>ENA-OWPI01004677-OWPI01004677.1-marine-metagenome-genome-assembly--contig:-NODE-4677-length-10808-cov-5.814183_pt1 | contig 10808 bp, 9 predicted proteins | sample MGYA00238138_ERZ651775 | MGnify/ENA primary metagenome ERZ651775 (study PRJEB26906, sample SAMN06265043) | marine metagenome | isolation source: Helgoland LTER site | place: Germany:Helgoland, sampling...
TACCAAGTTCAATAATGTTAGATAAAACAATACTCATTCAACTAGTGAACCAGAATGTAATACCCTTTTCGTACCTACGAAATTTAAAAACCCCAACGGTAGTAATACTTTTGGGGTTTTTTTTTGATTAAAATTTAGATGAACAATTAGATGAATGTTAGATGAACAATTTAAGACACTGGAGTGTCTAAAACTATCAATACAATACAATCTACTCAAACACTCTCTATACAAAAATACACACGCTATATGATTGATTAAAAATTAAATGATGGTTTTCAAATTGCCATGAAAGAGTTAGCTGGGGGCCGAATTGGAATTGGATCTTTGGCTCTAGGCATAGGGTTGGCTGCAATGGATTATTCACGTCAATATGCGGTTGATCGAGAGCAGTTTGGCTCATCTATCGCTAGTATGCAGGGGCCCCAATGGATGATAGCCGATGCTTATACCCAGCTTGAAGCCTCACGATTGCTATTAATGTCTGCAGCCTCTTGTAAAGATCAAGGGTTGGCTTTTTCTAAACAAGCTTCTATGGCAAAATTACATGCTACTGAAACTGCGAACCAAGTCTGCTATGAAGCTACTCAGCTAATGGGTGGTCTTGGCTATACCAAGGATGTTCCTTTAGAACGTTTCTCTCGTGATGTAAGGGTAACTTCAATTTATGAGGGAACTAGTGAAATTCAGAGGATCATTATTGCCCGAGAAATACTCTCAGAAATTCATTAAAACTAATTTAAGTAAAAATAGGTTCTTACTCACAATTCCATGTGGGTAATTCGCACGGACAGTCTTTTTGTAGACTCAGTCTTTTTCAATCAAAGTAATTATCTTCGTGACGTAGTCCGTGACGTAGTTTACTCAGCTTTATGAATCGTTAAGAAATCTTAAGTGTTGATTTAAAGGGATTTAAGTAAGGAGTAAATGGATATAAAGCGTTATGTTCTCATTTCAAGACCAGTGCATTCAACCGCTCTGCCATCCCTCCACGCTTATAGCTAAGGCATTTTAAAGGCTTTGTAAAAAAGGTCAATGTGACATTACCCAGTTAGTTACCTAGTTTTACCCAATTTTTTCCATGTATTCCTCAATCTGGACTTCCATGCCCTTAACGAACTGACTATACTGCTTTGGTATTAAGGAATAAAAAACCTATGATAGAAATGTTATTTTGGAGTTTGTTAGTTATAACGTGGGCATCATACGGCATGCATGTAATAAAAGAATATATACGAAATCATATTGATTAGGAAAAAAAATGAGCATTAAACCAATAATGAAAAAGCCAAGTCTATTTAGAAGAATAATCATGTCTCTTGTAAGTGGCTGGAGAAGAGTAATGGATGTCAGATACAATCCACTAAAACACATACCAGATCCGAGCCTGCAAACATACTTCATGTTGGTACTATTTACTTTTTGGAGTGTATTCTTTGGCTTTATAGCAGCAAACTATCTAGGCCTATTTGGGTATAGCACAGTTGCAAGCATCATTATTCATGCTGCAATACTAATTCCATTGGCTTTTACTAACGCAATCTTTATAGATGCTGAGCGTGATGGAGCTAAATGGTTGGAAGAATGGAAAGCAGAACAATCAAGGTATAAGTTGGTAGTCAATAGACTTAAAACTAAGAACTTAACAATTTGGAATCCCAATAAGGAAGCATAATCGAGTGCGAACTGATCAAATTTAATTCAGAAGTCTTTTGCTTTTAGGTAAGGATTAAGTTCATTTTGGTGTTGCCCCTTTCATACCTTTCATCATCGTACTCGTGATTTAATACAAACCCAGTTGAAAGATATAAATTTAGGGCTGGCTTTAAAACATCGTTGGTGAGTAAAAAAATCTCCAATGCCTTTCTTTCTTTGGCAAAGCTAATACATCTTTCTAATAACAGTTTTCCAACTCCCCTGCCTTGAACATCTTTTCTGACAGCCATTTTAGCTAACTCAAATACCTTGTCTGAAGTTGGAATCATCGCGGCAGTTCCAATTACCTCTTGATCCAAGAGCGCAAAAAAAATTTCTCCGCTCTTAGCTATTACATAGGATTCTGGATGTTGGAGGGTGTGGAAATCTTCATCCTCCATTTTAAAAAATTCTTCAATCCACTCTCGGTTAAGTCTCTCAAAATCAGACTTGTATTTATCCTGGTATGGAACTATCTCCAGCGTATCAATCTCATATTCTCCATTCATTGATAATTAAATCTGAGGCTTTCTCACCAATCATGATCGTAGGCGCATTTGTGTTACCTCCAACTAGCGTTGGCATGATCGAGGCGTCAACAACTCTGAGTCCTTTCATTTTATGAACCTTAAGATCATGGCTAACTACCGACATATCATCATCGCCCATCTTGCAGGTGCCTACTGGATGATAGACAGTATCTGCTTCCTCTCGAATAGCCTTTTCAATGTCAGCATCATCGTTAATATCAATAGGTCTTTGAGTATTTTGTGAGATATATTTACTAAAAGATGCATTATTTAAAACTTTCATCATTGCCTTGTATCCGTCTATCATGTCTTGCATGTCATCTGGGTGAGTTAAAAATTTAGGATCTATAAGTGGATCAGCAAAAGGATCAGCAGATTCAAGCGTGACTTCACCCCGAGATTTTGGCCTTAATAAGCACGAATGACAGCTTAAACCTGTTCCCCAGGCAGACTTTCTGCCGTGATCAATAACCATTGCTGGTGCATAGTGAAGCTGAATATTAGGAGCCTTTAACTCATCTTTGGTCTTAATGAATGCTCCTGCTTCAGCAATCGTTGAGGTAAATACTCCTGTTTTCATAAGCACGTACTTGATAATCTCAAGCGGGAACTTAAAGAAAATTGTTTTAAGGTTAAACCCTATTAACTTGATTGAGTCGTACTTGTGAACCGTCAGGTAATCAATGTGATCCTGAAGATTTTTTCCTACGCCTGGAAGATCTACCAAGTGATCAATTCCATGTCGGGTAATCTCATTCGCAGGCCCTACCCCTGATCTTAAGAGTATTTGAGGAGAGCCAAATGCCCCCGATGATAAGATGACTTCCTTGGAGGCAGAGAGTTGGAAAGTATTATTTTCAGAGTCAATGCACTCAACCCCTTTTGCTTCATTGCCCTCAATCAAAATCTTATTGACGTTCGTGTCTGTTAGCACAGTAAGATTTTCTCTCTCTAACGCAGGAACTAGATAGGCTTTTGCTGCACTGCATCTCTTTCCATTAATTTGCGTTGTTTGATAATAACCAAAGCCTTCTTGATTCTCGCCATTAAAATCATCATTAAAGTTGTATAACTCAGATCCAGCTTTTACAAAGGCGTCGCATGATTCGGGTTGATGTCGAATTTTACTAACATTCAAGGGACCATTTTGGCCGTGATATTCATTGTTATGCTCTTCGTTATGCTCAGCTTTAATGAAATAGGGCAAGACCTCATCATAGGACCATCCATCGTTTCCTAAGCTCGACCAATGATCGTAGTCCCATCGATGACCCCTTACATATAGCATTGCATTAATAGAGCTAGACCCGCCTAATGTCTTCCCTCTTGGCTGATATCCCTTTCGATGCTCTTGATGTTCGCCTTCCATCTTGTGCATGCCACCCGCTGAGTCGACTGCAAGAGATGCAGGCTCAGTAACTATTTCTTTCTCAAACCCTTTTTGTGGCACTGTATCGTAGGCCCAACTAAATTTACTTTTATCTCCTAAAAAAGCAAAACCTATAGGCACATGCAATCGTGGGTCATTATCCTTTGATCCAGCCTCAATCAAACACACTGAGGTATTTGGATTGGCACTTAGTCTATTTGCTAAAACGCATCCAGCAGAGCCTGCACCCAATATAATAAAGTCATAATTTTTCATCACTTGCTCCATTCAATTATCTTTTATTTTTATAAAGGATAGTAAGCTTTAAAACAAAAAAAAACGCAACACCATTTCTGATGCTGCGTTTTTATATTTAAGTCTTGTTATCTACTTAATTTGAAGCCTATGTAGATCATTCGCCCTCTAGGATCATGATGTTTTGCATCGTAACTCCAGTTAGCAGCGTCGTAAACCAATGGGACTTCTTCATCAAACATGTTAGTAATACCAAGTGATAATTTAAGTTCGCTATCATTCATTTCAACTAGATAGGAATTCATTAAATCTACAGTGAAGAAACTATCAATCGATTGACTGAAGCCTCTAGCTGTAGCAGTAGCATCAAGCGGTCTTGTAGTTTTATAGTCACCTGTATATCTTCCAAACAAGGACAATGAATTATTGCCGCTGTTTAAAGCTGCATGGAATACTGCTTTAGTATCTGGCAATGATCTTGCAAAGTTATCATGGTTAAATAACCCCACAACATCTTTTGTAGTATTTCCAACAGGAATCTCATACTCAAACATATGCATCATATTCACACCCACTTGAGCCTGACCAAATGAAGTATCAAAGTCATAAGTTGACTCAAAATCTAGTCCGCTTGTATTTACATTTGCAGCATTAAAGTACTTAGTAGTAACCCCTGTAAGAGTTCCTCCAGCAGTTCTTTTAACATCTGAATCGAATGGAGTTGCTGCAACTTTTCCCTGAGCACTCTCAATGGTAATGACATTTGTGTAATCAATAGCCCAATAGTCTAATTTCATAGAAAGTTTGTCAGTTGGGTTCCACATTGCGCCTATGTTCATATTCTCAGATTCTTCCGGAGCAAGATTTGGATTGTTTGCTTGGGCAATTCTAATAAAGGCAGTTCCACCTTTTGCTGAACCGTCTGCATTGTAATCCTGAATACCCTGCAAACTAATATTGGTAGAAGTTAGCTGAGCTAGAGAAGCTTCTCTAAACGAAGTACTGAATGAAGCTCTTAAGGCTAGCTCATCAGAAGCTTGGTATCTAAATGCTATTTTTGGATCCACTGAACTATCAGACTCTAGATCTTCATAACGCAAGGCACCTTTAACTTCCAATCTATCAGAAGCATTCATGGACCCCTCAATAAATAAAGCTGTTGCATTTCTGCTTGCAGTGCTTTCTAAACCACCACCCAAAAACAGTAAATCAGCTGGCTGAGTAATATTTCCAGCAGCATCAAATTGTGCAATTGAGGAAGCGCCTCGTGCGACATCAAATGATTCATCTCTAAGCTGAAGGCCAGAAGCTATGTCTATGTTTCCAATAGAGCCTGTCATAAGAAAATCAAAAACAGCAAGCTCAGTATTTGTCCAAGTCTGCTGATTGGTTGAAATCCATTTAATTAAATCTGCTGAATTATTTGATGGTGTAAATAAGTCCCAGGTTTGATTTCCAGCAGATCCACCATTGCCTTTAATGGCAGCGCTAAATTTTGATGTGCTGGTGTCAGGTTGCTGACCATATAGGTCTTCGCTACTCACTGTGTAATGAGCATCCCAGTCAAAACCATTATCAAAGCTTCCGTTAAGTCCAATTGAAAATCTATCTGTTTCAATCTCTCTTGGAGCAATGGGTGATGGGAAAGCTGATCCCAAGGCTCTGCCTAACCATAAGACTGGAACTCCAAATGGATTTCCGCCTGTGCCAGGCATAATTGCATTAGCAGGACTTAGGTATGAAAGAGCAGGATAAGATGGTGACTGAGGATTATCGTTTACATCAATAGATGTGCTCATATAATCGATTTCTAATCCATTGCCATTAGCAAGAAGAGTTTTAAATGAACCGTACATGCTCGTATGATCTTCATCATTTACAACGTTAAACCTTGGTCCATAAACAAATCCACATCTTTGTCCGCTTGCTTGAGGAATAAGAATTCCTTGGTTTGCTACACATGATGGATCTGGAACATTTTCAAAGGGAGCATAAGTTCCCGCGTATGGTCCTGAGGCTACGGTGCTAGGGCCAAAAAGTAAGAAGCTTGTTCCCAGGCCACTAATACCAAGCTGAGCCAAGCTCGGATTGAAATCAGCACCTGACATAGGTGATCTGTCTAATATACTGGCAGCTAAAACAAAATTTGTGTTGCCGTTTTCGGCGCCCCAAATAACGCTAACTCTGTCATCGGTTTGACCGCTGATGTCAGCTTCTTGACTGGACATCTCAAATTCAACTCCAGTAAAGTCTCTTCTAAATATATAATTTACTACACCAGCAACTGCATCTGATCCGTATACAGCAGCAGCACCCTCTTTTAAAACTTCAACTCTTTCTAATGCAACAACTGGAATAGAGTTGGTATTAACAAACACGCTTCCATCATTAGCTGTTGCTCCTGTAAGAGTCTGTCTTCTGCCATCAACAAGAATTAATGTTGAAGAAAGACCTAAGCCTCTAAGGTTAACGTTTGATGTTCCTTGTGTTGATCCTTGGGTAAATGAATCAGAAGCATTTTCTGAACCTGAGTTTACTGACAGGTTACGAGTAATATCTGCGATAGATACCGCACCAATATTCTCTATTTCCTCTCTATCGATCACTTCTACTGGTGAAGCACCGTCTGTCGCGCTACCTTTAATGTAAGAACCGGTAACCATGACCTCTTCAATGTCTTGTTGTGCATGTGCATTAAAAGATAAAAAGGCAAAGCAAGTTAATGCCAAAAAACATTTAGTTATATTCATTTAAATTCCCCTAAATTTAAAAATTATTCTGCTAACGAAGCTAGCAGTAACTATAAATTACATGAATAGTTGTTTTACTGCAAAGTAAATTTAACGTATAAATTTAACTCGTTGTTTAATCTAAGTTGATTGGCCTGTAACCCAGTTAACTCCTTCATTTGAATAGTCTGAAGATGAAGTCTCGCCCGATGAATTGGGGCCTCCGTTGCTATTGCTGCCAGTAGTTTTTTTTCTAAAATCTATTATGTCTTGGGCAATATCTTTGCAATTTAGATTCCTGGTCATAGCCTCTGATAGCATCAAAGCAAAAAATTCAATTGAGACAGAATCTTTTTCATAAATCATGCTGTAACAGAGACTAGGGTCTGACTTTGCAGTTAGCTTAGATTGCATTTGTGTTGTCGAGCAAGAAGAAAACAATGCAACAAAGATTAAGGCCAGAATTGGCAAAATTTTTTCAGAGTTATTAAATGAAATTAGGTGCCGCAAAAAATTTATTAATTAATGGCTCAAAGGACTCTAATGAGTCTACCTTATATTTAGGATCGAATGCAGCTTGATCCCATTCATCTGTGAACTCAACAGCTTTTGCATACCAGGATTCATTAACGAATTGTTTGCGTAAATCTTGTGGCTTACCCATGTACTGATAGTAATGTTCGCCTTGAAAATCTTGATGTGTGCGAATGACATGATATGCGTCTTCGCTCACGTAAGGCTTGATCATTTCAGCGGCAATTTGACCATGATTAGGAACACTTATTACCTTGCCAATATCGTGTATGAGGCTAATAAGAATCATTTCATCCTCTGCCCCAGCTCGCCTTGCCATTGTGGCAGTTTGAAGTGCATGATGAAGTTGGTCTGTTGAAAATCCAAGGGTTAAGGTCTGGAGTTGTTTTAACATCCCCATAATTCTGTTTGGCATATCAAAAATATGAGGCATGTGTTGCTCACTGATATGCTCCCATTCTTGCTTAGTACTTTGATCCATTCTTGTAAACATAGGTAGCTTTTTTTATAAAAATTTAATTTCTAAATTATAAATTAACTTATTCAGACTAAAATTGAAATATATATTAAGCTTATGTTATGAAATATATAAAGCTCAACTCTGCAATTAATCTGATATTTATAAGTTTTTTTATACTATCAAGCACAATCTCTGCTCAGGGAGAGCAAGCTATTGAGGTCAAAGAAGCGTATAAGTATGTTGGAGAAACAAAAATTGTTTGCGGGAGAATTGTCTCTACCAAGTATCTTAAAAGATCGTCTGGGGGACCTATTTTCTTAAATTTTGGTCGAGATTACCCTAACCAGCAAATGACAGGGTTAATATGGTTTGGAAGATTTTCAGATTATTTTTCATACAAGCCAGAAAAAAAACTTAAAAGAAAAACTGTCTGTGTAAAAGGATTGATTTCAGAGCACGACGGCAAAACGCAAATGGAAATTAGGACTGAAAAACAGATTAAAATTCAAAACTAATTTATTTACTCTGTTCTAAATTTAAGCACTGCATGAAGTTTAGCTGCATCATCTAAACTTTTTTCATCAGGGCTGCCATCTTTATTTAACGTAACTTTTGCAAAGAATGCATCAATTGCATTGCCAGAAACTAGATGCCGTAAGTTACTTTTTACTAACACATCATCCTGGTACTCTAGTTCTACACGAACATTAACCAATCTCCCCTTAAGCCAAACGTCTGCTCTTTCTAAGTCAATAAGATTTTTCCACCATAAGTTTGATCTTAGAGTAACGCACGTATATGTATTTTTATTTTTATGAAAACTAACTGGGACACGATATTGTTTCCCAGATTTCCTTCCGTTGAATTGGGTTACAAGAATCTGAGTGCTGACTAGAAGATGAATGGGTGATCGAGCAATCATCACAACCAAAGGATTAACAATGCGCCACATATTCATTGTGCAAGCTCCCTAATGTCGAATGGATTCTCTGACACTTCACTGCCTTGTAGGGTGACGTTGTATGCATTCTTATTCTTAGCAAATCTCACGGTATATGCTGGAGTTTCATCAATAAAATGGAGGGCTGCTCCACCTTCAATGCCATACATAGATGTAATCACATTTTTTTCAAGTAGTTTTTTTGTGGCTGGGCGCCTTTCTGGCTCCTCATCATAATGAGGCGCACAATTCCCTGAAATAAAATTCATGCATGGCATAATCTTAAGTTCATCTGCCCAAGAGTCAGTCAACCCCTGATCAAACCAACAAATTGCACCTGCGCTCACGCCACTCATTACTGTGCCTCTTTCATAAGCAATTTTTAGAATTTTATCTAAGTTCCACTCTTTCCAAACAGCGAGCATGCTCTTAGTGTTTCCACCTCCCACAAATATAATGTCTTGCTTGGCTATATGTTCTTCCAGATCGATTGTTCTTTTAAAGAAACTAATATGACTTGGCTTACAATCAAGCCTAGAGAATACGCTATAAAAATTCACCACATATGGATCTAGGTCCCCTGTAGCTGTAGGAATAAAGCAGATGCTGGGGGAGCTTTTATTGCTAGCTTGATCGAGAATATATTGTTCAATTAAATTAGAGGCTTGAGTTCTTCCAAAGCCTCCCCCACCAATCGCAATAACTTGACGCATATTAAACCTTAAGTGATATTACACATATGAAATTCAGCCATAAATATATCATTGTTGGAGCCGGAAGTGCAGGCTGTGTTTTAGCCAATAAACTTTCAGCTGATCCTTCAAATAGCGTGCTCTTAATTGAGGCTGGCCCGATGGATAATTATCCAACAATAAAGATGCCTTTGGGTGCGAGTTCACTTTTTAAACATAAGAAGTATGGCTGGGGGTATGAGACGCAATCAGAACCAAATCTAATGGATAGATCAATTAATTGGCCCCGTGGTAAAACGCTTGGTGGAAGCAGCTCTATAAATGGAATGTTGTACATAAGGGGGCAAGCTGAAGACTATGAAGCATGGGAGAGCGCAGGAAATGAAGGCTGGGGTTATCGGGATTTAATGAAATATTTTATTAACCTTGAGAACAATCAAAATCATGAAGATCAATATCATGGCAACTATGGAGAACTTTGGGTTGAGACATATCAATCTAGCTTGCCAGCATCTCAGGTGTTTATGAAGGCATGCTCTGAATCTGGGTTGATAGAGAGCAATGATTTTAACGGTAGCGTCCAAGAAGGCTTTGGTACGTATCAAGTGAATATAAAAAATGGTCAACGATACAGTGCTGCCGACGCATTTCTTAAGCCTATTTTGAATAGACCTAACCTTGAGCTAATGACGGACTCTTCGGTATTAAAAATTATTATCAACAATAAAAAAGCGATTGGTGTTCAAGTAAAAAATCGTAGCGGCATTCATGTCATAAGTGCAGGATCAGAAATTATTTTGAGTGGAGGCGCAATTAATTCTCCCCAAATTTTAATGCTATCTGGCATAGGGTCTAAGGAACATCTTGAGAATGTAAACATCCCCTGCTTGCACGATCTCCCTGGCGTGGGTCAAAATCTTCAAGATCATCTGACCGTTAATATTAGTTACAAGATAGATCGTTTAGATACTTTTAGTGAGCTGATGAAACCAATGCAAATGGTTAAAAATTTATATCAGTATTTTTTTAAGCGGGCCGGTCTATTGACCTATCCTGCATCTGACATTGGAGTTTTTTTTAAAACAAACCAAGATTGTGAAACTCCTAATGCTCAGATTCATTTTGCACCAGGAGCAGGTAAATATAATAAAGATGGGGCCATGGAACCCATTTCCGGGATCACTGCGTCTGTTTGCAATCTCAGACCACTTAGCAAGGGTCATATCGAGCTAAACTCATCTAATCCTAGTGAGCCTCCTAAGATATTTGCAAATTACCTATCAAATAAATCTGATATACAGCCAATGATTGAAGGAATTAAAAAAGTTCGGGAAATCTTTAAAAGTCCATCTATTCAAGCGTTTAATCCCAAAGAAATGGATCCAAGTTTAAATCATAAAAATGATAGCGAGATCGAAGATCTTATAAGGCAAGAATGCTTGTCAGTCTATCATCCAGTTGGTACATGCAAAATGGGAAACGAGTTAGATTGTGTTGTTGATCAAAATCTAAAAGTTAAGGGCATTAAATCATTGAGAGTTGCCGATGCATCTATTTTTCCAAATATTATTTCAGGCAATACCAATGCGACATGTAATGCTGTA
>ENA-OWPI01004680-OWPI01004680.1-marine-metagenome-genome-assembly--contig:-NODE-4680-length-10807-cov-4.002423_pt1 | contig 10807 bp, 5 predicted proteins | sample MGYA00238138_ERZ651775 | MGnify/ENA primary metagenome ERZ651775 (study PRJEB26906, sample SAMN06265043) | marine metagenome | isolation source: Helgoland LTER site | place: Germany:Helgoland, sampling...
CTTTATTTTTTTCTGAAACTACGGCGCTAGATGGCCATGTAAATGACAATCTTCCCACAAAATCATATGATGGATCTTTCTGAAATAATAGGTCAGAAATCCCACCACCCTCACTTCCGGGTAACCATGCGGCAACAAATGCATCAGAATTATTAATCTCTGGATTGGTCCAGATTGGACGTCCCGATAGGAAAACTGAAACTACAGGAATCCCTTTGTTTTTATAGGCAGCTAATTTGTTAACGTCAAACCCGTTAGGAACAAAATCTAAGTTCTCACGATCTCCTTGAAATTCTGCATAAGGATCTTCTCCATATAAAGCAATCACAACATCTGCTTTTATAGAAGTATCACCATTTGGAGAGAAAATTACTTTTCCACCAGCTTGATTAACTACTTCTTCAATGCCTTGAAGGATAGATTCTCCATTTGGAAATTCATCGTTGGCATGGCCAGTTCCCTGCCAAGAAAGTGTCCATCCACCACTAGCTTTAGAAATACTTTCAGCACCATCTCCAACAACTAGTATTGTTTTAGAAGCATTAATGGGTAATACTTGGTTATTGTTTTTAAGTAGAACCATCGATTCTCTTACTGCTTGTCTTGCGATGGATCTATTTTCTGGTAATCCCAAAAAGTCTTCTTTTCCAGCATTTTTACGGCTACTTGGCGCCCCTTTTTCAAAAATACCTGATGCTAGTTTTACTCTAATAATACGTCGAACGGCGTCGTCTAAACGTTCCATAGAAATAATTCCGTCTTTTACTTGTTGCAAAGTGCTTGCGTATAATCCTTTCCAGCTATCTGGTGCCATATACATATCCAACCCTGCATTTAACGATTGTGCACAATCTGTGTTGGTACATCCTGGTACTTGACCATGACCATTCCAGTCGCCAATTACAAATCCATTAAACCCCATTTTTCCTTTTAATACATCGGTTAGTAATTCTTTATCACCGTGAAGCTTTCTCCCTTGCCAACTTGAAAATGAAGCCATAACTGTTTGTACACCAGCAGGAATAGCACTGTAATACCCTGCAGCATGAACATTAATTAACTCTTCTTCACTAATCAAAGCATCCCCTTGATCGACTCCGTTTTGGGTTGCACCATCAGATAAAAAATGTTTAGCACTTGAAATTACTTTTCCATCACCCATAAAATCAGCTCCACCAAAATTTCCTTGTAAGCCAATTACAATACGATTTCCATAAGACTTAACAATATCAGGGTTTTCAGAAAATCCTTCATAACTTCTTCCCCATCTTAAATCCTGAGGTACCGCAAGGGTAGGGGCAAAAGTCCAATCATGTCCAGATACAGTTAATTCATGTGCAGTAATACTTGCAATTTTTTCAATTAAATCAGGGTTATTCATTGCGCCTAAACCAATGTTATGAGGGAAAATTATAGCACCTTTTAAATTTGCATGCCCATGCACAGCGTCAATTCCCCAAATAATAGGTATGGCTATTTCAACACCCTGGTTATCGATTGAAGCATTGTAGTATCTGTCAGCCATTTCAATCCATTTTTTTGTGTCAGCATATGGAAGAGGGCCCGGAGCAGAATTTCCTCCACTCAATACAGAGCCCAGTCGATATTCTTTTACTTCTTCAGGAGTTACAGAATCACTATCTGCCTGAATAACTTGTCCTACTTTTTGTTCTAAGGTTAGTTTGGGAAGTATTTCATCAATTTGAGCTTCAATAGAGGAGTCTAAGGGTAGTGGCTCTATAGCTGGCCATAAATTTTTCCCTTTTATTTCTTTTGATTGATTACAACCAAAAAAAATAATGGATATTAAAAACAACCCAAATTTAAAATACCGCAGTGATTTAATGTTTTGTTTTTTATGATTTTTAGTCTGGAACATAAGAAATTTTTAATGTTTGATGAAAATGCTAAAAGTATGGTTTAGACTTTACAAGTGTTTGCGCCAAAAAATCTATAAATAATACACATTCCTGAAAATGCATTGAACAATAAAATACCACCAATAATAGATTGTATAATTGCGAATGGATTATTTTGATAAATAAATGGAGCGGGTAATAAAAAAATAGGCACAATTAATCTAACTAGCCTCTCAGCTTTGTTTTGGTTTGTGACTATAAACGTCATTTTAAAAAATTTAATTAATAAAATTCAAATATAATAAATCTTAGCACTTATTGAAGATGAATATGCCTTTGGCTTAAAAGAAAACACCACTGACTTGGAGTATTTGAATTAGATCCTAAATAATAAAACCATACAAAGGAAAATTTCTAGTTAATCAATCCCTACAAATCTTCAAATAATCAAATTAGAGAAAACATTTAGGGATCAATGTATGCAATTTCACATTGGTTGAAGTTTAGATTTTTCTCATTATTAAAATAATTAAAAAGTATAAAATATTGGGGGATGCAGTAATCTTTAAGTACTTAATTTTTTTTTAAACTTTATTTGATTATTAATTTAGTAATTATTTAAAATCGGATAATGAATCATAATTGCCTTTTTAACAAGAAATACCAGATAAGGTTAAATCGATATTTGTAAATGGCAAAAAATTAATAAAGTTTGAATTTTTGAAAATTTAAAAATATTTTCGAAAGAAGAAAAAAATAAAAATTGAATTTTAAAGAAGTTTTACAAATAATAGTAGCTGTTGGAGTAGCTGTAATCTTATTCATATATTTGAAAAAATAATCGTATTGTGCTTAGATACATAATTCTTATATCGTTTATTACTCATTTTTCACTCTCACAAGATAGTGGTCAGCTTAGGGATTCAATTATAAAATATAAACACATTAACCCAAGTCTTGCACTTGAATTTGGCTTAGAGTTTAATGATCTGATTTTAAACAGAAAACCTGATATTGAGATTCAACAAGTTTTAGGAGCTATGGGAGAAATTCTCAGTACCATGGGATTACATGCAACTGCACTGGATTATCTAAATCGATCAATAAAAATTTACGAAACCCTCCCAGAAAAAGAAAGAAAATTCCCTGAAATAGGTCAACCTCCAGGGGTATTACTTGTTATTGGGAACATTTATTTTAGTAATAGAGAATACGATAAGGCAGATGAAATTTTTACACAAACTATAAGCCTGTATGAAAAAATATCAGATCAAGAAGCTAAATTTTTTGGTATTAATACAGCGAAATCAAATCGTGCATTAATTCAACAAATAAAAGGAAATTACAATGCAGCAGAAAAGATTTTTAGAGATGTTTATGAACGAAGAAAAGAATATGGTAAGGTTGAAGATATCTTATATTCTATGAATAATATCTTAACAGTTTTATTATTAAAAAATGAAACTCTAAGTGCTCAAGATATTTTAGTTTCTTCAGAGAATATTTACCAAGAAGAAATCCAATCAGGTAATAATAATCTCATTCTAAAAAGGAATATGGGCTATGAATATTTTTCTTTCGCCGCATTCATGCAGTCTAAAAAACAATTTAAAAAAGCTATTTTTTACCTTAATAAATCCAAAAAGTTTCTTAAAGATTTTCCCACCGACAATGTCCAAATCGGATCAAGGTTAGCTGAATGTTACCTTGGGCTAAATAAACTTGTAGAAGCTGAAAATATTGCAATAAAGAATCTTGAATTTAAAAATCTAATTGAAAAAGAAAAAAGATATAATTATAAGGTTCTTGAAAAGATATATAAACGAAAGGGTTTAAATTCTAAACTTTTAGACGTTAAAGATTCACTTATATTAATGACATCAGGATTAACATCAATAAAAACCTTAAAAACCTTAAATAACTTAGAAACTGAAATTCAATTGGCGAGTTCAGCAAGACTATTAAATGAAAGTAAAATTAAATACAACACATATTTATATATTTTAATTATTTGCTCTATCATTTTATTTTTTTCACTAGTGACTATAAGAATCAATTTTAATCTTCAAAAGGAAAAAGCAAGACACATGTCTGAAGAGCTGGATGAAAAAAATAGAGAACTTGTGAGTAAGGCTAATTTTATATTACAGAGAAACGAATACTTAAAAAAAATCAAGACAAAACTTGAATCATCTGATAGCTCAATTGATAGTTTACAATCAGCGTCATATGAGTTAAACTCTGTTATTAATTCAGAAAAAATATACAAGGATTTTGATAATATGTTTGTAAATGTTTACCCAGAATTTTATAAAAAACTCGGTGAAATCAATTCATTTACACCTACAGACTTAAGATTGGCATCCTTTTTAAAAATGAATCATACAAATAATGAAATTGCTATCATTACTGGTGTTTCCATGAGAACTATTGAAAGTCAACGTTACAGGCTTTCTAAAAAATTGAATTTAGAAAAGGATCAATCATTAAATTCATTTTTACTTTCAATCTAATACTTATTATAATTAATTAGTGGTTAAGTACTCAAATAATCTATTTTGTTACTTAATAAGTCATTTTTATTACTTCAATCTTACTGCATTCACCTTTTTCTACTACTTTAAAAATACTGCACTCCTATTTAATTACTTTAATAGTTAGCAATTTTGTTCCATATATTTTTTGTGCGTTTATGGAAATCAAAAAGTTTGAATTAAAATTTGCTAAAGTTTATCCTGACTTTACGAAGAGACTTGTGAAAGTTTCGAATGACTTATCTCCACAGGAGATTAAAGTATGCATGTTTGTCAAGATGAGTTTTTCTAACACTCAAATTCAAGAGTATCTAAAAATTTCAAAAAGCTCCTTAGCTAACTTAAGATCAAGTATAAGAAAAAAACTCAAGCTCAAAAGAAATGAAAGTCTTACTAATAAAATATTAGCTCTGTAAATGATCAAATTAGAGAAGTCATATTTTTTGATAAAAGCATTGTTAAATAAAACTGCAACTAATTCAGCTTACCAGAGGAAATGGTTTATGGAAGTTTCTGATAGTATTTGTTCCAAATTAATATCAAGTATAAGGCTTAAGAAAGGACTTAGTCGAAATGTAACTTTAACGAATTTTATTTTATGCCTTTAATCAGAAATATATTTCATTGTAAATCAAAAAATAGGATTCTTTTTTGTCTACTGTTTTTTATTATTTCAAGCTTTAGTCTGTCAGCACAAACCTCTCCTACAGTTATTTTAACTGATACCGATGATGATAATATATTAGCAGCATCAGACACAGTAACCATTACAGCTGCCTTCAGTAAGGCAATGATAGCTACACCTACTATTTCAATTACAGGGGCTGTAACCGATGTTGCAATGACTTTATCTTCTAATGAACATCGTAATTATAATCTTCTCGATAGGAGTGGTGATGGTAGTACTAATACTTCATCAAGTTATAAATATGTTACACCTCGTATAGCCACAAATTATGATGGCAGCTATTATGCACGTAGGACCAACGGGATAACTTATATCTATAAAAATAATTCGTTAGAGAAAACAGGTGATTTTGATGTTGAAATTGGAGCTAATGCAACTGATGATGTCGATGACACTAGAAGTATGATGGAGTTTAGTTCAAATGGACAAACTTTAGCCTACACTAGTGCGCGATCAAATGTAAATCAAAAATCCAAAAACCTGTACTATTATGACAGAGATAGTAGTGGCAATTGGACCAAAAATTCTTTACCAACCCCAAATGGCAGGAAGAGTTCTAATTATCGAACTTTTGATTTGTCGTCTGACGGGAAAACAATTGTAACTCAACGACATACTGATACCGGTTCGGGTGATGGTAAATTTGAAATAGTTATTTTTCAAAGAAGCTTAACAAATGAAACTTTTTCTGAAACTACAAGCTTTACTTTAAGCAAGAAAGTTAGTAGAATATGGTATAATGAAAATAATGGTAGAATTATTACGTGGGTTAAAGAAGCATTTGACAGAAATTGGCAAAGTGGTGGATTAGAACTTTATGAATTAATTGGTAGCACCTATACCAGTCAGGGATTTATTTGGGAAGGTTGGTATCTTTTCTCTGGGAGTAGTTTATTGGAATATGCGGACAGAGTTGGTGATATTGATTTTAATAATGACTTAACTCTTTTTGTTATCGGGAACCCAGATCATGATGAAGGTAGCAGGGATAGAAATGGGCAAGTAGGAATCTATTCTCTATCAGACACAACATCACAAGTTACCGAATTACAGATAATTGTAGGAGATGATGATAAAAAGATTGGTGCTAATAACTTAGGTGAGATTCAAGATTCTCAAGGTTATGATTATTTTGGAGATAGGATAGATGTATCTGATAATGGAAATGTTTTTGCAGTAAGTGGTGGAAATAGATCAAAGCTTTATACATACACTAAAATCAATGGTTCATTTGTCCAACAATCTAAATTTGAATATCCTGAAAGTTATCTTGAACAATTTGAAGCATCTGGACCAGATGGCGCACTAAGAGAAGGAATGATTGATAAAATAGCTCTTCAAGGTGATGGTGAGAGTGCAATTGTTGGGGGATTTCCATCTGGATACAATCGGGGGGGTGGTAACAATGGTAAATTAAATGGTTATACTAGCAATGTATACACAAATATTTATTCATACAATTGGGATGTAGATAGCGGAACTACACCGCCTGATGGAGATTATTTTGCTACAGTTGCTGGAACAGCCTCCGCAACTTCAATTGCTTATTCAGGAACAGACAGTATCACTTTTACTATAGACAACACAGCACCTACCGTAAGCCTTACAGATACAGATTCAGATAATGTTATAAAAGACAGTGATAATGTAACTATCACCGCTACATTTAATGAAGCTATGGCAACTGCTCCTGATATCAGTATTGGAAGTCTTGTTAGTAATGTAGCTATGACTGCTACTTCAAGTACTACATGGACTTATGTATGGAATGTGCCTGCAGGAAATGATGGCACAGTTACAGCTACAGTATCAGGTACAGATATATCTGGAAATGCTTATGCAGGAACGGACAGTATTACTTTTACTATAGATAATACAGCACCTACAGTAACCCTCACAGATACAGATGCAGACAATGTTGTGAAAGACAGTGATAATGTAACTATCACAGCCACATTTAATGAGAACATGACAACTGCTCCTGATATCAGTATTGGAGGTCTCGTTAGCAATGTAGCTATGACTTCTACCTCAAGTACTACATGGACGTATGTGTGGGATGTACCTGCAGGAAATGATGGTACAATTACAGCTACTGTATCAGGTACAGACATTGCTGGGAATGCTTATTCAGCTAGCGACAGCATCACTTTTACCATAGATAATACAGCAGCACAAATAGTCTCTAGTACTATTAATATAAATAATACTTTAATAAATCTTCAATTTAATGAAGCCGTCTACAACACTAACAATGGAAGCGGGGCTTTAGAAGTAACAGATTTTGTTTATTCATTATCTGGCGGAATGGCAACTTTAGCTAGCAATTCGCCAACTTCAATTGCTATAGGGATTAACAATTCTTATATTATAGGATTAAGCCTATCTGCAGCTCCGGATGGAACAGAAATTTTAACTATAAAACCTAGTTCAGATACCGCCATTTATGACTTTTTAGGCAACGCCTCACTTACAGCTAATGTCAGTACCACCCTTACATTAAATAACCAGTTACCTACAATTACTCAAACTACTGTGAATTCAGATAACACAGTGGTAGCCGTTACATTTAGTGAAGCTATGACGGCCGCTACGATAGCTGCAAATTACACTTTAAGTTTAAGTGGCGGAGTGGGAACCTTATCAAGTACCACTCCATCTGCAGTATCTCAAAGCGCAAATGTTTATTCCCTTACATTTAGTTTGTCTACACCACCAAATGGTTCTGAGATTTTAACAGTAACAACCAATAATAATATTGTAGATGCTAGCAGCGGCGCAGTAGACTATACAAATACACAGCGCAATAGCATTCAATTAAATGATCAAATACGCCCTTTTATTACTAACATCAGTATAGATGAAAACAACCGCTTTATAGACATTATATGCAGTGAAGGATTGTATGGAACTAATGCAGCTAGCGGTCCCATTATAGCAAGCGCATTAGAAGAAATCCTAACCCAATCTGCTGGTGCGTCATTCAACTTAAATATTAGCGGCTTAATTAAAACTACAGGCGCTCCATTAAGTGGAGGAGAAACTACCTTCAGGGCATTATTAGATTTAGGAGGCCTTAATCCCGTTGGCAACGAAACGTATTCCTTTACAGCTTCAAATACGACCGCTATTTATGACGCTGGGGGCAATTATATTCAAAACACTGACAAAACCTTCACTTTGTCTGTGCCAGACTCCGACAGTGACGGTATAAATAATTCTATAGACAACTGTCCTTCTGTGGCCAATGCTTCGCAGGCCGACGCCGACTCAGACGGCATTGGAGACGCCTGTGACAATGCACCAAATGTGGCCAATCCTTCACAGACTGACACAGATGGAGACGGTGTAGGAGATGCGGCAGACACGGACGACGACGCAGACGGGGTACGCGATACAGAAGACGCCTTTCCGCTAGATGCCTCAGAAAATACAGATACGGATGGAGACGGCACAGGAGACAATGCAGACCTAGACGACGACAACGATGGGGTTCCTGATACCTCAGACAACGCGCCACTAACGCCAAATATAGACCAGCTAGACACGGATTCAGATGGCATTGGAGATATAGAAGATCCAGATGACGACAATGACGGTTATTCAGATGCCGATGAAGTTAGCTGTGGCAGCGATCCATTATTTGCTGCTAGCCTCCCAGCCGACACCGACTCAGATGGCATTCCTAATTGTTTAGACCCGGACGACGACAATGATGGTTTTTCTGATACCGACGAAACTACTTGCGGCTCAGATCCATTATTTGCTGCTAGCCTTCCGGCCGATGCAGATGCAGACGGAATTCCTGATTGTATTGATTCTGACGACGACAATGACGGCTTTGATGACAACAATGACGCCTTTCCCCTAGACGCCGCAGAATGGATAGACACAGACCAAGACGGCATTGGAAATAATGCAGACACGGACGACGACAACGACGGCCAGACAGATGTTCATGAGACGGCCTGTGGTTCTGATCCTTTGGATGGCAGTGAAGCATCGGCCGATGCGGACGCAGACGGCCTACCCAACTGTGTAGATACGGATGATGATAATGATGGTGTTGAAGATACTTCAGACGCCTTCCCACTAGACGCTTCTGAATGGACAGACACAGATGCAGACGGCATTGGAAACAATGCAGACACGGACGACGACAATGATGGTTATTCGGATTTAGATGAACTGTCTTGTGATTCAGATCCATTGGATAGATTTAATAAACCGTCAGACCAGGACGGGGATTTACTACCTGACTGTATTGATTCAGACCGAGATGGAGACGGGGTGCTCAATACCCAAGATGTTTTTCCAGACAATTCAAACGAATGGGCAGACACGGATGGAGATGGGTTGGGAGATAACTTTGAGGTAGACGACGACAATGATGGGGTACTGGATAGTATGGATGCTTTTCCATTAGACCCCTCTGAATGGGCAGACTCAGACTTAGACGGCATTGGAGACAACGCAGATACCGATATTGGTAATGATGGTTTTCCTGATGAAGAACTTGTTGTTTCTGGAGTGCTAACCCCAAATAGTAGTGGCTCAGAACGTTTTTGGAAGGTCATTAACCTAGAAAAATACCCTATTAATAGAGTGGCTGTATTTGACAAAAATGGAGTGCCGGTATTTAGTGCTAGCAACTACCAAAACAACTGGTCAGGTACCTTTAAAAATAGTCCGCTCCCAGGGGGGTCTTACTACTATATTATTAAAAAAGGTAATGGAGAAATGGCAGAGGAGGGGTGGTTGTATATCACTTATTAAATAGTGGATGTTTCTGCTTATTCTTCTAACACTTCTGGATATAAGAAGCTGTTGTACGGGAAGCGGGTCACGTGAATGTCTCTCACTGCATCGTACACTTTTTGTCTAAACTGGTCTAGATTTTCTTTGTTCAAGGCAGATATAAACAGGGCATTTCCGTCCATCTTTTGCATCCAAGTACGCTCCCACTCTTCCATGGTGAAGTGTTTGCTGGTGCGCTCAGTGACCAAATCGTCTTCATCCAAGCGCTCAGGCTTATATTGGTCAATCTTGTTAAACACCATAATGGTGGGCTTGTCAGACGCCTTAATGTCTGTCATAATAGCATTTACAGCCGCAATCTGATCTTCAAAATCTGAATGAGAGATATCTACAATATGCAGCAGTAAATCTGCTTCGCGCACCTCATCCAAAGTGCCTTTAAAACTCTCTACCAGTTGGGTGGGAAGTTTTCTAATAAATCCTACCGTGTCTGTCATGAGGAAAGGCAGGTTGCCTATCACTACTTTTCTAACAGTAGTGTCTAGGGTGGCGAAAAGCTTGTTTTCTGCAAAGACCTCGGACTTACTCACCACATTCATCAGGGTAGATTTTCCCACATTGGTATAGCCCACAAGTGCCACGCGCACAAGGGCACCACGATTCCCGCGCTGGGTTTCCATCTGGCGGTCAATCTTTTGAAGCTGCTTCTTTAAAAGGGTAATTCTATCGCGAACAATACGGCGGTCTGTTTCAATCTCTGTCTCTCCAGGTCCACGCATTCCAATACCCCCCTTTTGACGTTCCAAGTGGGTCCAAAGACCCGCTAGTCTGGGTAATAAATATTGGTATTGGGCCAACTCTACTTGTGTTCTGGCATAAGAGGTTTGGGCTCTTTGGGCAAAAATATCTAAGATTAAAGAAGTCCTGTCTACAATCTTACATTTGAGCTCTCGCTCAATGTTTTTTTG
>ENA-OWPI01004685-OWPI01004685.1-marine-metagenome-genome-assembly--contig:-NODE-4685-length-10800-cov-2.870652_pt1 | contig 10800 bp, 8 predicted proteins | sample MGYA00238138_ERZ651775 | MGnify/ENA primary metagenome ERZ651775 (study PRJEB26906, sample SAMN06265043) | marine metagenome | isolation source: Helgoland LTER site | place: Germany:Helgoland, sampling...
TCCAGCGCCTTGCCGACTGGGGTCGTGGACATACTGACTACCGCGTGGAAAGATGACACCCTACGAGTCGCGTACGCGGGGTCAAGCTGCTGACCCTGGTGTCCGCTTGCTCGACCCCCGCCGGTGTGTGTGAGGTACCTGCGAAGGATTCCTTGAAGTGGTCCCCCGCCTGACCGCTGCCGGTCTAATAGACAATTTACGAATTAGACCAATTAGGGTTCGCGACTGGGTAGATACTCGTAGTGACGAATTTAGCAGTTTAGGGGAAACAATTTGCTTTTTACTTTGAAAAACGCTTTCGTGACACGCATTTTCCCGTCCGGCGCCGCCCAGTTCACTGCGCCCGGGGAGACATCGTCGCACAAAAGCGTTCGCAGTCATCGAATCTTCATATTCGAGACGTGTCTCCGCCATGTACTACGCGTACAGTCCCGATACGGACTATGAAAACGACCGAACCGCCGGAAAGTCCGGCGTCGCCCACTCGGATGATGCATTGACGCTGGACCAGCTCCACCACGAGGCGTACGGCAAAGGGAGCGGGGGACAGCCCGGAGCTAGACGCAAGAAACGTCAAGCGTTCGGAAATATCGGTAATCAATCGAGGCTGGTGAGCGAGGTTCAGGCGCGCAAGCGTCTGGGCGCTAGCCACGACCCGAAGCGGGCCATGAACTCCTCGATGACAACCGCGACGCCATTGAGCGGAGGCACAGTCGCCAGTACTGACGCCAGCACAATCAAGATGGAATGGGACGATTTGACCACCGACGAGGCAGCCGCCGTACACGCACATCGTCGTCGTGCTGAGGCTTCTCGCGCGGATTCATCCCCTCGGACCCCATGCGTGGTTGAGTCGCCCGCGGACACCACCATGGACGCCGCGGGAAACACCGCTGGCACGGAGGACACCGTGCCTCCGGGCGCACTGACAATCCAGCGCGTCAACCTTCGCAGACACGCTCGCGACATCGACGCGGAGATGGAAGAACAACACCGTAGGCAACACGGTCACGTCATCCTGGAGGGAACAGTGACGAGGCTGGTACTGTGGAGGGATCCTGCGAGGACGGCGTTCTACTTTAGCGTGGGTGTCTTGCTCCTCGCCGCCGCGCGGGCGCCAGGTCTCGTCGCCGAGCACGTCCCGGTCAACCCTGTGGTCATCGCAGCGTACGCATCGATGGCTTACTTATGTCGCGCCTATGTCCTCGCCATCGCTTTTCCCCGCCGCAAACACAACCTCTCCATCGACGCAGAAGAAGCCGCTGACTTTGCCCGATGGTGCGCGAGCTGCTGCAACGCGGTGACCAACGCACATGACGATCTTCTCTCAGGGCGCAGTAACAAGGATGTGCTGAGAGCATTTATCGCACTGTATGGTGTAGCGAGCCTAGGCGGCTTGCTTAACAGCACGTGGTTGGTGGCATGTGTGTTGTGGTGCGGTGCCTTTGCCGTTCCCCCTGCTATGGAGGCTCACCGCGAGCTCATCTCGCGTGCGGTGGGGACGGTGAAGAAGGAGATTGGTGGTCGCTGGACTACCCTGACGAGCAACCAAAGGTGGGGTAGCGGCGTGGTGGTGACAGCCGCCGTCTTCGTGTCCAGTGCTTTCTGGACGCGCGTCATTCTCGGTTTCATCGCCCTCGTGGCCATGAGACTTTATCGTGAGACTCACGCAAAGCAGCTGGCCGGTCTTGAACGCGTCATGAAAGACGCTTCACGCCGACTGTCACGCGCGGGTTCTGAGTTCCACGCCATGGTATCCACGCCCGGCTTGTTTTATCGCCGCCGAATGGAATCCAGCTCGCGAAACTTGATGTCTCATACGCGTATTCAAACCTCTGGCCTGAAATGGAACTGAGTTCACGATGGCTTTCCTGTAAAATACTATTGTTCATAAGCTAGCTCTAGATTAAGATGCCCCGTCTACACTACTATTCTAGTCTCATTCCTAGTTGCTCAGCCAATCGAGTGATCGTCCTCCTCGCGTAAAACGACTTGTGTGGCTCAGGTAAATGCGAAATGGCCTCCCCTGCTCGAGCTGCCAACTCCGACGCTCGTCGAGCCGCTGGGGGGTCTTTATTCCCATACAAATCGCCAGCGTCGTGCTCTTGTTCAGGCAAACATCGCCAAAACACATTGACTGCGATGGACATGTCGCCACTTTCTGGAGATTCCGGATGCGACAAAACGTGATGAAACCAAAGAGCAGGGATGTAGAGGGCTTCCCCAGGACCAAGCGGGGCTACCCAACGTTTGTCAGAAACCTCGCCGAACCGCGGGAAACGTTTCAAGTCTGGCGCATCGATGTCATCAACTCGTGAGCTCGAACCCTCGACGTACAAGAATGGTTCCGCGTCTGGAGCCCATAACGTGACAGTTTTACCTCCTCTCACTTGCGCCAGAAGATTGTCGTGAGTGTCGTAATGGGTCCAGAGCGCGGTCCCTGGGGATGCTATGCGAAGCACGCTGCTGTGGTATGCATCGCGGGGCCACAACGTGTCACTGCATTTGCCGGTGTCATCCGGTAAGACCATGCCTGGGCGCAGATCAGTGGCTAAGGAAGGAAACAGAGATGGAAAGTGCGCTGCTGATTTGTGCGCCACGCTCCGTAGGTAGTATTTTTCACCGAGTGACACGACAGGAGAGAGACTCTCGATGTCCGCCTCGTGTGCGTCGCCGCCGCGTTTGGATGATACCCGGCGAATGAGCTCGCCAAAGCTCATCTTGCGAAACGCGAAGTTACGACGCGTTCCCGGCTTGCGATGGCCCGCGAGATCCACGACGACTGTGGTGTTTGCCTGTATCCCCCTTTCCCCTCCGCCGATCGAATCACCGCCGCCGCCGCGCGACACGGCCCCCGCGTCTGAGTCCTTTGGTGGACAAACGTGCACGTCTATGGCTTTCGACGCCTCGGGACAGGATGTGAGGTACTCCGGGGTCCACAACGCAGGAGCATCACCCATAGGCACCCCGGTGAGTACCACGGGTTCTCCCCGTGACGTGACGAGGTCGGTAAACTCCTCTGCCGTCGCGGGGCAAGGGATGCGACGCACGACGCCGCCGTCGCGAGGGCGCTCCGGCACGGGTGCCGGCCACAGTATTTGGGCGTCCGAGCGTAACTGGGGTGGCGGGGGTAGCGGAGTGCCGTCCATCGCGTACTTCTCGGCATTATCAGCGAACGCGGCAGACCTCCTAGAGCCCGCTCGTTGGTTCACCGGCGTCGCCGCAGCTGGCAGGGGCAACTTGCACAGCTTGCATCCGTCATCCAGCTCGAGGGGCAGGCTGCCCGCAGACGAGGGTTTCACAGGGAATACCACAGCCTCGGGTCTATCTGATGATTCATCTCTCGGGATCGATACGACGCGCCTGGAACGATCCAATAGCCCGCAACTGTCGAGGCGCTCCTTCCAGTGCTTGGCTAATGGAGCGGCAACCACGAGAGCGTCGGCGGCAGTCGCGTTGGCGTCGAATTCATCGCCCAGTCCTGTCCAGGACTCACCGATCCCGCCAATCAAGGTGTCGACCATGAGATCCCGTGCGCATACGTAGCTTCCGTGACTTTCTGGAACCGCTGATAGGTGCGTCGAGCCTCCACGGCTGCCCGTCCTTGTGGGTGAGTAGCCTCAAAGGAACCCGTCAGAGGCCAAATCAAAGGAAAAATAGGGATCGAGAAGGTGGCATATTTTCACAAGGTTGTCAGATTTGGCTTTAGATCCTAACTGCATTTAAGATGTCCTAATTATTTTATTCTGGTGCGTTTCGTACGTACTTGACCCTGTCAGAATCCGGATAATTTCACAGACGGGAAGAAGGTTATGGGTCCAAATGTTGAATTTAAAAAAAGCAACTCAAAATCGGGATTGACAGCCCGGTTTTGAAGATTGGAAACCACGGCAAGCTCTTCTCACAAGTTATTTTAACCTCTCTTTCCTCGGGCCTTCCTCACTCTTCTCCGACCCGAGTGAAGCGACAACGCAACGACGCCCGCGAGAACGAGGATATCGGATCCACCGACACGCTAAAGATCCTTCCGCTTGAGTCCGATATCGTCGTAATGGAGGCAATGCCGACGCGCGGGGCGGCAAAGTCAGAGAAAACAGGTGAGCGCTCGGCCCAAACAATGAAATTGTTTTAAGTCCGTTGAGGCGACCGTCGTCCCCGCGATATCGCGACCGATGCGACCCACGGCTCGAACCGAGGTACCGCATCATTCTAAACATCCCCCTGATCACGCACAGCCGCCGCAGAACGTCCTGCCTTGGGCAACCTGACGAACGACAAGGTGAGTCAACCCAACGCCGATTTGCAACGGCACGCCAAACAACTTGAAAAACCAAACCCAGTTGTTGTTTTCTTCGCCATCGGTCCCCTCCTCTCCTGCACCTCTGGTCATCGCGCGTGCTGATATCGAACCCCCCGACGCTTTCCCCGCCATCCCTCGTGAAGGTTTTGATGAATCTCGGTCCGTCTCAGCTCTCGAAGCGAGCTGTTCCCGGCGCCACAGTCGCTCCCGCGACGGAGGTCAAACTCGCGAAGATTGTTGCGCCCGACGGTGCAGCGAATCTCATGCCGCCTCCAACGACGGCGCTAAGAACGACCGCGGGACGTCGTTCCACGAGTGACGTTCTGGCTGCTTCTAATGCAACCCCTGTACAGCCCGAATATGCCTCGAGACGCCCCATCACGACGCCTCTCACTGCCCTGGGCGGAGCGACCACGGTGACGCCTGGAACAATTCTCAAGCCCCCCTCGCTCTCATCCGCTGGAGTTGTTTTGCAAACTCCTGGGGCTCACACGAGGGGAGTCGGCGCTGTTGAACGGTCGATGAACGACACTCCGTCCACCGTCAGCGACCTCGACGCTTCTAAGCACGACACCGTGTCTCAGGGCGATGCCGGGATATCCGACAAACCTTCCGATGAGCTGTTCACCGCATCTCCCGGCACCGCTCTCGCTGCTGACATCCTGGCGACTGCCATCAGAGGCGCCCCGGTGGAGGCCAGCATGGTGACTGAGGAGTTGGACGCGCACGTGGTGTCCGCGGGGGATGGAAACCGCGATGAAGGCAACGAAGGCGAACTATACTCTCGGTTCGCCGCGGCTGCTACGCCAGTGTCCGCTAAACCGAAGGGTAATACCGCCAGCGCCAAGAAGACCTCCGCACCGACGGCGGGAACAAAACGAAAGGGAAAGCAACTCGGTTCCGGCGACGGCGAAAAAATCAAGTCGACGGCTAAAGCCGGAGTTGCCACCCACGGGTGCGCCTCTGGACTCAATCTCGACACGCAGGGAGTTGGGGCGCTCTATTCGGTCCTGATACCTCCCGCGAAGAAGCGGAAGGCTCGTCGCTGGCTCTCAAATGATCAGAAGACGTTCGTTTGTGGAATCGGGGGCTGCTCCAGGTCGTATGGCAGCGCGTCATCCCTCTGTGCTCACAAGCGGGCGCACCACCCGGGCTGGAAGGAGGACCGAAAGAGACAACTCGATGTCCAGGTTCAGACTAACGCGGCATCCGACGATGATCATCGAAACGCTAGCCCGGAAGACGAAGGCGCCGACGAGGCTGAGGGGGAAGACAAAGAGGAGGAGGACGACGAGGACGGGGAGGGAGTGGACTGTGACGTCGCCGGTCGTGCAGCTCGCCGGGAAGGCGCCGCGGCCCTTGATGCCGTCGCGCGCTGCACACTGTCCGGTGCATGGGTGGAGTCACTTGCGGCTGATACGCATGGACGGCTCGGCGCGCTTAGGCGTAGCCGTCAGCGCGTCCAGCGTGGTCTCCGCGACGCCCGCGCTGCATCAGCCAAGGCACCGCCTCCGGAGACGGGCGGGGACGTGCTCGGCGGCGGTGCGAAGATCGCTGCTGCTGCCGCGGAGTCAATCGCTTCCGCCGCCGCCGCTAGACTCCTCCAGCAAATGGAGGCCGCGCTCGAGGCCGAGAGCGATAGGCTTCAAGGCTGGCTCGGTAAACTTGAGAGCATCGCTGAGCTGCGGATGAAGGTTGGGAAAGTTATTGGCTTTAGTCAAGATGAGCGCAAAGTTCTGAACAGTGGACAGCTTGAGGCGATGATGGTTGCCGAACAGACGGCGAATGCCATCGCATCTGCCGCTTGCTCGACGGACTAGCTAATAGGTGAGAAGTGGCAAAGTGTGGGCGAACATCATCGGTTTCAAATGCATTGGTTGAGGTGGTGACCTCGGGGGAGGTTGGCTTTCCCGTCGCAGTCCAAAGGTTTTCTGCGTCGCGCTGAGTTGGTGCGCAGCCAAAAGATACCAATGGGTTCCGTCGGCGGGGATTCGAGGCAGAAATACCGGGGAGCGTGCCGTGGGGTATCGTATATCTGATTTGTGTAGACCCACGAGTGCTAGAGCTCGCTTTGTGAACACGTCGACAATCGTTTTTGCCAACCTCGCGTAATTGGACTGGATCGCCTGTCATAAACCCATACGTTTTCAGCCCGGATGGGGCTCACTCGAGGAGCGGCGAGGACATCTACTCTATCGTCGTTAATATGTCTCATTCGTAGTGTTACATTGTTTTAATCAACTCGGTGGTTGAATTCTAGCCGTGGTTATGCATCTGACGGGCCTTCAACCACCAAACGGCAGTCTCGAGTAGGTGGTCGGCTCCGAGCGTCGAGAGAACAAAATTATCGATTCGCTTTGCTCGGTGCGCTGGAAACCCGTCACTCGTGTTCACTGCGCATCATCACGCCCCGAGGCTCGCACTTGCGGCCGCTTCTTTCGCCATAGTCGCTGCCATGTCTCCCTGGGGCGCCATGTGCGGGTAATAAGCCGCGGCACTTTCGACTGGCTGCTGTTGCACAGGAACAAAACCCTTCCCGTTGTTGATGTATCCTGGCACGATTGCGCCGTGGACAGCCGGCCCAGTCATGACCAGGGACGACACGTACGGCTGACCGAGGTTAGCGGGTTTCTTGTTGTACGGCTGTCGGGGTTTTTTCTCTCCGCCTCGGGGCTTGCCAGCGATGCCCGGTTGCTTCAACTTCGGACGTGGCATGGCCATGACGTCTGCGACGGAACCCCCGGCGAACATCCCCGCAAAGCTGGAGGGACCTGAAGGCACAGCCACCGGCGCGCCGGCATGGCTGATGTTCCCCTCAGGAACGTCTCCCAGCATCTGCGTCAGTGAGAACATCGCATCGTTCTCTAACATGGTGCCCACGGTCACGTCACCACCGCCAAACTCGGAGATGACCTGACGCTCAGAGTATCCCTTGATCTGGTCGGGGGCGGCTGAGGCCAGAGGCGCTCCAGCGGCAGATCCCACTTGCCTCGCCGCGGCCAGTCCAGCAGCGTTCCCGCCGACACCGCGCGAAGCCTCGACTTCTCCAAGACCCATTTCACGGCACATGTTGCTGAAATCAGCTCCAAATCCGGGAAGGGTGAAATCTTCCGCCCCGACGCCCACCACGCCGCCGTCGGCTCCCGTGCTCGCTCCCGCGCCACCAGCTCCACCGAACAGCGCCAGGTCAGAGCCAAAGACAGAGCCGACTGCACCGGCGTTACCGCCGCCGAACATACCCGCGAATGACCCAGCCTGCACTGGTGCCTGGCAAAATGAAGGGTGCGCCACCGTCATCTCTTCCGCCGAACGTTTCCTCGGGCTGAGGTTGGGCGGCGACGGCGTGCGGGACCTGCTCCTCGCCAAGGACTGCTGATATACGGGAGGCGGCGGCGCGAGGTGCGGACGGACGGCAGCCTCCTCCGAGGGAACCCAGCCGTAACGGACCCTGAACGCGGCGGGTCGACCGATCGCATCGAATATATCCGTCGCGGTCACGCCTTCGTGGCGATGGTTCCAGGCACCCTTGGTGTCTGACGCGGACGCCGCCTCAAACGGGTACAGCTGAAGCACAGCCGTTTCCTTGTCGAGACCCGCGGGCAGATGGGGCAGCGCCGCGGCCCACTTGGTGATGAGGTGCTGCATCAGACCGGTGACGGACTTCTTCGCGCGAAAGGTGAGCTCGAGGTGGGGGTTGAAACCTCCGGCGACGAGCGCGGCGCGTGTGGAGGTGTCGATGGGGAAGAGCTGGAGCATGAGTCGCTCCTTCTGCTCCTTCGCAACCGAGTCGTCCTTGACAGCCGTAGCCGCCGCTGCTCGGACAGCCGCGTTGGGTGAAACGCTTCCCCTCCGGGCCGCCTTGCGACCCGTCGACTTCGTCCTTCCCGCCGGGCTGTCAGCCTTGCACGTGTTTTTGGCCCGAATGCCGCTGCCTTTCGGCCTGCCGCGGTTGGCGGTGGTCTTCACGGACATCACGCCGAGAACTTTTCCACTCGCGTCGCCAGCCACCGCGGGGAGCAAGCCGAGGGACTTGAGCTTGGCCTCCTTCTTTCCCTCCGCCCACACCGACTTGTCGAGCTCCTTCTTGAGATCCCAGGCGAATAAGTTCCTGTTCTGAGGTTTCTTGCACAGTTCCTGGAAGGATCCGCCTGGACCGAGCTTGTCCTTCATGGAGTGCCAGCTGTGCATCGCGGTGTGCACCTCCTCGTCGTCACTGGGATCCACCTGCACTCCGAGCGGCGCAAGCACGGTGTTGATGCGCTTCACCTCGGTGTTGTAGAAGGTGCGAACTTGGCTCTTGTTGCGCGTCTGAATTATTTCGGCAATCTTATCGAAGTTGGAGCCGACATCCTGATTGAGAGGGGAGCAGGAGGGGCAGCACACGGGTCAGCGCGACGCGCGAGACCAAAAAAGGTGACACCGGGACTTCGACTCGCGAACAACTGGAGCGCAGAGGGAGGGAAAGCGTGTTGGCGCCAAAAGCGACCGTGGAGGCTGATTGTTGACTAGACTCACCTTCAGAGCGGTGAAGAATTGTTTCTCTTCCCACGGGGTCCACCTCTCCTGGCTCTTCGCCGGCTTCCTCTCGCCTGCGCAAAGGAGAAGGAAAAAAATGTTGAGGAAAAGATACGTTCGTGATTTTGCCGCGACGGACGAGATCCGGAGCGAGAGGACGGCGTCGGCCGCGAGCGACCGTCAGCACCGGGTTCCGGCGGTTCCAAAAGCAACCGAGTGCAAGACCCGATCACGAGCTTCTCGCGCACAATGCGAGCCCCCCGAGCACCGTGGCGGGACCCAACTCGCGCAATCGTGGGTTTTGCGGGTGTTGCAAAAGAGAACCAAAAAAGAGATCGAGTGAAAATAAAATGGAGCAAGGGCTGTCCAGGGCAGGAACGCGGACATGGCACCCCGTTGACGTCGCCGGAGCACACAAAAGCCCAAAATATCCCATCAAACTCCCAAAAGGCAGTATCCGGCCGACTTTCGCCGCGCATCGTCCACCGATTGCACCCGAAAAGCGACTCAGACTCCATCCGGAGCAAGATGACGAACTTTTGAGAACAACGAGTTGGCATTGATCGCCCGAGCACGGGAAAAACGGGCGCTGAGCAGCGAAATCGACGCGAAAGCCTCCAAAATCCGGTGTGTGGCCATCAAAGGGTCGCACTATTACAGTCCGACCGCGTTTCGGAGTGTGAGCTCCCGAATGCCTCCACGATGGCGGCAGACACCGAACGGCCGGCGACGTCGACTTCACTCCACGAACCAGCAAAATAAACCCTCGACGCACGACGTGCAACGTACCTTCTTTGGCCACAGGAATGTCGGTTTTCGCCGCCGCGGTCGCCGTGGACGAATCATCCTTGTCCTCCTGTGGTGTGGGATGGGTTTTTTTGGTCAGCGAATCGGATTTCCATTGGGCATCGACGTCGTCGTCATCCACGGCGCGTTGAAAGTTCTTTGAAGTTGTACCCATTCTTGGCCTCTGGACGTCGGGTTCGCGTACCTTGGTCGACGTCAACGCGGTAACCTCCCCGACGAGCTGCTCATCCTTTGATTGAGTCTCTGAGACAACTTTAGATTCATCTCCTGCGCGAAATACGGGGTTTTGGTGGTGAGAAACCATGGAAGAACGGATCGAGCCGAGTTCGCGAAAGCCGCGTGTTCTTCAAGAAGCATTATACGTTGGGGTTTTGCTTCCCGGAAACCGGGATGGTAGGGCGATTTCAAGACATAAACTCACCCTCAGTCGCGTTCACCACGGCGGATACCTCTGATACTTTTGACACCGCCGCTTCGGGCGAGGTCGGAGCACCAACAGGCGTCGTCGACGCCTGCTCAACAGCCCCGGATGTTGACGTGGTACCTCCCCTGCGGGAAAAAAAGAAGCGGGATAAGACGCGGTGAGTGTGACGCTTCCCACGGTCGCGGTGCGGCTCAGACCGAGCAGTAAAACGAGGAGGGTTGAATAATGCCCGAAACCACCACAGTGACGCGATTCTGTGCGCGAACGCGGCGTCGAAGGCGCGATGCACCCCCCCGTTCCGTCGGCCTTCGCCGGGGTCCAATTCCTCTCGGGGGAACAAATTGCAACTCGGCTCCTTCGACAACCGAGCCGAACCTCGCGTTCGCTCGACAATTCACACCATGAAACCCACGAGTTCGGGTAGGAAACGCACCTGTTGGCGGCACTGTCCAAGTCCGTTGGTTCCGCGCCCGTTTCCGTAGCCTGAACGACATCCGGAGTCTCGGGCTTCGCGCGCACGGCCGGAGATTCCATCTCGCCCCTGCAACGAGCTCCTTCAAAAGATTTGCCTCCTCCTCTTACCCGCGATAGCAGCGCGCTTGACGGCGGCTCCTCCCGGATTTTCTCAGCGGCGCCGGCTCAGGCAGCCACCAAGATGTATTTGGGATCGATCGCGACCGGCGTGCGGCGTCGATCGGCCTCTTATCGCGAACGCTGGTATCGCCTCTCGAAGCAGACGATGCCGCTCCAACGT
>ENA-OWPI01004688-OWPI01004688.1-marine-metagenome-genome-assembly--contig:-NODE-4688-length-10796-cov-2.158690_pt1 | contig 10796 bp, 8 predicted proteins | sample MGYA00238138_ERZ651775 | MGnify/ENA primary metagenome ERZ651775 (study PRJEB26906, sample SAMN06265043) | marine metagenome | isolation source: Helgoland LTER site | place: Germany:Helgoland, sampling...
GGCGACGCGCTCCTCGGACGCGAGCGTCATCTCCCTGCGCGCCGCCTCGAGCGCTTCGCTCGTCGCGATCGCATCCGCATCCGCCTCGTCGTCGTCCTTCTTCTCCTCCGCGGCCGACGCCTCGAACGCCGCGAGCTTGGCGTCGACGGCGGCGAATCGCTCCTCGACCTCCGCCACCGCCTCGCGCGTCGACGTCGACTCATCAAGGGACTCCTTGAAATCCCTGAACCCGCTCAGCTGACCTAGCGCCCAATCCAAGGTCATGACGTCACCGCCGCCGACGCCGCCATCCAACAAATTAGTCGAGCCGCCGCTGTCCGAGCTGCGGACGTTACTACTCGCGAGCGAATCATCCCCTTGGCTAGTTCCTCCCTTGGCACCGCCGCCGTCGATGGAGGCGCCGCTCCCCTTGTTACCAACACCGCCGCCTTCGTGCAGGGGCGCGGCGTCCTGGAGCATGCGCACGAGCGCGCCGACCGCGGCGTCCGACCTTCCGGAACCCAGCCCGAACGATCCGTCCCGCCGGTCCCGATGCCGCGCGTCCCGATGAAGCGATTGGGGATGATAACCGCCTCCCCCCGCGCCGCCGCCGTCCGATGACCCGGGGCCCCTCGGCGAGTCCGTGGATACAGACGGCGCCGCGCTGCTGATCGGCCCGAACGCGCCGTCGTCGTCGTCCAGCACGAACGGCAAGGGATCGACGTCGCCGCTCTCGAACATGGCGTTATTTTTTTCAAACTCTCCGGCGCGGACGGACGCGTCGCTCGCGTCGCTCGCCCGCGACCCCGGTCCTTCTCCTGGCTGCGTACCTTGTCGCTCGCGTCCCTCGGTCAAGGCGCGCTGCGAGCGGAGGTGCGCCATGGCGTTCGCGAACGACGACGAGGCAACGGCGCCGGACCCGGGCGAAGCCCCGTACGAGTATCTCTCCGGCGGGTTCCCCCCCCCGCCGCCCGATTGCCTTCCCAGGGACGGGGTGCCGAACGGGGTGCCCACCGCGCTGCCGATGGCGGCGCCCATCCCACCCCCGTGCGTCGATCCCCCGCGGTGGTTCGCGCCCTCGTGCATCGACACGCTCAGCGACGACGACGGCGACGACCAAGACGGCCTTCGGTTGGAGGCTCCCCGGCCCGGGCTCCACGGATTGTTCGGGTTCGAAACGGCTTGCCCTCCGACGTTCATGCCTCCGCCGCCGCCTCCGTGGGACCCGCGGGGATCCGTGCGCGTGCTCCCTGGGGTGCTCCCCGGCGATGCGGAGAGCGCGCCGGTCAAACCGCGGAAGTGCCACGGCGGTGAATCGTTCGAGCCGTAGACTGGGGACGTTCCGTTTGAAGGCAAGCCGCGGTGGTGTGTGGCCGACGTAGGCCGGGACCCCGGCGATGTCCCGTATTGTTCCCTCGCGCGCCTTGCGAGCGCGTGATCGCGCGACGCGAGCGACGTGGAGAACCCGTACGCGCCGCCGCCGCCGCTTCCCCCGAACCCCGCACTCGACACGTGGCTCGACACGAACGGAAGCGACGGGGATCCAACCGGAAGCGATCCGGGACCATTCGTAGTCTGTCTGTTATGGCCGGGCAGGGAACCGAGCCCAAAGCCGTACGTCGTCTGCCCGTACGAGCCGGGTGGAGTCGTGGGCGCGCTGCCGTACGTGGTGGTGGCGGTCTGACCTTGGTTCAGGGGAGACGGCGGCGGCCGAGAGGAGGAACCCGAGCGTGTGGAGCCCGGCCGATCGGAGTCCGGCCGGGCGCCTTCGGCACCTTCGTCGCCGCCCGCCTCGGCGAACGCCTCGGAGAGCATCCCGCGGGAGTTCTGCCGCGGTAGACCCATCCCCGTGCTTCCTTCGTGACGTACCTCAAGCGACGCGAAAGCGGCGCCGCCGCTGACCGTACGAGTCGGCGGCGAGGCGCCGAAGCCGTACGTCGCCTTACCCGCCCACGAGTTTTGCCTGAACGGTCTGGCGCCTGAACTCGAGTCGGGGGTTCCAGTGGATCTCACGTTCGCGTTCGCGTTCGCGCCGGACGACGGCACCCCGGTGCCGAAGCCGAAGTCTCGCCGCGGCGGGGCCGGCGCGTCGTACGTGTGGTCAGCGCCGGTGGTCATCGCCGCGTGGCCCACTGACGCCCTCCGGGTCGCTTTGTTCGACTTCTCGACCGAAGCACCCGCGCCGCTCTCGGCGACGTTCCTCCTCTCGGAGAGGTATCCGTCGATGACCTTCGGCGCGATGGGGCGCGGGACGCAGTCCATCCCTTGCAGCGCGTCGGCATCCAGGAAGTACACGGTGGCGCGGAGCGTCCCACCGGCGGGTGTGCGCACCGGCGTGAACGAGTGCTCCCGAAACGTTCCGCGGTTTCCAGTCGGCTTTTTGGTTAAATCATCCGAGAGGCCGCCTTCTCCTTCGTCTTCTTTTTGCCTCCCTTCCCGTACCTCGTGTTCGACGGCGAAGCGCAAGCCGCGGTTCTGCGACTGCCGCGCGGCTCGGTGGAACCTGTTCGCCGGCAACGAGCGGCACAGCGCGTGCAGCGTGCGGACCATCACCACCGTTCGTTTGTACGCCACGGCAGTCGTCTCCGCCTTGGTTCGTCGCGGTTTATTCGGCGATCGATGCACAGCTGTGTCGGCACCCTCCTCGGCACCCCCTTCGGCACCCCCCGGGTCGGTGTCGTGACGCAGCACCCACCGCTCCACCATGACGCGTTCGGTTTTAGGCGTCGAGTCGTTGCTAGAGACGTAAACCTCCAAGATTAGAGGAGGGAGTTGGTCCTGTCGCGTCCCCCCGGCGCCGGTGCGCTTCGATCGCCACGGCTGGAGCGACGGAGCGTGCGCCTCGAGCTCCGTGACGTCCAGGTTGAACTGTTCGATGCCGGGTTTGAGGGTCAGTATCGGTCAGTATCGGGACGGGGACGGGGCGAAGACGTGGAGGCGCCATTTGGAACATTCATTCGTCACTCGCGGAACGGGAAAAAAGAATGGTCGCGTGGACGGGGCGGTGACGTTGCGCGGGGCGGGTGGGACGCACCCATCGGTTCTGCTTCCCCTCGGTGGCATCGAGCACTATCCGGGACTGTAGCACCACGTTGGCGCACTTCACGAACCACTCCGACACGATCTGCGCCGCCCTGTCCGCCATGACCGCCGGCCTATTCCGAGAGCCGCGTAAGTCTGAGATGTGACCCCGTCACAACTCCGAGTCAGCGGGCGCCTCGGGGCGTCGACTCGCGTGGCCTTCCGGCGTCCGCGACGCGGCGCGTGCCTCGCGCGATCCGCGAGACTCGTCTCGATCGCGCGAGGTCCTTCACCACCCGCGGAAGCTCACCGAGACATGCCACGCGCGCGCACCAACTGCGGGCGCGGAGGCCTCGGTTTGAACTCTGCTGGTTTTTTCGCGGTAAATCGGATATTGGCAGATCTACTTTATGGAGCATGTTGAGTCAAATATACCGTGATGACCCAAAATGCCCATAGACTGACAGCAATTCCCTATTTCAATGAGCACGACAGACCATTTAAGTACCCAGACGGACGAAGCACGAAGCACCTTCACGAAGCTCGTGGAAAATCCAACACGATAACGTGGCGTCACGGCACGTCGAATCGCCGCTTCCGCGCATAATCGTCGACGCGCATCGGCCGTAGCGGTAGACCCACGCGCTTAGCAGACGCGGATCGGCCTCTCGACGATGTCGCACGTCACCGTGGCGGCGTCCACGTCCGCCGCGTCCCTCGGGGCGCGCGCGGCGGCGGCGGCCAAGCACCGGCCCGGATCCCTGAGAGCGAAGGGTTCCGGTGGTACCATGACGAGGGGCGTATCGCTGCGGGTCCGCGCGATGAACGCGGACGAGGCACCGAAGAAGATGAACCCAGAGCAGCGGGCGCGCGCGGCGAGGCAGGCCAAGATGGAGGCGGAGGCGGAACTGGCGGAGGCGGAGGCGGAACAGAAGGCGGAGGCGGAGGCGAAGGCGAAGGCGGCCGAGGTGGGCATCGAGGCTCGCGCGAGGGCATCTCTGCGACAGAAGCTGGAGGCGGAACTCGCGGAACTCGCGGCCATGGATGCCTTGGAGGAGGAGAAGCTCGCGGCCGCAGAGCCCGTCGTGCCCGTCGTGCCCGTCGCGGCCGCGGCCACCGCGACGCCCAACGCCGCCGTCGCCAAACCCGCAATGGAGGAGGGGTCGGAATCGAGAGAGTACAAATCGTCGCTCTTCACCGACGGAGCCTTCGAGGATGCGCTCAAGGGCGTGAACGACATGGCGGAGGACATCGGCGTGGACGTGAGTGACGCGCCGATCGACGCGCCGACCATCGACTGGGGCGGCATCGACTCGGTCCGATCACTCACCGAAGACGATCCCTTCCCGGGCTTCGACGGCGGCGTCCCGAACGCAGATGACTTCTCCCCGGCATCCCCGGAGCCCGCGATGGCGGCGACCGTGTCCTCGACGCCATCCCCGGCCGTGGAGGCCGCGATGGCATCCAGCGCCGCGGACGGCTTCGTCCCCGCCGCCGCCAACTCCGGCGTCCCCGCGCTCGCCGCCGCCGCGCCGCCGCCCGAGCGCCAACAGGAACAGGTTCGATCGTTCCTCTACCCAGGCGAAGAGGAGTTACCGGACGACGTCAACATGACCATCTGGGAACACCTGGAGGAGCTCCGGGACCGCGCGATCGTCTCCGCGGGCGCGTGCGGCGTCGCCGTCTTGCTCTGCTTCTGCTTCGCGAAGGACCTCGTCATCTTCCTCGAGCAGCCCGTCATCGATCAGGTCAAGTTTCTTCAACTCGGACCCGGCGAATACTTCTTCACCACGGTGAAAGTGGCCGGGTACTGCGGCTTGCTCTTGGGCGCGCCCGTGGTGCTGTACGAGGCGATCGCGTACGTGGTCCCGGGGCTGACCAAAGATGAGCGCAAGTTCCTCGCGCCAATCGTCCTCGGATCATCCGTGCTTTTCTACGCCGGCATTGGGTTCGCGTACGCAGTCCTAACCCCAGCGGCGCTCAAGGTGAGTTTATTTCTATTTGCCTATTCTTTTTATGTTCGTATACGCAATTAGATTGACGTCGTGTTTTTGTTTGTGTCACAGTTTTTCATCGGGTACAGCAACGAGGCGGTTGAGTCTCTGTGGTCCATCGACCAGTACTTCGAGTTTGTGCTGGTGCTGCTGTTCAGCACCGGGCTGTCGTTCCAGGTGCCGGTGATCCAGCTGCTGTTGGGCCAGAGCGGCATCGTGTCCTCTAAACAGATGCTGTCCATCTGGAAGTACGTGGTGGTCGGCTCGGTGGTGGCCGCGGCGGTGTTGACGCCGAGCACGGATCCGTTCACGCAGATGCTGCTGGCGGTGCCGCTGATGTCGCTGTACTTGGGCGGGGCGGCGCTGGTGGGGGTGGTGGAGAAGGGCCAGGGGGGCGGGGACGTGAACCAGATCGAGGGTTGAGTGAGAGAGTTCGTTCTCGCTAAATCAAGTCTAACTAAATTCTTTTCAATTGGCGTCCGCCTCGGCTGCTTTGCGGCGTCTGGCGCGTGCGACGACGGCGTCGCACCGCGCGGATAGCGCGCGTCTCGCGTCGCCGTCCTTCATGCCGAACATCGTCGCCAGATTGACGACGTCGTGCGGTCCCCGCAGCTCCGTCGCCTGCCTCGACGCCCCCGAGATGATCACGATCCCTCCCGTCCCGTCCTTGGCCCCCGCGTCTCCCCCGCCTCCGCACGCGCGCGTCACCGCTGACGCGTTCGCGAAGAAGTTCCGCCGCGACGTCGTCTCCATCAACGCGGGGTTGTACGCCACCTCGAACGCGATCCCGTTCGCGCTCGCCGCCTTCACCGCGCCCGCGCGAAGCCGGAAAGGCATGCGCGCGCCCAGCTGAAGCGCGATTAAATCGCACCGTCGACTGGCGCACGCCGACGCCAGCGCGCGTTCGCTCGTCGGCTCCAGCGCCAACACGTCGTACCTCCGCACCGATTCGTCGTGCGTCTTGAGAAGTGTCTGGAGCTCCCCGGGCTCACCGAACCGGATCGTCAGCCGCGTCAACAACGCGAGCGCGGGGCGCGCGCCCTGCGCGGAGGCATCCGCGAGCACCGCCGACTCGAGCTCTTTTGTGAGCAGCGGGTCGAGCCCGCGAGTGATGTCCCGGCCGCACGACTTGTCCCCGGCGGTGACGCGCGTGTCGGCGGCGACGGTGGCGTATCCGAGCACCACGGAGGTGGCGAGGTGCTCGCGGAGCGCGTGCGGGTTATCGGGATCCGCCCGCACGCTCAGGTCCGTCCAGCCCCCCATCGCCGATGAATGGCACTCGCCTCGGAACTCACAAAATATAAAACTCGTTTGAAAGCCACCACCACACGCACGGGGCGCGGCGACGGAGCGCATCGGATGAGTTCGGGATGCGGGATGGATTACCTCTTCCCGTTCGAGTTCCTCCCAGGGATGGCCGCGACGTTCGCGGACTACCTCGGGATGGCCATGCTCACGCCCGCGCTGCCTTACTGGTGCGCGGAGGCTGGCTTGAGTCCCACCGAGGTGGCGACATGGACGGGAGCCATCACCACGGCGCAGTACGCGGGCGCGGCGCTCGGTAACTTCGCGGTGGGCGCGATGGGCGACGGCCTGGGCGCCAGGGAGACCTTAGCCGCCACGCTCCTCGGCGACGTCGTGCTCTTCACCCTCACCGCGCTGGCCACCAAGCCCGGCGCGCTCCTCGCCATCCGACTCGTCGCGGGAATGTCCTCCCCGCTCGTCGCGGCTCTCATGTACATCCTGCAGCGCGCGAGCACGAAATCGCAGACCCTCAAGGGCGTGAACGCGTACTCCCTCAGCGTCAACGGTGGGTACGCCCTCGGTGGCGTCGTCGTCGGCGTTGGATACGCCTCCATGGGCTGGTTGGGACTGAACCTGTTGTCCGCGGGCGTCGCCGGCGTCGCGCTCGTCTTTGTCTTAGTAACGGCGAAAGGAAAGCCGCCGGTCGCCATCACGGATAGCGGGCTCAAGCGAAGGGAAGAGGCGGAAGCCGGGGTCGTGGTGGGCGCGGGGATGTCACCGAGGGCGAGCGTGGGTGCGGGGCGCGAGATCGGTGACGCGTCGGAAGCTTCGGTGAGCTCAAGCGGAGGGGGATCGATTGAACGAGGCGTCAAATCACAATCTCAGATCTCAGCCGCGGCGACCTCGCCCTTACCGCCGTCGATCAGTGTGTTTCGCACGGGCGCGATGGTGAGCCACTGCTACACCGCGTTCAACACCGGGTACCTGTTCATGGGTTTCATCGTGCTCTTCGTGTTGATGGCGAAGCAGGTGTTGGGGTGGAGCGTCGCGGAGGTCGGGTGGGCGTTTATGGCGATTCCCGTGGCCAACGTGTGCGCGATGTACGGTTTAATCCCGCCGTTCATTCGTCGTTTCGGCGTGCACTGCAGCGTGACGTGCGGGTCCATCATGACTGTCATGGTGCTGGGTGTGCTCTCGTTGCCGGCGGTGTACAGTAGCGCGGAGGGTATACTGGGCGTGACGTTCATGCTAATTTTTTGCGTTGTGCTACTGCAGGTTCCGAACCAGATGCGGATCAAGCTCATCGCCGATCGGTACGCGCCCGGGTCGATGGGTCGTATCACCGGCGCGTCGCGCGTGTGCTTCGCGACCGGGCAGACGTGCTCGCCCATCATCGTGGCGCTGCTGTACGTGCAGGAGCCGCACTGGGCGGTGTTGTCCATGCTGTTCGTGGCGGCGTCCGTTCCTTTCGTGTTTGTGATCTGCGGGCAGACGCTGTGGGCGGACCCGCCCGCGATCGGCGATGAAGTCGTGACGGGGGAGAGAGAGGCGACGAACAGGACTTGACGCGCGCGTTGTGGGTAACACTTAGTCGTACGTAGACACGGTTGTACGAACAAATCTAGTTTGGATCTCATTAATGGTACATTCGAGCAGTCGGAACTTTTTGACTTTGGCTCGCGTGACGACGTCGGCGAGCTCTCCGCCGGCGTTTGTCACAAAACAATGCAAAAACAAAGCAACGCGGCGCTTCTTCATCACCTGGATTGGACGTTGGCACTCTCCGGCGCGCTCAGCATCTCGGAGGTGTACATGATCGGGTCCAGCGCGTTGAGCCGCGCGGGGTTGACCACGGAGACGACTGCTTCGTCTCCGTTTTGTTCCGACATGGAATTAACCCGGGTCGGGTTGTCCAGCCGCAGGTCGCTGCGAATGGAATCGGGAAACGCGGACACCGTGCCGAGCACCACGTCCAGCGCGAACTCCATGCCGTGCTCGGCGATCGTGTCGTACATGCGCGTCACGTTGGCGCGCCACGTCTGCTCGTACGCCAAGTCGCCGAAGATGTCAACCATGTCCAGAAACGCGGGGAGGCCGGAACCGCCGGGCCTGAACGGCGCGGTGACCCCTTGCGCGCCCATGTCCTTCACCTCCGCCCCGCTCTCAACCTCGCGCTTGACGAAGTGCGTCCACGACGCGACGTACAGCGCGAACGCGTCCATGGGTAGGCCCAAGGCGAGGCCTTCGCGAACGACGCTGGAGCCTTGCACCCGAAACTTTTCCGATCCGTCCATCGCGATGCGTTCGAGCTGGTCCTTCACGGCGACGTTCTCGAAACGTTCCAGAACGCTCTGGGCGTACGCCGGAATGCGGTCGCACAGCGACTTCTCACGCATCTCCGGGTTGGTCCGTAGCGTCGGCGCGATCTCCTCGAGCATCACGAGCTCGAGGTACGATCGAATCTTGGAGTGGAGGCACGCCTCGTGGACGTGCGTGAGTCCCGCGAGGATGGCGGGGTAGCACATGGCGGAGTGCGTGACGTTGAGCAAGCGGACCTTCATGAGCTCGTGCGATACCACGTCCTTCGTCAGCGTCGCCCCGACGGTCTCCCACGGCGGCCGTGCGTCGTCGACGAAGTCATCCTCGATGACCCAGTGCTTATACGGCTCGCACATCACCGGCCACTGGTCCTCGAAGCCGTACTTGTCGGGCATCGTCGCGATGTCGTCCCACGACGTCGCCGGGGTGATGCGGTCCACCATGGTGCTCGGGTACCGCACCTCGTTCTGCAGCCAAACCACGAACGCGTCGAGGCTGACGCTGCACAAACCCGCGCACACGAGCTCCTCCGCGGCGGACGTCATCCGAGCTTTACACACGTCGCCGTTGTGGGGCAAGTTGTCGCACGACATCAACGTGAACGGCCTCAGGCCGCGGTCGAAACGTACAGCCGCCGCCGCGCAGATGATGCCGAACGTCGAGGGCTTCGGGGCGTCGTCATCCAAAGGTACCTCGCCGTCCAGTTCGCCGTTGAGGCCGCGTTCGATGAGCTTGAAGTCACTCGCGTTGAGGGGGACGCGGTAGCCGAACTCCGTTATCGTCAACGAGACAATCTTGATGTCCGCGCACGCCATCGCCTCGACGCACGCGAGCGGATCCTCGAGGGCGAGGATCATGTCACGGATCGCGTACACCTCCTCGATCTCCGCCTTCATGTCGCGTACGTCGGTGCCGGACCTGGCGACGATGGGGTAGGTCCAGTCGTTGTCGCGGAGGTAGTCGCGCATGGCGACGTCGTTGGGCATGACTCCCACGCCGGTGGTGCACCAGTTCTTGGCGACGTCGAAGTTCTTGTCCAGCAGCTCGTTCATGAACGCCTGATGCGAGTTATCGGGGAAATCGACGGTGGTTAGTGAGAGGTGAAGTTTAGGGGAGTCGAGGGGTTGCTTTGCATTTTTTTTTTCCGGTTCGGGTTTGTGCTTGAGTGGTGATAAACCGCCGCAAAAGTAAGGGCTAGTGCGGCAAGATGGGGTCCCTTCCGCGCGAGTCCCGGCGTGGATCCGAGGCTTGAGATCCGCGGCCGGTGCGGTGGCCGTCCGGTACGGTCGTCGATGACTCGACAGCCGTGATGGACGGTACAGAAAATCCGTCGAGTGTGACGCGCGGTGGCTGGCGCCCGCGGGGATTCCGAGTCGGATGGTGCAATTCCACGTGGGATGTGTTACGAGGTCGTTTTCGACCACGAAGAGACGCGAGGTGTTCGGCGCGGTTTGGGGACGGCGCGTACCTGCTGATGGGACCTGTGGAAGCCGCCGACGCCGATGTGCATCATGCCGCTCTTGCACGCGGCGCGGTCGACGATCGGCGGGGGCTTGAAGGTGACGTTGGGGAGGTCCGGGACGGTCCCGTCGGGGGAGGCTATCCTCCGAATCTCCGCCCGCACGACGAAACGGGCGTCGTTACCCCTTCTGGTTTGCGGCGTCGCGCGGACGCGCGACGCGCGCCGGAGCGCGAGTGGAGCGGCGAGCGCGGTCCTAAAGCCAATCATCGCTGCGACGTGCGCGGCCATGTTCCTTATGTTCGATCGTCCGTTCCGTCAGCCGCGCTTCGACACGACCGCGGCGACCAAAGAATCTGACGAGCCGAGTCGGCCGGAGCAATGGCTGGCGCTTCAAACTTCGCCTCTCAGCCACGTTTTTTGGGCTTTTTCAGACGGATTCGCTTTTCACGGTTCTCAAACCGGCGCCTTTACTCGCGATACGGCGGTCTATGATTTCCGCGGCCATGACACACCAATCGGCAGAATCGGATTCGAAGGCTGACTCACTCGCCGTGCCGTGCGCGGTGCCGAGCGATCCATATGGGAAATCAGTCTGCGAGAATCTCAAATTAAAAGTCTTCGCGCGGAAACCCGGCATTCTGAGAGTCCCGCACAACATAAATCTAAAACGCGTCACCCATCAGCCGCAAAATGCACGTGTGACTTTTCGATTGAACGAGGTTCGATTGACCCCAGTGGGTTACCAGTCTGATAAAAATGTTTAAACGCCACGGCCG
>ENA-OWPI01004690-OWPI01004690.1-marine-metagenome-genome-assembly--contig:-NODE-4690-length-10791-cov-6.076815_pt1 | contig 10791 bp, 17 predicted proteins | sample MGYA00238138_ERZ651775 | MGnify/ENA primary metagenome ERZ651775 (study PRJEB26906, sample SAMN06265043) | marine metagenome | isolation source: Helgoland LTER site | place: Germany:Helgoland, sampling...
GCACCTTACACTCTACTCACCGTCAAAGGTGCTGAAAGTGGTGCATCCACACCTCTCCACCACGTGCAGTGGGATCGCGTTATTCTAGACGAAGGCCACGAGATTCGAAACAAGTCTTCGAAATTGTTCAAAAGTGTGTGCCGTTTGAGAACAAATATTAAATGGATTGTGACTGGTACACCAGTATTTAATTCAATGGAGGATTTTGTGTCTCTTTGTACTTTTTTGGGAATTCCCAAGAATTTTGTTCAAGGAAGGACGAAAGAGATCAAAGATATCTATATCCTTCGTCGAACCAAAGATGATCTCGCTAAGATTAACGAACGTCTTCGGCTCCCACCTTGTAGGTTTGAAAATGTGGAACTTGATATGTTCAAAGAAGAGAAGGCTCTCTACGAATTTGTCTTTTTGGAGGCTCAGGATATTATTAAAGATGCATTCAAAAATACCCAAAGTCTTAACTCCAAAAATATGGTTATTTTGGAGTGCCTTCTCCGTGCCAGGCAGTGTATGATTTGGCCACAGATGTATCTAAATGGAGTCGGTGCGAAGAATGGAACCAAGCCAACAAAATGGGAAGGTCGATCGAACAAGATGGAAACCTTATTCAGGATGATTCAAGAACACCCCAAGGAGAAGAGTCTCATCTTTTGTCAGTTTAGGGGTGAAATGAACTATATTCAATCTCAATTGGACTGTCCAGTTTTCAGGATTGATGGGTCAGTTCCTAAAGAAGAACGGGTCAGGCAAATAAATGCGTTTAAAAGTGCAACCCCGGGAGCTGTTTTCATCATTCAGATCAAGAGTGGGGGGCAGGGGTTAAATTTACAGGATGCGACTCGAGTATATATAACAGCCCCAGCGTGGAACCCTGCAACTGAATTACAGGCGATTGGTAGAAGTCATCGAACCGGTCAAACACAAGCCGTTTACGTTAAAAAATTGGTCTACAAGGAGTGTCCACGGTTTGTGAGTGTGGAAGAAGAAATGATGGCACTCCAAGGTCATAAATCTATCGTGTGCTCAGAGGTTCTTAATGATGACCGTGTAAAAACTCAAATCCCGGTTAACAGGACATCAGCTAAAATTTCTATTATGGACATCAAGAATATTTTCCGTGCTTAATATAAATGACTGTTGGTTCCCGTGCTGAAGTTTTCCATGGTAACGCTAATGCAACCTCTGGTGGTCTCACCAAGAAGGATCTTATGATGAAGGATGGGCGTATTATTTCCAAGGCGGCGAGCAAGGCTGCTAAGAAGTCTCTCAAGCAGAACCCCAAGTTCATGGCTTTCATTGACCTCGCGAAGGAGAAGGCTGAGAAGAAGGACTCTTTCTGTCTCGTCCCCAAGAAGGGTAGCAAGACCTACAAAAAAATAATCAAAGCTAGTAAGTAAGAGATGACACTCACTCAGTGGTCAGAATCCGTAAGAATGGCTAAAATCAAGCTTGGTTTGGACCCAAAGAAATATACCAGAGTTCAGGGTAAATTGCTCAAGGAGGCTCAGGCTATATATAGTATTTTAATGTTAAGTAAAACTAAAGTTTAAATTGAAATCCCTTTAGATTTTGTGGCTCGTATACGATGAGCTGATAGAGCTTCCATGTACACCCAAACTTCCTGTTCAAGAAATACACACTATTGAGTTCAACAATAGCATGTCCACTATTTCTTGCATAGAGACCGTTAGTAGCATCATCGTGTAATGGGTTTTTATCAGCGTCGAATACGTTCGATTTGATTTGGTCTTCCATAGTCGTGTCAACCTTGACCCTAAACTTTGGTTCACGATCCGGAGACTGTTTAATATTTGAATTAAACATAGGAAGAAGCTCTTCTTTCGACATTGACATACCAAAAATACTCACACTTTGTTCAGTGACTGCATCTATGATCATATCTTCAAGTTTACGGGTGGAATCATAAAACTTCTTCATGTAACTCCCATCTTCGTCATAACCCTTGATTGCGAAATCGATGTTGTACTTAGTTTGACCCACCTCTGGTGTAAAACCGGAGACCCCAAAAGGCATATACATTCGAGGAAACTGAACGCGTAAAGGTGTACCTTGTTTAGTACTTATGACAATTTTTCGGTTATTAAACTGATTAATCTGTAGATTTTCGATAGCAGTATCCATTATTCTATTTTATTTAGAATCTAAAACTTTAAGCCGAACAAGCCACACAATCTGGCTCTAGGCTGAACTGGATTGGTCGAGCCTTAGCCTTGGATCGCAGATAATACATTCCAGTCTTAAGACCAGCTTTCCATGCGTACATGTGCATCGAAGATAACTTGGACATTGTGGGACTTTCCATGAACAGGTTCATCGACTGGCTCTGGTCTATGAACTTACCGCGATCAGCTGCCATATCGATAATGCATTTTTGGCTAATTTCCCAAACAGTTTTGTAAAGAGCCTTAATATCATCGGGGATGTCTACAATATTTTGAATAGAACCACCCGCCTTGACCATGAGGTCTTTCATCTCCTTAGACCATAGACCCACATTCTTAAGATGATCGACGAGATGCTTGTTGACGACAACAAATTCACCAGCTAAGGTGCGGCGCAAATAGATATTAGTTGTGTAAGGTTCAAAGCATTCGTTATTACCCAAAATCTGTGCGGTAGAGGCTGTAGGCATGGGAGCGAGAAGGAGGCTGTTCCTAAGACCCTTTGTTTTTACACGTTCACGCATAGCATCCCAGTCGTACCGACCACTAAAGTTGGTTTCACCTTCCCACATATCTGGTTGAAGAATACCTTGGGATGCTGGAGATCCATCAAATGTCTCGTACGAACCATCCACCTCTGCGAGTTCAGAACTGGCCTCGAGAGCTGCGTGATAGATAGTCTCAAATATATGAGCATTCATAGTTCTAGACTCTTCACAGTCAAATGGAAGACCACATAGGATGAAGACATCTGCGAGACCCTGTACACCTAGACCAATGGGACGATGTCTCATATTAGATCGTTTTGCAGTCTCAACTGGGTAAAAATTTCTATCGATAACCCGATTCAAATTTTTTGTAACAACTTTAGTAACTTCGTGGAGCTTGTCATAATCGAAGGTTTTCGTTTCCTTGTTTACATACTTTGGAAGTGCGATAGACGCCAGGTTGCACACCGAGGTCTCATCTTTGTCTGTATATTCAATAATCTCCGTGCAGAGATTAGAACTCTTAATCACACCCAAGTTCTTCTGGTTCGACTTTGAGTTACAGGCATCCTTATACAACATATAGGGAGTTCCAGTCTCTGTTTGAGATCTGAGAATAGCCTTCCATAAATCGGCAGCAGGCAGAGTGGTGTTAGCTAGGCCTTCTTCTTCATATTTAGTGTAGAGCTCTTCAAACTCCTTACCGTAGACATCAGAAAGACCCTTAGCCTTATCGGGACAGAAGAGAGACCAATTACCACCTTCTTCAACCCTCTTCATGAAGAGGTCTGGAATCCACATAGCACTGAAAAGGTCCCTACAACGTGCCTCCTCGTCACCTTGGTTGAGACGAAGTTCTAAGAAATCCATGATGTCTGCATGCCATGGTTCAACATATACAGCAATCGAACCCTTACGACGACCAGCTTGGTTCACATAACGAGCCGTGGCGTTGAAGACCCTAAGCATTGGAATAATTCCATCAGATTGACCATTGGTGCCTCGAATACGAGACTTATTCGCACGAATATCATGAATATGCATACCGATACCACCGGCCCACTTTGAGATTTGAGCACATTCGGTTAGAGTCCCATAAATACCATCAATCGAGTCTCCCTTATTTGCGATCAAAAAACAAGAAGACATCTGGGGTCGAGGTGTACCAGCATTGAATAGAGTAGGGGTTGCATGAATGAATAAACCCTGGGACATTTTGTCATACGTTTCGAGAACCGCGGGAATATCTTTACCATGAATACCAATAGCAACACGCATAAACAAGTATTGGGGTGTTTCAATCAACTTTCCTTCAACCCTTTGAAGGTAACTTTTTTCAAGAGTTTTTAAACCGAAATAACCAAAGTCGAAATCACGGTCAGTTTTGATGTAATCCTTTACCTGTTGAGCGACTTCAACAACCTCGTCTGTGATAATTTTCGCCTTCTGGAGCTTTCGCATCGCGAGATGAAAGTTATTCGGGCATACTTTATGAATATTACTGGCGATAATACGGGTGGCGAGAACTTCATAATCCGGGTCCGATGTAATCAAACCGATACAAATTTCAGCAGAGAGAATGTCTATTTCCTGTGTGGTGATGTTATCATACATCGATGAAAAAACCTGTTGAGCAATTTTTTGAGAGTCACATTTGTCCGAAAGTCCAGACGTTAAATTCTTGATCCTATTGGTGACGTTATCAAATCTCATATCCTCAATACGACCTGAGCGTTTAATGACCCTCATATACTTTCTGTTCAATTTTTATTTTTAACTTACTTCTTACAATTAAGATCCGCACTTCTCACAGATACCGTTCCAACGGTCTCGAATTTACGTGTAGGATGCATGAGATACGTGTTTACGAAAAATGGTCCATCCTGACCGGGTTTCGCCACAGGGGGGTAAGAACCCACAAAGCACTCTGGGGCTTCACATGGAATCGGTTCAGCATTCATGGGTTTGGTGGCATACGCTTCGTCAAAGTTGGCGATGTTCAGCATTTAATATCTACGGATAATTTTTTTCGGCGACTATATTAAATGTGTGATAACCTCCACCTCAGTTCTCTCAAGCAGTGTGAGACTCCACTGAACACTCTCTTTTTTTCCGAATTCAATAAGAATCTTCTCCAGCGTGGAATTCGTCAGTCGTTTAAGAACAAAACTGGTATCTCCATCGATTATCAAAACCCTGATGACCTGTACGGAATTATGCGAGTTGTTTTTATCAACAACTCGGGTGATCACCATTCAAATGTGAACGAGCAAGTCAAGTTTATGAACGACCGTGTCATATCTACGGCCATGTCACAAATTCAAACCGGGGTGTCTCAGTATATCGCATATGCGAAAGATATAGACACCATAAGTACTCCCATGGACCGACCTATAAATACCAGTACCACTGGAAATAAGATTGACTATAATAACAAAATTGGAATCAATTAAAGCTTTGAGTCCCCTGTAGAATAAGTATGAGTCTAAACAAATACAAATGTGAAACAGAAAAGGTGTGTCGGTCTAAGGGGTGGGATCGTGCCCCTATCGATACAGTATGGCTTCTCCTGACAGAAGAAGTTGGTGAACTCGCATCCGCAATTCGACAATATAAGAAAACATACAAGAAGACAAATCTAAAAAAGGAGAGAGGAACAGATGTTATGATGGAAATGGGGGATGTGTTCAGTTATCTCTTTCAATTGGCACATATGCTAAATGTAGATTTAGACAAGATGTGGGATGAACATAAAATCAAGATGGTGGACAAGAAATATAATCTGAAGTAATAACAATAATGAGTGAGTTTATGCTCAATGATCAAGCTGCCATTGATGACATCAACCCATTTGTCCAACATGATTTCTCCCTTCCAGGAGGTGTGAGACAGACGGGCAATTTTCAGGATTTTGAAGAAATTACACCGGGTAAGGGTATTTTCGAGCCTACAAAGAGTGTTTTTTGTGATACAGGGCTTTGCGAAGACGAGAGACAACCATGCCAAATGGACAAAACGCTTCATCCACGACGTAACATCGATTACGGTTTAGGGTGTGGAAAACCGAAGAAAGTTAAGGTTGGTGTTTCCAATAAGAAAACACCTTGGAAGTGGATTCTTATCGCGGTTATTATTGCTCTAATTCTATTAATTTTAGTACGTTGAAGAAATACTTGAGACGAGACTTCTTCTTACATTCTTGAATCGCGTCGACGACGCTCTGTTTACAAAACTTTTTAATAAACTCCACTTGCCAAGCACTCTCCATATTAATACGAGGTGGCTGGAATGTTGGATCTAGAATCTTAACTGCATGGGCTACACGCACATACTTACGAATATCTTGATCGTAAGTTAAGAAACTTTCGAGTGACAGTTCAGCCATACGCTGTCTCACCTCTAGGGTTTTCTTAACCATTGTATCAAGAAACTTCTCGTAAACAATTGAGTGATTATTTGACTCTAAGGATACCCAATCAGCGAAAGGCTCTGTATTGAGGTAATCGGTGAAGGTCGAGTATCCCTTATTCCTCGTGTACCGGTCATATATAATCTCAACATAGGAGAGATCTGACTCCACATCAAAAACATGCTTTGCGGATTTAAGGAATGACGTCATTGTCTTTATATAAAATTTTATCTCTAAGTAATATAAAGATCATGTCAGCTGTACCAATGTTAGCCGGTGTTGGTCTTATGATGGTATGTTGTTCGTCCTCTAGTGTAGCTTCTATGATGATGGGTGGTAGTGAAGAAACTAAGCCTGTAGAAACTGAACCCACAGAATACGTCTATGATTTTATCGTTGCAGAACAATCTGCACACACAGACAAGTTTAATATTCATATCACTGATATCGAAGCTGACGGTGTACGGGTAACCCCAGAACAACTCACGATTCATGAAGAACCCGAGTGGGCCAAATGTAACAGTAAGGCGGGAGAATACGAATGTGAAGGTGATAACTATGGTATGAATGACCCAGAACCCGTCGATGCGTCATACAAGGCTATGACCTGGTCTGGATGGAAAGCTGGTCAGGGTGAGGTCGGTACAAAGGTGTTCACTGTGACCACAGCTAAGAAGGTTAAGAAGTTCAAAATTGAATCTTTCAGGCCTAAGTATGTCGCGGGATGGACGATTAAGGAAAACGGTAAAGAAGTCTTGACGACCACGAAGGGTGCGAACGAAAACACACCAAATCCAGCAGTCGTGGAATACACAATTCCCTAAACGAACACCTAAGTCGAGCTTCTTTAAAATAAATTTTATGTCCAAAAATGTACTCAACTATTGCAAATAATAGCTTTTCGTATCTCTTGACACTCGATGAGATACGAAAAGCTCTCCCTGACGAGACCCGACCCTCATGGGTCAAAATTACAACCATCACCATGGTATCAAGCTTTATCCAGACCATTGATATAAAGCGACTTCGAGGTTTATTCGAAGAAATTGGTTCGTATAAGATGAGACGATCAGGTACGAAAACTGAGGGTTTCGAGTGGAAGCTCAAACCTACAACGTTTTATAACCAAGTGACTCTCACGTATCACGACAGTTACAGCACAAAGTCTGTGAAGGTTTTCCCTAACGGTTCGATCCAGGTGGCTGGATGCTGTGATCTCTTCGACTGCAAACGCATCATCACACAGCTCGTTCATATTTTCAAAACCTTTTTGGGTTTGAAAATCGAAGTTCCATTGGATTCATTCCGTGTGGTCATGATAAACTCCAACTTCAGCCTCAACTACAACATCAACCTCCATCTCGTCTCGAACTGGTTCGAGGAGTATGACGACATTTTCAAGGTTTCCTTTGAACCGGATAGGTATTCCGCTGTGAAGATCAAGTTTAAACCTTCAGAGGATATGAAGGAAATTACGTGCAGTATCTTCAGTACCGGTAAGATTATCATCACAGGTGCAGAAACACTGAAGGAGATTGCATTTGCCTATAACACCATTAATCAGCATATCAACGAGAAACCCGAAATCAGGGTCTCACACACAGAAGAGACTGACGTGTTTGATATTTATTTGGGATACAAATGTGAACCATTCATCAAAGTACTAAGGGAGAAAGGGTTTAATTCTTGGATGAGAACAGTTACCAATAGACAAATAAAATTCTAGTTTAATTGTAATAATAAACGATGGCGGCTATGCCTATGTTAGCTGGCGTAGGCCTTCTTAGTGTGTGTTGTATTTCTTCTAGTATAGCTTCTACCATGATGGGTGGTGGTGAAGAAACCTCCGATCCAGTCACTGGTGCTGGTGCTGGTACCGAAGATGCAGGACCCACTATGCTCAAGTGTATCAACACACAAAAGCGTGGTGATATGGGTTGGACATTCAAGGAACGTGTTAAAACTGAAGCTGAAGCTAGAGCTCTATGCCCCGATAGTGAATATATGTCTCTCGAATGTCCAACTGCGGATGGTTTTGAGGTCTTTTGTGTAGATGATATCTCACAGGCGGATGTTCTAACCGATAAAGAATGTAAAGGTGATGTAGCTGGAACACCACTTCACGGGGGTGAAAATGCACATTGTGTAGGACCTTATACATGGGGTGACGTAAATGGTGGTGGTGCTAATCGCGGTTCCCTTTACAAAATTTAATTTCTGGGTGTATAATAACAATATGTCGCAACGACTTGGTATGGCCGATGGTCGGTGTTTCACCATAAACTCGTCAGCCCAGCTCTTTAACAACTATGTCATGAAGCAAAATGGAATTTCTTTCGAGGATAACTACTCTTACCGCCAACTTCTCCAGAAGCAGGGACCCCAGCTCGTCACTAAGATCCAAGAGGCGGAGCAGGGTAAGGGTCCTTGCAATACCTGTGATAAACCTCTTCTCAAAATGCCCGGTATTTACTAACTGAGCTAAATCCACGAAAAAACTTTAATACCATCTTGTAGAATGTCAACATGTGCCATATGTCTAGGTGAAGTCAAGTGTACGAGAATAAACCCTCCACTTCGATGCGGACATATGTTTCATTCCCACTGTCTACAGGAATGGAAAAATCAAGGTAAGAATACATGCCCAACATGCAGGAAAGTTTTCGATGCTTCACAATTTAAAATTACAGTCACTATACAAAACAATTACACAGCAACGGCTAATTCTGTGTCCTTGAATGAGGGGTCTATATTTGACGTTTTAGATTTATTTGATATTAATTTTGATGTGGATCAACAAGAAGACGTTGAAAGTATATTAGCGGATCTTGGGGTGAGTCTTGCCGACTTTGATTCCAGTATCCTTGACGCAGAATGAACTACAGTATTTCTCGTAGTTTAAACCTGGGTAGTCCCTCGAAGCTTTACGAGGGTCAGTGATGGCTTTACCTTTAGCATCAGTGAGAAGCGGGCCAGTCGCCCAGCCCCGCTTGTGACTGAAAACGTTAGCCTTAAAAATTACACGTTTACCAACCTTAAACTGACCACCCCTCTTTACTCGTGATTCGGGAACTTTAAAGAATTTGGCTACAGCTTTGATAGTATCTCCAGGTTTGATTTTATATTCAACCATCCCATGCTGTTTGTAAAAGTGGAAATCCCCTTGTCGAATGTAGTTCATCGGTCTCCCAGGAGAAACAAACATCATAACCTTGAAATAACCCTTTTTACATTTTTCATTTGCACCCGCTTTGTACACCCTCTTAGGATTATCGGAAATAACGCGTTTAGGAAGTCCAGTACAATGGGTGTAGGTATGATTACCATTAGAAAGGCCCGAACGGTCACCGGGTATTGATTTTTGCCACCTGTATGCCTCGTAGTCACCCACAGCATAGGCATAACAATTATTATTCCCAATACCCTTTGGTGTTGACCACCTCCTGTTCGTAAACCTATTTTCCGAACCACTCAGGGGAAGGGCTTTCATTTGTAATTGGCCTAGAAAAAAATATCAGTATGTAATAAAATGCTTCACGAGGTCACTCACGCCAAGTCTCGATCCGAGATGATTACCGAGCTTCTCATCTTCGCTCTTAACGTTCTCATCAGTACCTTCATTCTTCGTCTTGTCTGGAACCGTTCGCTTTCCAAGCACATCTCTGTGCTCAAGCCCATCTCCAGCCTTCTCGACGCGTTCATTCTTTCCATCTCTCTCCAGGTTGTCCGTGGTATCTAAATAGATTCCGTATTTCATTATTGATAAGTTGATACAATCAACTCTTGAATAATAAATGATTTAAACCTCGTTGTATCCAACGATCTTCTTACCGTTGGGGCTCTTGAGGGTAGGGAAAGCGGTCATACCGTCACACCCACCCTTGTCACAATCAACGAAAGTGTATGGAGTACCCGTTTTCTTCATGTATTCCAACTGCTTGACTGTCCACCCACACCCCTTTGTTCCGTAAACGGTCCACTTTTTACCACCTGGAGAGGCCTTGGTCTTGTTCCTGTAGAGTAAGAACGCAACGAGGATGACTGCCACTGCAACTAAAATTGTTGAGCGCTGCATATTTTATTATAGGTAAATATTTTTTTAAGGTTGACAAATCTTCTTTTTGAGCATATTGCGTTCATTATTTGTCAGACTGTTCACGTACTTGTTTATCTTTTTGGTATTTTTAGGAGTATTGAGAGCGTACGCAACAGCTGGGTCTAATGGTCCATTCTTGAGAGGTCTCGCCTTGTTCATCTTATTCGCAAGTTTTCTCTGTGCGTTCTTTTCCCGTGCCAACAATTCCATGAATTGTTTATTATTTGCGTTAGACCACTTGGCCTTGGGTGTCGCCGTCTTGGCCTTGGGTGTGAGTTTTGGCTTCCACGCCGCCCGGATCTTGGCACGGAGACTCCTCTCAGCCTTATTCTTAGCCAGAGCCTTCTCATACGGAATGAGTCTCACATACTCACGATTCTTACCGTTTACGTCAGTGAAAATGAACTTCTTCTTAGCCTTGGGTGTGGGGGTCTTGGCCTTGGCCTTGGCCTCCTTCGCTCGCTCAGCAGTGGTTGCAATATATCCAAAAGAGGGTGTCTTACCCTTGGTCCTATCGTTCACATACTCCCTCCTATTGTTGATCATACCCATATGGCGGTTGTGAGCGGCGGGAGGCATGACGTAGTTTGGTATTTCCTTGAAGGTTATTCCAAA
>ENA-OWPI01004691-OWPI01004691.1-marine-metagenome-genome-assembly--contig:-NODE-4691-length-10791-cov-2.403771_pt1 | contig 10791 bp, 9 predicted proteins | sample MGYA00238138_ERZ651775 | MGnify/ENA primary metagenome ERZ651775 (study PRJEB26906, sample SAMN06265043) | marine metagenome | isolation source: Helgoland LTER site | place: Germany:Helgoland, sampling...
CAAGGAAATTATTTCTTAAATAAAAAATTATTTTAACTCTATAGCTACAAACCTTGTTCCATTTTCAACCTTAACTAAGAACAGTAACGCCTTTCTTTTTTGTTTAATAGCATTCTGCAAAGATTGGTCAATTATGTCTAGCGAATTAACTTCTAGTTGCCCAACTCTAATTATAACCATTCCAGGCACAAGACCGGCAGCTTGTGCAGGGCTTTGGTCTTTTACAGAAGTAATAATAACTCCTTTATCTATGTTTTTAAGATTAAATTTTGATTTGTTTTTTGCATTTAATTCTTCTGCTACAAATCCTAATTTATCATATTCTTTTTTATCACCAACTGAATTACTTGGTTGACCAATTAAATTTTCTTTTTCAGCTAATTCTAATTCACCCAAAACGACATTAAGAGATAACTCTTTACCATTTCTAAGAATAACTAAAGGAACAGATTTACCAACAGGAGTACCTGCGACTACTTTTGGAAGTTCTTTCATATTTTCAATATCTATATTATTAAACTTTAATATAACGTCACCAGTTTTAACTCCTGCCTTCTCAGCTGGACCTCCTTCAGTTGCTGAAGAAACTAAAGCGCCCTTTGCAGATTTCATTCCCAAACTATCAGCTATTTCTTGCGATATCTCTTGTATTAAAACGCCAAGCCATCCCCTTTTAGTTCTTCCATATTGTTTGAGTTGGTCTGTTACTTGCTTTGCAAGGTTAGATGAAACAGCAAACCCAATGCCAACAGACCCTCCAGATTGAGAAAATATTGCTGTATTAATTCCAACCACATTACCTTTCATATCAAACAAAGGACCACCAGAGTTACCTCTGTTAATAGAAGCATCTGTTTGAATATAGTCATCATAAGATCCTGATAGGTTTCTTCCCCTAGCAGACACAATGCCCGCTGTAACTGTTCCACCAAAACCAAATGGATTTCCTATTGCCATAACCCAATCACCAACTCTTAGATCATTAGAATCACCAAATTTCACAGCTTTTAATTTAGTTTTCTTAGGGTCAATTTTTAAAAGTGCAACGTCTGTTTTTGGGTCTTTTCCTACAACTGTAGCTTCAAAAGATGTATCGTCATATAATATAACCATGATTTTCTCAGCATTATCTATGACATGATTATTAGTTATAACGTATCCGGTATCATCAATAATAAAACCTGACCCTAATGATTGAGCCTTTCTCTTTTTACCGCCTGGTTGATCAAATTGTTTGAAAAAATCTTCAAATGGTGAACCAGGAGGAAAGGAAGGCATTTGCCTTGATCTATCTTCAATTACAGTAGTAGTTGAAATATTAACTACTGAAGGGCTAAGTTTTTCGGCAAGATCAGCAAAACTATCGGGTGCGCTTTTAGCATGAGATATATTAACTGCAAAAAATATAATAAAAATATTAATTGAAAAAGCACAACTAAGTTTTTTAATTAAGGACATAACAACACCATCAAAATTATTTAATTATTATTCATACTCGAAAAAAAGGCAGTTTTATGGCTCATAGAAATAATATCCAATTTAATAGAACTTATTTTCCGCTTTGATTGCCAAAAAAGCTGAAGAAATCACTGTCTGGACTAAGCAACATTGTAGTGCCATCATCAGAAAAAGTGTTCTCATAAGCAAGCATAGAACGATAAAATTTAAAAAAGTTTTCATCTTGACCAAAAGCATCAGAATAAATTTTGATAGCTTCACCATCGCCATTACCCCTTAATGCCTCAGCTAATCTCTTACTTTCCGCTACAAGTACAACTTTTTGTTTTTCAGCATCAGCCCTAATTTTTTGTGCTTCTTCAGCACCTTCCGCTCTAAACTCTTTTGCTTCTTGTTGTCTTTCAGTTTTCATTCTATTGAAAATATTCTGACTTGTTGCTTCAGGATAATCAGCTCTTCTAATTCTGACATCGATTATTTCCATTCCAAGTCTCTTTATTATATCATTAACCTCATCAGAAATATCATTAACAATTTCAGTTCTTGCATCTGACAAAATAGCAGTAAGCTCGTAACTTCCAAAAACTCTCCTAACAGAAGAATCGATAATTGAGTCTAATCTCTGACGAGCGCCAAACTCGCTTCTAACTGTCTGAAAAAATAATAATGGATCAATGATCTTAAATCTGGAATAAGTATCCACTTCTAATCTCTTTTGATCAGCCAATATCACTTCTTCAGAATCTTGAGAAACAAGAGATAAAACTCTTTTCTCAAAAAAAGTAACTTCTTGTATAAATGGAATTTTAAAGTTTAGACCAGGTTTATTAACTAACCTCTTTGGCTCTCCAAATTGAAGCACTAAGGCCTGTTGAGTTTGATCAACAATAAAAAAAGAACTTAACAAACCAAAGAGAACTACAAGAACACTCGCGCCTGATAGGATTTTATAAGAAGACATTATTAGTTACCCTTTTGATTTAATTGATTTAGAGGAAGATAAGGAACAACACCTGAAGTACTAGCAGATTTATCCATTATAATTTTTTTTACATTAGAAAAGACTTTTTCCATAGTTTCCAAATAAATTCGAGATTTGGTAACTTCAGGATTAAGCTTATAACTTGTATAAATTGAGTTAAACCTGTCAGCGTCACCCTTTGCTCTATTAACAACTTCACTAGCATAAGCTTCTGCTTCTGAAATTAATTGAGCTGCCTCACCTCTTGCTCTTGGAACAATATCGTTTCTAAATGCTTCGGCTTCGTTGATTAATGTGTCTCTATCCTGTCTTGCTCTTTGAACATCATTAAAAGCATCAATAACTTCAGCTGGAGGATTTACTGATAACAATTGAACATTTCGAATTTCAACACCAGCCTGATACTCATTTAAAAGTTCTTGAAGCATATTTTTGGCTTTAACTTGAATTTCTTGCCTACCACCAGTAAGAGCTGTTTGGATATTTGTTTGACCAATTATATCTCTCATAACTGATTGAGCGGCCACCTTAACGGTTTCTGGAGGATCTTGTATATTAAACAAATATGCCCCGGCATCTGCAATTTTCCAAAACACAACAAAATCAATATCTATATTATTTTCATCACCTGTAATCATTTTTGACTCATCAGGGACATCTCTCCTATTTGAAGTACCTGCTCCAAAGGATCTGTAACCTATTTCAATTCTATTATCTCTTGTAACATCAGGGGTAAATACCTTTTCTATTGGTGTTGGGAGATGATAGTGTAAACCAGGTGGAGTAGTTCTAACCCATTCACCAAACCTCATGACAACACCTTGTTCTTGTGGGTTAACTCTGTAAATACCTGTCATTAACCATAAACCCAAAAGAATAAACAAAAGAATAGTTATGCCTTTTCCTCCACCAAAACCCGTTGGCATCATTTTCTTAAATTTTTCCTTACCTTCTTTAAGCATCTGATCAACGTCAGGTGGTGTACCATTTGAGTTAGGCTTCTTTCCCCACGGGTTATTACCCCCACCACTTCCCCAAGGACCAGAGCCATTATCGTTAATCTTATTTATAATCATTTGAGAAACTCCAATGGTTTACATAATTTAATTAGAATTGAAATACTTTATGTATTGTATATGATATTTGCATTATGTTAGTACATTTCAACCTCTCTTAAAAATTATTTCTAGGTAAACTTAATGAGTGAAAAAAAATTAGATGAAATTAGAAAAGTTTTAAGTTCAATTACACTTTCAAATAGATCAACTAACATCGTTGATTCCAAGATGGTTAGTGGATTAGAACTAAAAAAAAATATAATTACATTTGCACTTGAACTCGCACCAGAAGAGCTCAAAGATTCAAAAGAAATTAAAAAAACTATAGAAGATAAATTATTATTAATTTCTCAAATTGACAAAGTCTCAGTTGTTATTACGACACACAACAACACAAAAGAGAAAAATGGGCAACAGAACAAACCTCTTAAACCAGCTTCTAACATTATAGCAATTGCAAGTGGCAAAGGCGGGGTTGGTAAATCAACAACTGCAATAAACCTAGCTTTATCATTATTAAAACTTAATTTTAAAGTTGGAATGCTAGATGCAGATATTTATGGTCCTAGTTTACCCAAACTAACTGGAATAAACACCAAACCAAAAAGTAATGGAAAGAAAATTATTCCTCATAATGCTTTCGGGTTACAAGCTATGTCAATTGGATATTTGGTTCCTGAGGATGCCGCCACCATATGGAGAGGACCTATGGTAATGAGTGCTATTGAGCAATTACTTAGGGATGTTGATTGGCAAAACCTAGATATTCTAATTATTGACATGCCTCCAGGAACTGGAGATGCACAATTAACATTATCTCAAAGAGTTCAGCTTGCAGGAGCAGTAATCGTTTCAACACCTCAAGATTTATCATTAATTGATGCCAGAAAGGGACTAAACATGTTTAAAAAAGTTAACGTTCCTATTTTAGGAATTATAGAAAATATGAGCTATTTTCTTTGTGAGAAATGTGAAACTCAACATAATATTTTTGGAAATGGTGGTGCCAAAGCTGAAGCAGAGAAACTAGGAGTACCATTTTTAGACGAAATCCCATTAGACATATCTTTAAGAACAAGTTCAGATGAAGGTAAGCCTATTGTCTTCCAAGAGCCAGACAATCTGATTTCAAAAAAATATCTAGAAATTGCTAACTTAATTGCTGACAGCCTTGAAAAACAAAAAAAACCAATGCCAACAATAATACAATAACTCTTTAATTTACTCTTTGGTAATGCCAATAACTAAATTCAGGCGAATTAATATTTTTATGAAATTCATGTAATTTAGTTTTTTTCCAGTCTTTATCATTTAATTTTGGAAACTTAGCTCCTTTAGTTATATTTATTTGAACCTTTGTCATTTGAATTACATCACAAAAATCTATACCCAAATTATAAATTTCTGATCCTCCAAATAGAAATATTTTTTTTTGGATAGCCACTTCTGGGTTGTACTTTTCTTTTATAATCCATTCACCTGCTTCTTGTATTGCTTCATCAAAAGAATTAACTACTATCGCCCCATTGAAATTAGTAGGCTTTGAACGTGTTAAAACTATATTAGCTCTGCCAGGAAGAGGCCTTCCTATAGATTCCCATGTTTTTCTTCCCATTATCAGAGGAGCACCCATTGTCATGGATTTCAACCTTTTTAAATCACCAGGCAAATGCCATAACAATTTATTTCCATCGCCAATAATTCTATCTTCGTTCATGGCTACAACACATTCCATAGGGTATTTTAAATTATTCTTATTGAGCATTTTTAAACAGCTACGGGAGCAGAAATATTAGGATGAGGGTCATAATCTAAAATTTCAAAATCTTCATATTTAAAATCATTTATGCTATCAAATTTTTTCCTAAACTTTAAATTTGGCAACGTTTTAATGGACCTTGATAACTGTACCTTTGCCTGATTAAAATGGTTTTTATAAATATGGGCATCTCCTAAGGTATGTACAAAGTCGCCAACTGAAAGGCCTGTTACATTTGCAATCATATGAGTTAAAATTGAATATGAAGCTATATTAAAAGGAACCCCTAAAAATATATCAGCACTTCTTTGATATAATTGACAAGATAATTTATTATCTGAAACATAAAATTGAAAAAGGCAATGGCAAGGTGGCAAAGCCATGGATTCCACATCTGATGGGTTCCATGCAGAAATAATTAGCCTTCTTGAGTCAGGGTTTTTTTTGATCTTATTAATTATATTATTTAATTGGTCAATTTTTTTCCCATCTGGCGTATCCCAACTTCTCCATTGCTTTCCATAAACTGGTCCAAGGTCACCTTTTTCATCAGCCCATTCATCCCATATTGATACATTATTTTCTTTTAAATAAGAAATATTAGTATCACCCTTAATAAACCACAATAATTCATGTATAATAGATTTTAAGTGAAGTTTTTTTGTTGTGAGTAAAGGCAATCCATCCATTAAATTAAATCTCATTTGCCACCCAAAAACAGAATGGGTTCCCGTTCCTGTTCTGTCTTCTTTGATGTTACCTTCATCAAGAACGTGACTTAATAAATCTAAATATTGCTTCATCAATAACTCCAATAGAAATAATTAGTTTAATTCTATCATTATGTGTTCTTTAATAAAAATAATAAATGATGTATACTAAAAAGGTCATTTCTATGACTATGGTGATAAACGTTTTTTAGAATAAGCTTAGCGGACCCGGGGGCGGTACCCGGCGCCTCCACCATGATATGGGGGCGAAATAGGATCGACGCGTGTAGTAAAAATTAAATTTTCACTCGGTATTGTACCACCGTTATCGGGCTATTTTAGTAGTTGCAAACGACAACTATGCTCCGGTAGCTGCAGCAGCGTAAGCAGCCAAAGCAACCGAAACTTAGTCCAATTTTATAGCTAAAATTGGCGGGGTTAAGTTTACCTGGCAACAGAAATACTTAGATGGCGAGAATTTAATTCTCGCCATTTTTTCTAATTATATCTTGTAAAAATTATATTAAAAAATATAGAATAGATAAATTAATTAATAAATTTAGGGGAATTAGTTTTAGTGGATAATAGCAATAATGGTGGACTAGAAAATAAAGGTTTTGATTACGACTCTTTGGTTGAAGAAAGTCTAAAAAATGTTGTTAAAAAAGTTTTAAAAATTACATCAGAAACTGGCCTTGAGGGTGAAAGTCATTTTTTTATTTCATTTAATGGTAATGATCCAGACGTAATTGTTCCCCCTGAGTTAAAAAATAATGATAATGCAGAAATAAAAATAATTATACAGCATCAATTTTGGGACTTAAAAACAACCGATGACCATTTTGAGGTAACATTATCTTTCAATGGGCAGAAAAAGAATATTTTTATCCCTTTTAGAGCTGTTACCTCTTTTACAGATCCATCAGTAGGGTTTGGTCTCCAATTTAAAGTTGAAAATGAATTAAAACTTCTTCCAGATGATGTTAATGCTAAAAAAAATCTATCTCCCAAAATTCCTACTATTGAATTAGATCAAGAAACTAAGTCAGGTGAAATAGTTTCTTTAGACGAATTCAGAGATAAAAAATAAAATCAATCACTTCATTAAGGAGAGTTACTTGAGCGAATTTAATTATTCACCAATGTTCCCAGTTTTAGAAGACAAAACTGATTATATCAAAATTTCTGATTCCTATGTTAGCAAATTAACACTTAATGGAATTGAAATTTTAAAGATTGAACCCAAAGCGCTAACTTTACTAACTCAAAGAGCTTTTAAAGACGTGTCTCATTTATTAAGAACTTCTCATCTTAAACAACTAAAAAATATATTAGATGACAAGGAAGCCTCACAAAATGACCATTTTGTTGCTTTAACCATGCTCAAAAATGCAAACATCTCTTCTGCGGGGATTCTCCCAATGTGTCAGGACACTGGGACTGCTATAGTTATGGGTTATAAAGGAGAAAAAGTTTTCACTAACTGTGATGATGGCAAACATATATCTTTAGGTGTTTATAACACTTATAAAGAAAATAACTTAAGGTTTTCACAACTGGCACCTTTATCTATGTTTAATGAAAAAAATACAGCTAATAACCTTCCTGCTGAAATCACTTTATTTGCGTCAGAAGGAGCAGAATACAAGTTTGCATTTGTACAAAAAGGTGGTGGCTCAGCTAATAAAAGTTTTTTATTTCAAGCTACCCCTGCAAGTTTGAATTACGAAGGTTTAAAAGATTTTTTATATGAAAAAATAATATCCTTAGGAACAGCAGCATGCCCTCCCTATCATCTTTCAATTGTTATTGGAGGAACTTCAGCAGAACTAAATCTAAAAACTGTTAAGCTTGGTTCAATGCGTTACTTAGATAATTTACCTACCGAAGGCGACCATAAAAGTGGTCATGCTTACAGAGATTTAGAGTGGGAAAAAATCATACTAGATATGACTCGAGAGATGGGAATTGGCGCTCAATTTGGAGGTAAATATTTCTGTCATGACGTTAGGGTTATTAGATTACCTAGACATGGTGCTTCATTACCAATAGGTATCGGTGTGTCTTGTTCAGCAGATCGTCAAGTATTAGGTAAGATAAATGAAAATGGAATTTTTATTGAAAAATTAGAAACTGATCCTGCACAATTCTTACCTGAAATTGATCCCCAAAATATATCATCAGATAAAGTAATTAATATAGATCTTAACAAATCAATGACACATATTTTAGAACAATTAAATGAATGTGAAGTTAAAACAAGAGTTAGCCTAACTGGACCTTTAATTGTAGCTAGGGACATAGCCCACGCAAAACTTTTAGAAAGATTAGATAAAGAAGGATCACTTCCAGATTATATAAAAAATCATCCTGTATATTATGCAGGCCCTGCAAAAACTCCTGAAGGAATGGCATCGGGTTCCTTTGGCCCCACAACAGCTGGTAGAATGGATGCATATGTAGATAAATTTCAACAAAACGGCGGCTCAATGGTTATGCTTGCAAAAGGTAACAGGTCTTCACAAGTCAGAGAAGCTTGCAGTAAATATGGAGGTTTTTATCTTGGTACTATTGGAGGAACAGCTGCTAAAGTTGCACTTGATTGTATCAAAAAAATTGAGGTTTTAGAATACCCTGAGTTAGGAATGGAAGCCGTTTGGAAAATAGAGGTGGAGAATTTTCCTGCATTTGTTGTTATTGATAATAAAGGTAATGACTTTTTTAAAAATTAATCAGTCATTTTTTTCATTTCAGCAAAGAGATCAGATTTTCCCTCAAAGCCAATTCCATTGATTTCTGGTAGATTAACAAAACTATTTTCAACCTTAACACCATCTGGGAAGCCCCCATATGGTTGAAAAAGATCTGGATAACTTTCATTACCTCCTAAACCTAATCCAGCAGCTATTGCTAAAGACATTTGGTGACCACCATGAGGAATACATCTCGAAATATCCCAATCATGTTTTTTAAGCATTTCAATTATTTTTAAATACTCAACTAAACCATAACTCAAGGCACAATCAAACTGAAGCCAGTCTTTTTCTTTTCTCATACCAGCATATCTAATGAGGTTTCTAGCATCTTGAACTGAGAATAAATTTTCTCCTGTTGCTAATGAGCCCATATAATTTTCGCTTAATTCTTTATGAAGTTCAAAGTCAAGTGGATCACCTGGCTCTTCGTACCAAAATAAATTATATTGAGACAAAGCTTTTCCATAATTGATAGCTGTTTCTAAATCAAACCTCCCATTAGCGTCAACTGCAAGCTGATCGTCAGGTCCCAAAATATCAAGTATTGCTTCTATTCTTTTACAATCTTCTGACAAAGATGCTCCGCCAATCTTTTTTTTGACTACTGAGTAACCAAGATCCAAATATTTTTTTATTTCATCAGTTAACCCACTTAAACCTTGATCAGGCCAATAATATCCCCCAGCGGCATAAACAAAAACTTTTCTATTTGGTTGGCCGTCCCCATACCTTTCTGCAAGAACTTGATATAGAGGCTTTTCTTCAATTTTTGAAACAAGGTCCCAAATTGCCATATCAATAGTTCCAACAGCAACAGACCTTTCTCCGTGTCCTCCAGGTTTTTCGTTTTTCATCATAATGTCCCACATTTTGTGAGGATCGAAGTTGTTGCCTTCTTCGTTTATAATATCTTCTGGCGAAGCTTCTAATAACCTAGGCCTAAATCTTTCCCTTATCAGGTGACCTTGTCCATATCTACCATTGGAATTAAAGCCATATCCGATAACTGGCTTCCCATTTTTTTTAATATCACTACATACAGCGACTAAACTGATTGTCATTTTAGAAAAATCAATGTAAGCGTTTTTAATATTAGAACTAATAGACTTAGTATCTTCAATTATATTTGTAATTTTCATATTTTTTGTGGGCTATAGCTTAAGTTAATTAACAAAAAAACTAACTACCAAATCACAATAATGTGAATTAGCCTTGACGTGCTTTAAATCGAGGATTTCTTTTGTTAATTACATAAAGACGGCCTCTTCTTTTCACTATTTGACAGTGTCTATCTCTGGCCTTTAATGTTTTTAAAGAACTAACGACTTTCATTTTAATTTCCACATTTTGAATTTGTTATCTAATTATATTAACAATTTATTTTGGTCAATATTTATCTTATAAATATATTTATTACTTAAATTTTACTCCACCTCCACCTAAACCACAATAACCATTAGGATTCTTATATAAATATTGTTGATGATAAGCTTCGGCAAAATAAAATTTTACATCATATTTTATTTCAGTTGTAATTTTTTTGAATCCATTTAGATCAAGTAAGTCTTGAAATTCTAGCATTGTCTTTTGTACTTCTTTAATGTCTTGATTTTCTTCTAGATATATTGCCGATCTATATTGAGTTCCAATATCGTTCCCTTGTCTCATACCTTGTGTAGGATCATGACCTTCCCAAAAAGCAATCAGAATTTTTCTTAAGCTAATTTTTTTTGGGTTATAAACTACCCTGACAACCTCTGTGTGACCAGTTAAACCACTACAAACTTCTTCATATGTAGGGTTTTTTGTATGGCCACCTGCATATCCAACTGATGTATGATATACACCCTCAAGTTGCCAAAAAATTCTTTCTGCTCCCCAAAAGCAACCCATGCCAATGATTATAGTTTTATAATTTTCAGGGATTTCCCTGAAATCAATACCATTAATCTCATTTTTTAAATCTATATTAATTTCATTTTCTCTACCTACCATAGCTTTACTCTTTTTGATTATTTCGTCTCTATTATTAAAAAAAAACATATCACACTCTAATTTTGGAAAGTTA
>ENA-OWPI01004692-OWPI01004692.1-marine-metagenome-genome-assembly--contig:-NODE-4692-length-10788-cov-4.354682_pt1 | contig 10788 bp, 8 predicted proteins | sample MGYA00238138_ERZ651775 | MGnify/ENA primary metagenome ERZ651775 (study PRJEB26906, sample SAMN06265043) | marine metagenome | isolation source: Helgoland LTER site | place: Germany:Helgoland, sampling...
AAGAGAAGAAGAAGAAGCTAATAGAATAAAAGGTGGTGGACAAGATGCATCTCAAGATGATTTTGAAATACCAGTAGGTGTTACAGAAGTAGAAGGAGAAGAAACAGTTGATGGTGGTGCAGTAGGTTATAAAGAATTAGCTGACAGTTATTTTGAAGCAATGAGTCAAGGATCTGATGAACGATTGGCTGAAAGATTAGCAGCAGCAGATGAAAGATCTGCAGAGAGATTAAAGAAAGCAAGAATCGGAGATCTTTCAGATTTAGGTTTAAATATCTTTGCTAAATCACAAAAACCAGGAGCGACTGTTGGAACTATGTTAGGTTCTGCGGCTGAAGATTTAATTGCTAAACCAAGCAGATCCGAAAAAGAAAGAGATAGAAAAGATATAAGAAGAGAAAGATTAGAAGATGCTGCAGCTAATAGAGAAGAAGGAAGATTCGATGCTGCTACTCAAATGGCATTTAAAGAATTAATGCAAGAAAAAGGTTTTGACTTTAAAGATTTACAATCAGAAAAATCAGTTAACGCTGCAATGGATAGATTAAAACTACAATTAGAAACTTCAGAGTCTATTGCAGAAAAAAGAATTATTGCACAAAGAATTAGAGATTTAGAATCATTTAGAAATAAAGAATTTTCACCAGGTATAACTGAAAAGAATACTAAATATTTATCAAGCCTAGAACCAGGAACTAAAGAACATAATATTGCTCTTAAACAATCTGGATATGCTAATAATATATTTAGACAAGCTGCTAACGCCGCTAATGATTTAGAAGGATTTGCTTATACGGTTGATGATGTACTTTCAGATGGTCCTATTTATTACAAAGATTGGGGTGGATTATGGAAAAATGATGGATCTCAAGAAGATGGAACTTATTTAATTGAAGAAACAAAAGAAATTTTACAAGTTAAAGACGGCGCAGAAGTATCTAGAAAAAAAATTCAAATGCAATAAGGAGGTTAAATGGGATTAATTCTTGATTTAGGAGCTCCAAAAGCTGAAGAACTACAACCAGCAGAAGAAAACAACGAGATAAGCACATTCAAATCAGCAATGGCTGGAATAGGTTCTGGTCTTTTTAAAATACCTGAAGGTTTCATATCTACAGGTGCAATGTTTTATGATTTATTTAACGACACTGATAAAGCTGCTGAAGTAGAAAAGTATTTTGCAGACATAAATCCTTTTGATGAAATGGCAGAAGCGACAGCTGCCGGTAGAATTACAGAACTAATTGTTAACATTGGTGTACCGGGTGGGTTTGCAGCTAAAGCTGCATCCAGTATAGCTCGAGCAGGTATTGTTGCATCACAAAGTGGTAGACTAGTAAACCTTGGAACCAAAGCTGGTAAAGAAGTTGTTGAAGCTATTGGTAAAAAAGCAGCTACAAAAGTAGCACCTCAACTTACCAAGACAGGTAAAGCTCTTACCTTTGGATCAGGAGCACTAGGAGCTGGTGTTGCAGAGGGTATTTTTGTAGCTGATACAGAAGACGCAGGAACATTTGGAGATTTAATAGGTGGTTTTACAGAATTAGACAGAGGTTTAGAAGGCACAGACTATGACCCTGCAAGAGAATTATTAAATAGATTAAAGTTTGGAACTGAAGGCGCTTTGTTTGCTGGAGCTATTGGAGGTGCAGGTGTTGCAATTAAAAAATTAAGAAACACAGACAATGCAGGAAAAGTTGTTAATGGTAGATTTAATAATTGGTTAGACAAATGGGTTTCTCAACCATTTAGAGCTAGAGGTAAACAAACTAAAGAAGCATTTGAACAACAAAGAAAATTAGTAGGAGCTGAAGCTTCGGATCAAAATGTTACTGAAACAATTGTTAGAGAATTAGATGGACAGATAAGTAAACTGTTTCCATTTTTTAAAAGAGCTATTGGTGACAAAACTGTAGATGCTCAACGTAAATCACTTCTTCGACAAATGAATAAAGTTTTACTTTCTAGTGAAAGAAATGCAAATAAATTAGATCCTATTATTGAAACAACTACCGATGCTACTGGAGAGTTAATTGAAAAAGTTAGATTTGGTGGAATGAATACTCAAGCTATGAATGAGTTTACAGAACAGTTGGCTAAACTAGGAGCAAAAGCTGACGACATTGAAGCTATAAAATTAAACCTTGGAGTAATGAGATCTGGATGGGGTGATTTATTTTCTTCAATGGGTAGAAGATTAGATGCACAGGGAGCACAAGAATTTAGAACATTATTTGGAGATAAGGTTACTACGTGGTTAGACTCTACATACGACGTATTTAAAAATAGAAAATCTAAAATAGGTGAATTGTATACACCTACTGCTCAAGTAATGGAATCTGCTAAAGCATCTTTCAAACAATTATACAGAGATAATGTAGGAAAAGAATTATCGGATGCAGCAGCACAACAAGAAGTTTTAAAAGTTTATAACTCTGCAGGTCTTGAACAAGGATTTAAACTAAACTCTAAATCAGATCCTTACTTTCAAGTTCCTGACTTCTTTTTAGGAAAATCTGCAGCAGATGACGCGTTGAAAGTTAATGACAGTAGATTAGCAGAAATGACTGGAGTACAAAAACAAGTTATAGAAGATTTGTTTGGTAAAGGTAATGATGCTTTTCAAACTATTTTAAATGGTACTAATAAACTATCTGGTATTGTAAGACGTAACGAATACTTCGATAATCTTTTAAAAACTTCTAATGAATTAAGAGCTGCAGGTAAAACTCCTACGTTTGCTAACAGTAGAGATGAAGCAGCAAGATTATTTGGTGGAGTAGAAGGGGTGGACTGGAAAGCAATTACTCCTGTTCAAGCCACCAAAGCAGGGATAAAAGGTATAGAGCCGCTTGATCCTTTTCTTGATTACAAACAAACTTTAAAACCATTAAAAGGTGAACGTAAACCTTTATTAAGAGGGGAAGTAGATATGGAACTTCCTATTCATAACCCACTACAAACGAAGTATGCATTAGCAGGAACAGTAGATAGTATTGTAAAACCTATTGATGAAATGGCTGCAGGTAAAAGTCTTACTTCTCAAATTTATCAAAATTTAATTCTATATCCTAAAGCTACATCACAGATGGCTAAAACAATTTTATCTCCATTTACTCACGCAAGAAACTTTGTAAGTGCGGGAGCTTTTGCTATGGCCAATGGTATAATTCCTTTCTCGGACCCTCAAGCAGTTAAACAAGCGTTTAATGCTTTACAAGTTGCAGGACCAGGAACAAGAAAATCTAATGAGTTTTATCAAAAACTTTTAAGACTAGGTGTGGTTAACTCACAAGTACAACTTGGAGATCTACAAAACTTATTAAGAGATGTTAACTTTGGTGGTGTTACCGGTAAACTTGCATCTGCAGATAACCTAGCAAGTTATGGATTAAACAGATTACTTAAAGGTTTATCTAAAGTTAAAAAGTTTTCTGAAGATGCATACACAGCTGAAGATGACTTCTGGAAGATATTTTCTTTTTTAGGTGAATCTAAAAGATTAAAAAATGCATATAGATCTGCAGGTCTATCATTAGGTCAAGAGTTTACAGATATGGCTGGCAATACAGTAAGACTAACTGATGATTTAATAGAAGAACAAGCAGCAGATATTATTAGAAACAATATTCCTAACTACGCTTATGTTTCTGAATTTGTAAAAGGTTTAAGAAAGTTTCCGCTTGGAAACTTTGTATCTTTCCCTGCAGAAATAATGAGAACAAGCACTAACATTGTATCTAGATCACTAGATGAAATATTTTACACAACTACAATTAATGGTAAACAAGTTAATCCATTTAGAACTATTGGTCTTAAAAGATTAGGTGGTATGGCCTTTACAACAGCTGCCGTACCTGCGGGGATCGTGAGTGGTATGTCAGCGCTTTACAATGTAACACAAGATGAGCGTGCAGCGATGAGAAGATTTGTAGCGGACTGGTCTAAAAACTCTACATTAATTCCAATTAGAGATAAAGAAACTGGTAAATTAAAATATGTAGATTTCTCTCACGCTAATGCATATGATACAATTACAAGACCCATTCAAACTATATTAAACAGAGTACAAGCTGGAGAAACAAATAAAAATGGAATGATGGATGATTTCATTATGGGTATGATTGAATCTACAAAAGAATTAGGTTCACCATTCGTTAGTGAATCTATTTGGACTCAAGCGTTAATGGATGTAGCTCCTGTTCTAGGTAGAAATGGTAGAACTCCAGAAGGTTACAAAGTATGGAGTAATCAAGATCCTATAGGTACAAAAGTTTCTAAAGCAGTAGGACATTTAATTCAATCACAAGCACCTTTAAACTGGAAACAATTACAAAGAATTGGTTTATCTATGAAGCCTACTGATGACAAAGGCAGATTAGATAACAGAGGAAGACAGTATGAATTATCAAATGAGTTAATGGGAATCATAGGTGCAAGAGCAATTGAAATTGAACCTGAAAAATCTATGATTTATAAAACTGCAGATTACTTAAGAGGCGCTAGAGAATCTAAAGCTTTATTCTCAACTGTAGCTTTAAGAGGTGGAGAAGTAACTCCAACTGCATTAGTAGATGCCTACATTAATGCCAACAGAGCTTTGTTTAGTAATCAAAGAGAATTATTAAAAGATGTTCAAGCAGCTACAACATTAAAAGGAGATATGAAAAAAATTGGATCTTATGTTTCCGGCAAGATTGGTAAAAAAAATTATGGAGCTATTCGAAAAGAAATGTATGTTCCTTATGTGCCTTCTAAAAATGTATTTCGTAAATCAAGAGAAATAACAAGAGATATACAAGAAGTAGATCCGACTTATAGAGATCCATTAAGAGATATATTGCCTGTAATTGCTAACATTAGAAGACAATTATTTAGATATGATTTAAATGATATGTTCCCAGAATTAGAAAATCCTCTTAATCTTTCTTTAGGATCAGAAATATTAAACACTGTACAAACTCCTTTAATTAATTTAGGATTTTTAGGAGAAAATAACATTATAAAACCACCTATGACTATAGATCCTGTCACTGGACTAACTTCTACAGAAGAAGTATTATTAGATCCTATGGAAAAAATGTATAGAAAAAATCAAAGAAAAACTAACAAACCAGTATAATGGCAATAGAACCCAAAAATACAAGAGAACATATCATATCACTTTACGGACACGTGACCGGATTAAAAAAAGATATTTCACAGATTAAGAACAATCACTTGAAACATATCCACGAAGACGTAGAAAAATTGGGCGGTAAGATAGACAAGGTCTATTGGGTTCTTTTAGCTGCTGCGGGATCAGCGGCCATCTTTGCTTTGGAAAAAATCATTAACTAGGAGAAAATATGCAGTTGAGTCGTAACTTCAGTTTACAAGAGCTTATCAAATCAGACACAGCTATACGTAAAGGTATAGATAACAATCCTAATTCAGATCAAATTGAAAAATTAAAATTACTTTGTGAAAATATATTACAACCGGTCAGAGATCATTTCGGCAGAGTTAAGATTACCAGCGGATACCGTTCACCAGAATTATGTCAAGCAATCGGCAGCTCTGTAAACTCACAGCACGCCAAAGCTGAAGCCGCAGACTTCGAATGTGTTGGAGTTGACAATGCTGAACTTGCTGATTGGATTAATAGAGAGCTTTCCTATGATCAATTGATCGTCGAGTATTATACGCCAGGCGAACCTAACTCGGGATGGATACATTGTAGCTGGATCGCGGAACAACCAAGAGCTAGTTTTCTGTGGGCTTACAGATCTGAAGGTAAAACTAAATACAAACCTATTCTAGGTAAAGCAAAAGATTTAGTTTAATTACAAACACATCCGTAGAAATTACCACTACCATCATTCATTATATGTAGATTTAAAGTGTCTGCATAACCAGATAATTTTTCTCTTAATATATTACAAAGATCCATACAATCCACTTCACTAGTTAAAACTATTCCATCTAATATTTCTTTAGTAACTGGAATGAGTTGAAACAAACCATCATTTAAAATAATTAAATCCAATCTCTTAACTCCTCTCCCATAACTTCTGTTGCAATGTTAATCTTTTTTCTCAAAGCTTTTCTAATCTTTTCATCTACAGTTTTTGGTGCTATAAGATCGACATATGTTACCGCCTTCTTCTGCCCTATTCTATGCGCTCTGTCTTCTGACTGCAGTCTTTTTTCTAGGTCATATCCATTAGAATAGTAAACTACATTATTAGCTTCGGTTAATGTAATTCCATAACCACCGGTCTGTGGATTACCAACAAAGAATCTTGCATTTGATTCTGGGTCCTGGAATTTTACAATATTTTCTTGTCTTACATCAGCCTCAATAGCCCCATAGTATTGAACTATAGAGTCTTCTCCATACTTTTTAGATATAGCAGCTACGATTTGTTTAATATCATATACATAGTTAGCCCAGATAATTACTTTACCTTCTACCTCTTCAAGCAATTCAAGTAATGAATTGATACGATTGTTTTTAATTTCAGTAATAGTGTCATCATCATTCTTTAAATGACCACACGTGATTTGATGTAAACGCATTAGCTGCGTTAGTACGTGAGGCGCGGTTGCCATCTTACCTTTTAGAGAAGCGAGGGCCGCGGTTTTCATAGTAGAGTAGGCTTTGGTTTGTTCTTCTGTTAGTTCTACCTGTCTCTCTATGTATGTTTTAGCAGGCAAATCTAAACAATCTTCTTTTAAAACCCTATCTGAAAAAGGTTTTAATATTTTAGATAACTCATCGAGTCTTTGATAACCACCAACTAGCTGTACTCTACGACCACCAAAGTTTGCATTTTTCATAACTGCATATCTATTTCTAAATGAATAATAAGAAGTAAAGCCAAGTAACTCTTCATTTAAAAATTCACACTGTGTATATAAATCTAATGGTGATTTAGTTACTGGAGATCCAGTAAGAATTCTTTTGTACTTTGCTAACTTACCCAATAATAAAATTGATTTAGTTCTTTTTGCTGTAGGAGTTTTAATTGTAGTAGACTCATCTACAGTCATCAAAGTATTATGACATCTTAAAAACCTTGTGGCAAATTCAAGGCCTTTTTTTGTCGAGAATGCTTCTACATTCATTACAAGGATGTGAAGGTCTAGGTCTGGTTTAAATAATTGCTGATACTCTTTATCCTTTGTTTTAGATGTAGTCGCAGTCCATAGTATCGTTTTATGATCTATGTGGCTAGCTAAATGATTTGGTATCTCACCTGAATACCAGTTTCTATAAACACCTTTTGGTGCTATAATTAACGCCCCATTTATTTTACCCGTATCGTAAAGCATAGCCATATTATCAACTAACACTTTTGATTTACCTGTACCCATCTCCATAAAATATGCGTACTCTTCTTTGTCCCAAGACTTTTCCAACGCAGATAATTGATGTGCGTATGGTTTAGTTTTAAATTTATAATTTATCATTTTTTTCTTCTTTCTAGTTGACAATTATATAAATTACTGTATGAAGTCTGTCAAGTAAAAGAAATAAGAAATGAAAAATAAAATATTTGAATTATATAAACCAGATTCTTTAGCTAGTTTTTTAGAATTTTATAAAGCTAATCCTAAAGAAAAATTTGTTTATGTGATTCAACAACCACCACCTAATATAAATATATTAAGTGCGTCTGATTTTGGTTACCTTGTAATCTGCTTACCCAATAGGGACCAAGCTATTTTTTCTACTGCACCATACACGCAGAAAATGAAAAAAAATTTACAAGACTTTCGTAAGGAAGACTATTTACTTGCTGTAGGAGATCCTGTAATAATTGGTATCTCAACTGCAATAGTAAGTGAAGTGACTGCAGGTCAGTTCAATATGTTGAAGTGGGATAAACGTGAATATAGATACTATCCACTAGAAGTAGATATGTATCAGAAAGGATAACTATGAGTGAAGATGTGAGAGATATGATGTTAGAAGATTCAAAAGATCTTTTAGATAATGTTGAGGTAACAACTGTTGCTGATCAATGTGTAAAGTTAAAACAAAAAGAAGATGAGATTGCAAGTTTAGAAGAGCAACTCAAAAATAAAAAAGCAGAGGCTGATGATATCAGTTCTCGTGTGATACCAGAATTACTGGCAGAGCAAGGACTATCAGAAATTAAATTAGCTGATGGGTCTAAAGTTGCTGTCAAAAAAGAATTTAGGTGCACTCTTCCAAAAGATGAAGTGAAGAGAGAAGCAGCCTATCAATGGCTTCGAAACGAAAAGTTAGGAGATATTATTAAAAACAATATCTTTGTAACTTTTGGTAAAGGAGAAGATGACAAGGCGAAACGTTTGTTGGACCTTGCTGCAGAGAATGGATATGAGCCGCAACAGAAATCTGATGTAGCTTGGATGACATTAACTGCTCTATTCAGAGAGCGTATCGAGGCCGGTCTTGATATGCCCTCTGATGTTTTTAATACTTGGATTAAAGACAAAACTAAAATAACCCGGAAATAATGGAGAAACAATAATGAGTAATGAAGTAATGAAAAAAGACACTGGATCTATTGCCTTGTTTGGTGATGATGCAGCAAAAGGTTTTGAGAATATGACGCAAGAAGATATGGCGTTACCATTTGTCAGAATCTTGGGACAACTATCACCACAGGTAACTGAAGGTGATGCAAAGTATATAGAGGGTGCCAAACCAGGTATGATCTATAATACTGTTACCAGCGAGTTATACGATGGTAAAAAAGGTATCAAGATAATTCCTTGCTACTACAAAAAAGATTATCCAGAATGGTCGGATAGAGGGGATGGACCAGGTGCTCCGGTCGCAGTTCACCTACCGAACAGTCCGGTAATCGCAACAGGTAAGAGAGATGGATCTAAAATTAGATTACCTAATGGTAACTATTTAGAAGAGACAGCTTCTTACTATGTAATGATTGAGACAAAGTCTGGTGGTTATACACCTGCTTTGATCACAATGAAATCAACTCAATTAAACGTTAGTAAAAAATGGAATTCTATGATGAAAACCATACAAATTGCTGATGGTAAAGGGGGATTTGCTATACCTCCTATGCACGGAGTTGTTTATAATCTAGCATCTACCTTACAAAAGAACGACAAAGGTTCTTGGTATGGCTGGGTTGTAACGCAGGACAGAATTTTAGGTCAAGCAGATAAGGCTTTGTACTTAAGTGCAAAAGACTTTTCTGGGAATGTATCTAAAGGGACCGTTCAAACAAAAGCTGATGTAGAAGAGAAGGTATCGGACTCAACTCCGTACTAAATAAAATAGGGGGATTGTGAGATCCCCCTTTACAAAGAAAGTAGAAGTGGTAATGACTAAATTCAAATCAATATTTCAAGGATTAGAAATCGCTTATGGACAATATCAACCCGGTGAGCGAGGAGAGAACGGCAAGCAAAAAGGAAAAGCTTTTATTGTACGTGGTTCCGTCACCGACGAACACTGGAACAATCATCTCAAAGGAGAAGGAGCAGCCCTTGGGATTATCCCTATCACAGAAAATAATGATTGTAGGTGGGGGTGCATTGATATTGACGAATATAACTTTGATCACACTAGCCTCGTTAAAAGTATTAGGAATCTTAAACTCCCATTAATAGTTTGCCGTAGTAAATCTGGCGGCGCACACGTATTTTTATTTACCAAAGAAAACATTCCTGCATCTTTGATGCAATCAAAATTAAAACAAATGTCTGTCATACTTGGGTATGAAGGGTCAGAAATATTTCCTAAACAAACAGAAATATTAGTGGAACGTGGTGACACTGGTAATTTCTTAAACTTACCTTACCACAATCAAATGAAAGGACTACGTTATGCTATCAACGATACTGGCGCCGGTTGTACACTTGAGGAATTTTATAAGCTCTATGATGTTTACAGCTGCAGCAAAGAAGAAGTCGAAGCGATCAAAACAGAAGAGAAAAAAATAGAAGAAGCATTTCCTGGTGGCCCTCCTTGCTTAAATAAGTTAGCTTCAATTGGTTTTGGGGAGGGCTCAAGGAACAATGCATTATTTAATATTGCAGTTTATTATAAACAATCTGCACCCGATGCGTGGGAAGATAAAATTGTAGAAGCAAATTTAAAATATATGGAACCACCATTAAGTAATAGTGAGGTTCAACAATTAATTAAATCAGTAAACAGAAAAGGTTATGACAAATATAGATGTAAAGATGCACCAATTAATTCTGTATGTCAGTCTGGTTTATGTAGAACAAAAAGGTTTGGTGTAGGATATGGTGAAGAAGAAATGCCTATCCTTGGTAGTCTTACAAAGTATTCATCAACACCACCCGAGTGGTTTTTAGATGTAGATAAAAAAAGAATAGAATTAAAATCAGAACAACTTTATAATCCTGGTATGTTTGCACTAGCGTGTTTAGATCAAGCTAACCTGGTGGTACCTGTACCAAAACCAAAAGATTGGAAACAACATTTTCTAAAACCTATGATGCAAGGTTTACAAGAAGTAGAACCTTTAGAGTCTTTGAATCCTGTTAATGAATTAACTGGACTACTTCAAGATTGGACTACCAATAGACAGAATGCTAGAACTATAGATGACATATTTAACAAACTTCCTTTTACTGAAGATGGTTTTACATATTTTAGAATGGAAGACTTTTTTAATTTTTGTAAAAGAAATCATTGGGAAAAAGATAAAACACAAACAGGTAACTTATTAAAACAATTAGATGTATTTGTCGAAGAAGAAAGAGTTAGAGTTAAAAAACAACAACCAAGACTAATTAAAATTAAAACAATGA
>ENA-OWPI01004698-OWPI01004698.1-marine-metagenome-genome-assembly--contig:-NODE-4698-length-10782-cov-3.292854_pt1 | contig 10782 bp, 12 predicted proteins | sample MGYA00238138_ERZ651775 | MGnify/ENA primary metagenome ERZ651775 (study PRJEB26906, sample SAMN06265043) | marine metagenome | isolation source: Helgoland LTER site | place: Germany:Helgoland, sampling...
GAGAAATAATCGCAAAAGTGCGACGTTTAGAAATTTCAGACATGTTGACTAAGCCTTAGGAAGGGTCACACCAGTTTGACCCTGGTATTTACCATTTCTATCTTTGTAGGATGTTTCACACATCTCGTCAGACTCAAAAAAGAGCATTTGGGCTACACCTTCGTTTGCATAAATCTTTGCTGGTAGTGGTGTGGTATTTGAAAATTCAAGGGTTACATGGCCCTCCCACTCAGGCTCCAGCGGGGTCACATTGACGATGATTCCACATCTTGCATAGGTTGATTTTCCCAGGCAGATGACTAGCGTTGAACGCGGTATTTTAAAGTACTCTACTGTGCTTGCCAGGGCAAAAGAGTTTGGAGGAATAATGCACTCATTTGCATTTACTTCAACAAAGCTTTGCTCATTAAAATTCTTCGGATCAACAATGTTGTGATTGATGTTAGTAAAAATTTTAAATTCGGTTGAACATCTAACATCATAACCGTAGCTTGAGGTTCCATAAGATATTATCTTTTGGTTTTCTGATTGACGGACTTGTTTTGGTTCAAATGGAGTAATCATCTCGTTTTCAAGAGACATTCTTTGAATCCATTTGTCTGATTTAATACTCATGGGATTGTATTTTACATTTCAACGCTTTATTGGTTTACCTAATCTTGATACTTGCCAAACTGATTAATACAAGTATTAGCGTTACAATCCAAAAGCGCACAATAATCTTCGGCTCTTTAAGGCCTTTCTTTTCATAGTGATGATGAATCGGTGCCATCAAAAAGAATCTTTTTTGTGTTCTCTTAAAGTAGCCAATCTGAATAATTACTGACAAAGTTTCTGCTACAAATATTCCGCCCATAAGAATCAATAAAATCTCCTGATGAACAATAATCGCAATAACAGCCAATACTGCACCGAGAGCCAGAGATCCGGTATCTCCCATAAAGATCTCGGCTGGATAGGTATTAAACCATAAGAAACCAAAACCTGCCCCTATAAGTGCTGCACATAATACAAATGCTTCACCAGTACCGGGCATGAATGGCATATTGAGATAGGCAGAAAAATTATAGTTGCCTCCAATGTAAGCGAAGACAGCTAGTGCCCCGCTGATAATAATAACAGGCATGATAGCCAGGCCATCAAGACCATCGGTCAGGTTAACAGAGTTTGATCCTCCAACAATTGCAAACCAGCCAATAATCAGAAATCCTATTGCGTTAAGTGGAATGATTAAATCTTTAAAGAAAGGAATTAAGAGTTCAGCTCCTATAGTCTGTGAATTTAGACTCAGTAACCAAAAGCAAATGAGTAAGGTGCTGATTGATTGTGCTGATAATTTTTGTCTTCGACTCAGTCCATCAGAGTTCTGCTTTTTAATCTTTAAGTAGTCATCAATAAAACCTATTGAGCTGAATAATAGGGCCGTAAGAATAACTATCCATAGGAATGGATTTCTCCAGTCACCCCAAATCAAAACGCTTATAAAAAAAGCAAAGAAAATAAGGACGCCACCCATCGTGGGAGTTCCCTTTTTTTCTAGATGTGTTTCAGGCCCATCATCACGAATGACCTGCCCAATTTGATACTCTTGAAGCTTTCCAATAATCCATTTACCTAGAAATAGAGTAATGAGAAGCGCTGTCATCATTGCGAACACAGCCCTTACTGTTAAATAGCTAAGAACATTAAAGCCAGTATCTAGTGATGAGAGGAAGCTTAAAAGCTCAAGAAACATGCTTAGTTGTCCTCAGCAGAAATTAATACGAGATCAAAAATTAAGAAGGCATCTTGTGGGATGTTTCCACTAGGGGCGTTTCCAAATACTGATTCATAAGTCGCTATTGCAGTGCGCTCTTCTCCAATTGTCATTTTTTGAACATTCGTTTCTATGATACTAATAATCTCTCCTGTTCCCAGAGGAAAAGGAATAGGGCTACCAGGAGGACGCATAACTTCTCCAGTATTTGCACTTAATGCGATATCAACAGTAACGATTTGACCCATACTTGCAAAACTTCCATTACCTTTTTTGGTGATGGTTGTGAAATAGCCTAGCTCATCCTGAATAGCTCCTGGAAAATTTGAAACTACATAGGACTCAAAATTCTGAAGACGTAGCTCTTGCTGAGCAAGAGTTGCTTCGTTGGCTTTTAAGACAAGTGCATTGAATGAGTCTTCATTTGCAATAAACTCATTGGCCTCATCACCAATTCGCTCAATTTTGACCATTTCGATAGTATCACCTTGAACTATTGCGTTAACCACATCCATTCCCTTGACTACACTTCCAAATACGCTATGTTTGCCATCTAGCCATGGCGTAGGCACGTGCGTAATAAAGAATTGAGAGCCATTAGTGTTAGGACCAGAATTTGCCATCGATAGAACTCCAGGCCCATCGTGTATTAGATCACTAAATTCATCTGCGAACATATAGCCAGGTCCACCAGTACCATCACCATTAGGATCACCACCTTGAATCATGAATTGATCGATAACTCTGTGAAATGAAAGGCCATCATAGTAAGGGGTCCCAAGCCCTTTGTTATTCTGTTTTGTTCCTTCAGCTAGAGCAATAAAGTTGGTAACGGTAAGGGGCGCTTTTTTGTAGGCTAGCTCAACAGTAATTTCACCTTTGTTGGTTTGGATGTGGGCATAGATTCCATCATCAAGGTTTGCAAAGGAAAGTGTTGAAATTAGAATTGAAAAGATAGCTATTATTTTTCGCATGATAACCTTAGAATTAAAATGATTAATGATACCCAAAATCATCAATATTTTAGCGCTGTTACGTTAAAATATACCAGTTAGAAATGTAAAGCCATGACTTTCTAAGTTGTGGATTTTAAAAACAGAAATTGAGGAATTTTTTATGTCTTTGCTTATTACAGATGAATGCATTAATTGTGATGTTTGTGTTCCTGAGTGCCCGAACGAAGCGATTTACATGGGCGAAGAAATCTATGAAATTGATGGTGACCTTTGCACAGAGTGTGTGGGTCATTTTGATACCCCTCAATGTGTCGAGGTCTGTCCAGTAGACTGTTGCCTTCCAGATCCCGACAGAGTTGAGACCGAAGAGCAGTTGCTAGCTAAAATTAAAACTTAGAGTTTAGATGGCACTTAGAGTTTAGATGGCCTCTTGTAGGGCTGACAAGCAAAGCTCAACATTCTCTTTTCTTGATGTGTGACCCATTAGACCGATCCTCCAGAGTTGTCCTGATAAGTCTCCAAGACCAGCACCGATTTCAATATTAAAGTCATTAATTAGGCTTGAGCGAACCTTGGCGTCATCAATGCCGTCTGGAATGAATACGCTGTTAAGTTGAGGAAGTCTGCTCGATTCATCCACTAGGTAGTTTATTCCAAGTTTGCTAAGTCCATCCCTCAGTAGTATATGATTTTCTTTGTGACGTGCCCAAGAGTTTTCTAGTCCCTCTTCAGTGAGCATCACTAGAGATTCATGAAGACCATAGAGGGTATTAACTGGAGCTGTATGGTGATAAGCCCGCTTTGCTCCTTTACCCCAATATCCCATTACTAAATTAAGATCTAAAAACCAGCTTGTAACTGGTGTTTTTCGGTGTGAAAATTTATGGATTGCTTTTTCACTAAAGCTGACGGGTGACAATCCTGGCATTGCTGACAGGCATTTCTGTGATCCAGAATAGATAGCATCAATACCCCAGTCATCAACCCTCAGTTCTGAACCAGCGAGTGAGGTTACGGCATCAACAATGGAGAGGCAGCCATGTTTGTTAGCTAATTCACAGAGTTGCTTTGCATCTGAAATTGCACCTGTAGAGGTTTCTGCATGAACAAAAGCTAAGATCTTAGTATCAGGGTTGTCTACCAAAGCCTGTTCAACTTTTTGAGGATTCACTGGCTTTCCCCAGTCATCACTTATGATGACCGCTTTACCACCAACACGAATAACATTTTCCTTCATTCGCGTTCCAAACACGCCATTGATGCATACAATTACTTTATCACCAGGCTCAACAAGATTCGCAAAGCAAGCCTCCATCCCAGCTGACCCTGGGGCTGAAATAGGCATCGTTAATTCATTTTCAGTTATGAATGCGTACTTTAACATCTGTTTAGTTTCATCCATCATTTCGATAAATGCAGGATCAAGGTGGCCTATAGTTTGTCGGGCCATTGCATTTAAAATTCTAGTGTGAACATCGGACGGACCTGGTCCCATTAATAGTCTCTTTGGCGGTAAGAATGATTTCATAGTAATATTTAGTGGTTAATGTAAAAATTCTTGCTGCCAATGACCAATTATTTTTAAGCCAATAAAAACAAGATATAATTTTTTTATAATTATCTAAGATAAAAAAAAATTTATTAGTAATTAAATTCATAACCGCTTGAATTTAATTTCAAATCAATTGGGCTCATTTCTTTATGATATTAATACCTGCACAAACTAAAGGTTCAAGGTGTCAATAATTTCTCAGTTAAGTAAGTCGCTACCAAAGAACATAATCATTAGTGGTGAGGAGAATACTCGTCCTTTCGAGTGTGATGGGCTGAGCGTTTATAAACAAAAGCCACTGGCGGTAGTTTTGCCCAATGAAATCAGTCAAGTCAAAAAGGTGTTGGAGATTTGTCGCAAAAATAAAACTCCAGTCGTCACTAGGGGGGCTGGAACAGGATTATCTGGTGGTGCAATGCCAATAAAGGATAGTGTAGTTTTAGGATTATCAAAGTTGACTAAAGTAATTTCTATAAATCCACAAGAGCAAACAGCAATAGTTGAGCCAGGCGTTCGAAATATAGCAATTAGTGAGGCTGCTGATGAGTATGGTCTATATTATGCACCAGATCCTTCATCTCAAATTGCTTGTACAATTGGTGGTAATGTGGCTGAAAACGCAGGAGGGGTTCATTGCCTGAAATATGGTCTTACTGTTCAAAACATTGAATCGATAAAAATAATGACCATTGATGGAGATGAGTTAGTTTTTTCGAGGAATGATGATGGCTTAGGTCTCTTAGCTTTGATGACTGGCTCGGAGGGTCTGCTTGGAATAATTACAGAGATAACCGTAAAGCTTACGAAAAAACCAGAAGTTGCTAAACTGGTTATGGCGGGTTTTGATAGTGTTAGAGATTGTGCAGATTCAGTTGCTGGTATTATTCGCCACGGAATTATTCCAGCAGGTCTTGAAATGATGGATGAGTTTGCAATTCAAGCATCTGAAGAGTTTGCAAAACCAGGATATCCATTAGGATCGAAGGCCTTGCTGCTTTGCGAGTTAGATGGCTCTGAAGAGTCTGTGATTCCTGATGTAGATACTGTTGTCAGTTTGCTTTCAAAGGCAAGCTCAATAAGAGTCTCAAAATCTGAGGAGGAGAGGCTCCTATTATGGAAGGGTAGGAAAGCAGCTTTTCCCGCTGTTGGGAGAATATCACCAGACTATTATTGTATGGATGGAACAATACCTAAAAGGCACCTTGCAGATGTTTTAGAGAAAATTAATGCCCTATCAAAGCACTATAGCCTAAGAGTTGCTAATGTCTTCCATGCAGGAGATGGAAACCTTCACCCCTTGATTTTATATGACGCAGGAGTTCCAGGAGAATTAGAAAAGACTGAGGAGTTTGGAAATGAAATTCTAAAGCTCTGCATTGAAGTGGGAGGAAGCATCACTGGAGAGCACGGTGTCGGTGTTGAGAAGTTGGATGCGATGTGTTTCCAGTATAGTGATGCCGAACTTGATGTTTTTCATCAAATAAAAGCTGCATTTGATCCGCAGTCGCTTTTAAATCCAGGTAAGGCAGTGCCTTCGCTTCATCGATGCGCTGAATTAGGAAATATGCATGTCCATCACGGAAATCTTCCGCATCCAGAATTAGAGCGATTCTAATTATGCAGACTATTGGAGAGCTTCAAAAAAAAGTAAGAAATGCAAGTCAGCTCAGAATAACAAACTCTGTTGATGAGTCTAGCGATGAATTATTAAATATGAACTCATACTCTGGTGTTGTTGAGTACTTTCCAGAAGAATTAGTTATAACAGTTAAAGCAGGAACATTAATTAGAGATATAAGTCAGACTTTAAGAAAAAAAAATCAAGCGCTCCCTTTCTTTATAGAAGATGATGAGAAAACAATTGGATCTCTCTATGCTACTGCAGGCTCAGATTTATCAGATAGCGTTTTGGGGATTCAGATAATAAATGGAAAAGGAGATTTATTAAATTTTGGTGGCCAAGTCATGAAAAATGTTGCTGGTTATGATGTCTCAAGACTCCTGGTGGGTTCAATGGGAAGGTTAGCTGTCATTACTCAGATTAGCTTTAAGGTGTTTCCTGAAAAAATGGCTCAGGAGAGAAGAGTCAAGATAGAAAAGAAAAATGATCATTAGCCTTTAAGAAAACAAATTGAAAAAAAACTTAAGGATGTTTTTGATCCTTATGGAGTATTTGTTTAATGCATGCAGAGATAAAAAATATTAATATTTCAGATTCAACAAGAGATAAGGCGACCCAAATTATTGAGTCATGTGTGCATTGTGGTTTCTGCTTAGCAACTTGTCCAACCTATCAGCTTTTGGGTGATGAGCTGGACTCTCCGAGAGGCAGGATTTATTTAATTAAGTCTGCATTAGAGCAAAACCAATTCAGCCTGAAATCATTAAGTCATATGGATCGATGCTTGACGTGTCGCTCATGTGAAACCACTTGCCCATCTGGCGTTGAGTATGGCCAGCTTCTTGAAATAGGCCGAGATGTTATGGAGTCTAAGAGAGGAAGGTTGCAATCACTTTATAGATACTTAGTGAGGAAAATACTTCTTACTCCAACAATCTTTAGGCCACTGGGGTATTTTTATCGTCACTCTAAGATTAACTCTAAGTCTATCCAGCCAGAAAAAGTTAACTCAAAAGTTCTTTTAATTGCAGGTTGTGTCCAGCCATCACTTGCTCCAAACATCAACCATAGCATAAAGAATGTATTATCTAAACTCAATATTGAAGTGTTAGAGTCCTCTCAATCTGAGTGTTGTGGTGCCCTCGACCAACACCTTGCAGCATCGAGAGATGCCATGAAAAAAGTAAAACAAAATATTGATCGATGGACTGATCAACTTGAATCAGGTGTGGAGTCAATTATTTCAAGCGCAAGTGGTTGTGGCGTAATGATCAAGGACTACCCAAAGCTATTTAAAAGTTCAGATCCATATTTTCAAAAGGCACAATTTGTGTCCTCAAAAACCAAAGATATTGCAGAATTTCTCTCATCTAAAGATTTGAGTGGACTTCGTTTATCAGAATTAAATGTCACTTATCATGAGCCATGCACGATGCAGCATGGACAACAATTGGGTGGCTTGGTTGAGTCCATACTCTCCCAATTTGGATACACTAAAAAACCAGTCAAAGATTCACATATTTGTTGCGGATCTGCAGGTACATACTCAATTTTTGAGACTAAAATATCAAATCAACTCAGAACCAACAAGATTGAAAATATAAATGCTTCAAAACCTAACATGATAGTTACTAGCAATATTGGATGCTTATTGCATCTTCAAAAAGGAAGCTCTATACCAGTCAAGCATTGGGTGGAACTTCTAGATGTCTAGAAGAAGAAAGTTAAAAGCCAAGATTTATGAAATTGAGATTGAGTCTCTTTCTCATGAAGGAAGAGGCATCTCTCACTTTGACAACAAAGTAATTTTTACACGAGGGGCATTGCCAGGAGAAAAGGTTATTGCTTCAAGGACTCTATCGCGCGCAAAATATGAAGAGGCAGATGTTGTAGAAGTTATTGATTCCTCACCCGATAGAATCGAGCCAAAGTGCTCAGTCTATGGGATATGTGGGGGATGCTCATTTCAACACCTGTCGAGTCCTAATCAAATCAATGCAAAAAATAACTGGCTTCAAAGTGCCTTTCTTGGTCAGGCAAAAGTACAGCCAAAAGAATGGCTCAAGCCAATTCAAGTTGATAGCTGGGGATATCGCAGAAAAGCTCGTTTAGGGGTTCGTTATGTTGCTAAAAAAGAGAAAGTTTTAGTTGGCTTTAGAGAAAGAAAGTCCTCTTTTGTTACAGTTATGAGTCGATGTGAGGTTTTGCATCCCTCTCTAGGCGATAACCTCGAGGTTCTATCTGAATGCATTGAGGCTTTGAGTATTAAAGAGCATGTCCCTCAGATTGAAGTGGCGATTGCTGAGCAAGATACAATTCTGATCTTAAGACACCTTCAGCCACTAAATGATAATGATCAGAAAGTTCTAGATGAGTTTGCGCAAAAATTATCTATTACCTGGTACCTTCAGAGTGGAGGTTTAGAAACAATTAAACCCTTAAATGATCCAGCTCTGCTAACTTATGCAATTCCAAATCACTCTATTGAGATGACATTTCTTCCTAATGACTTCACTCAGGTCAACTTTGAGCTTAATAAAAAAATGATTGATCTTGCATTAGAGCTGCTTCAATTAAACGAAAGTGATGATGTGATTGATCTTTTCTGTGGTCTTGGTAACTTTACACTACCAATCTCAAGGTATGTGAATACTGTTGTTGGTATAGAAGGGGATAAGGGACTTGTCGAGAGAGCAAAAGAAAATGCTAAAGTAAACGATATTGCAAATGCATCATTTTACAAGGCTGACCTCTTTGAAGATGTGTCAGGATATGAATGGTTCAGAGGGAAAAATTATAATAAAGCATTGATTGATCCAGCAAGAACAGGAGCGATTGAAATTGTTGAGCTCTTACCTAAGCTCAAAGTTGAGAGAGTCGTCTATGTGTCATGCAACCCAGCCACCTTGGCAAGAGATACAGCAAGGCTAATTGATTTAGGATTCTCTTTAGAGAGTGCAGGTGTGATGGATATGTTTCCTCAGACTGCACATGTGGAGTCAATTGCACTTTTCGTTAGAAAAAAATGAGCTTAGAGTATCATTAATACAGAAAACTTTATAGGAAGCAAAATGAGTTATAAGAGAAACCTTCTGCCAAAAATGGCTGTTGAGAGAATGAATGAGAATCCAGAGGCTGTTTTGATTGATGTCAGGACAAGGGCGGAACATAAGTACGTAGGTTTTCCGGATAACTCAATTCTTATTCCGTGGTTTGATGAGCCAGATTTAGAGTCTGACCCGGATACTTTTTATGAGTCTGTACTTGATGCACTGAGTGATCGTAATGACGCGATGGATATAGAACTTATTCTTATTTGTAGGAGTGGATTCAGGTCTAATGAGGCATTAAAGTGTTTACAAAGTAAAGGTTTTACGTGTGTATCTCATGTAGCTAGTGGTTTTGAGGGTGACTTGGATGAGAATGATCATCGAGGGAATTTAAATGGCTGGCGAAATGATGGAATGCCTTGGTCTCAAAGTTAAACAATTTCTAGTTTAGCATAGGAGCTAATTAGCCACTTCGTGCCAACTTTTTGGAACTTTATCTGCAGGCGCATTGCGTCTCCACTTCCCTCATAGTTGAGTATCGTTCCTATTCCAAATTTAGCATGACTGACAAGTTGGCCAATAGCGTATTTAGAATCACTTGATTTTGATACCATTTTTTGGGCAGGGTTTTTAACAGCTTCATAAGATGTAATAACCGAATCACTGTTTGGGTTTTTAATATAGTTTAAAAAGTTTCTTGGGATTTCATCCAAAAACCTTGAGTTCATAGAGTAGAACGATTGTCCATGGATAAAGCGTCTACTTGCGAAGGAGAGTGTTAATGAGGACATCGCTCTTGTCATTCCAACATAGCAGAGCCTTCTTTCTTCATCAAGAAGATGAGGCTCATCCTTGCTTTGTCTTGAAGGGAATAAGTCTTCCTCTAAGCCAACTAAAAAAACAACAGGAAACTCTAACCCCTTTGCAGAGTGCACTGTCATGAGTTGAACACAATCATCATTTCCAGAATTCGAGTCACCACTAGAATCAAGAGTTGCAAGGGTAATGAATCCCTCTGTCTCACTCATTTCGCTCTCCTCTTCGTGAACATATTGCTTAGCTGCGGTAACTAGCTCTTCTAGGTTTTCTTTTTTACTGCCCGCTTTGTCAGTTTTATCATTTGAGTAATGACTCATGAGTCCAGATTGAATCAGGATAGTATCAACTTTTTCACTTAGATCAAGATTTATAATGCTATCTTTCATTAATTCAATCATACATAAAACATCACCCGCTTCTTCTGTCAATCTATCAATAGTATAATCTTCAGAACGTACAGCTTTTGAACAAGCCTCAACAAGTTCACCACATTCTTCCATAGTGATTAACATTAGTTCTGTATTATAATCTAACTTTTTATTTATTTTTTTCTCCATGAAGCTCCTTCTTTAGGTGCTACCGTTTTACCGATATAATGTTCTGTACATCGAATTGTTCTGCCATATGCTAATTCTATAGTATACATTTTATCATCTTTAGTAGGCAATCCTGTTATCGTACCTTCACGAAGTGAAAGTGCTTTAAGTTCAACTTTACTATTTAATTTTAATTTCTTCATTGTATTGTCCATTCGTTATTTAAAAACTTTTGTGCTTTTTTATATTTTAAAACTTTTACAGCATCACCTTTTTTAATAGTAACCAAATGATTACGGCCTATTTTTGTTTCTGCTTTATATGTAGTGACTAATTTTCTATCGTGAATTGTGATACCCATCAAATGGTCTATCTCGTGTTGAACACAAACTGATTCTAACACCCTAAGTTCAGCATCTTTATTATTAGATTTTTCTTTTTCCCAACTACCTTTACCTTCTGTATTAGTCTCAACACCACTAAATATCATAG
>ENA-OWPI01004700-OWPI01004700.1-marine-metagenome-genome-assembly--contig:-NODE-4700-length-10779-cov-2.472902_pt1 | contig 10779 bp, 9 predicted proteins | sample MGYA00238138_ERZ651775 | MGnify/ENA primary metagenome ERZ651775 (study PRJEB26906, sample SAMN06265043) | marine metagenome | isolation source: Helgoland LTER site | place: Germany:Helgoland, sampling...
ATAGCAATATTCATAGGAGTTCCCGCAGCGGTTTTGTGATGGATAACAAAACAGTCATAGCATGTTACGTTACAAAAAAAAGGTTATTTAACAGTGTTGAATTGGCGGCGTTAGCAGATTGCGTCTGCATACTTATTCGCCCGTTGCTTGCGGCGCGCAGTGTACCCGATTATGGCTATATGGGAAGGGGTAATTAGTCGCTGTGGAGACGGATCAACCCCTCTTGAATAGTGCTAGCAACCAGCCTGCCATCGCGTGAGAAAAACGACCCGCGGCTGAGCCCGCGACTGTGACTACTGCGCGGGCTGTCCATGCTGTAGAGCAGCCATTCATCGACTCTGAATTCATCATGAAACCAGATGCAGTGATCGAGAGACGCAGCTTGCAGTTTGCTGTTCATAAAACCCACTGCGTGAGGTAATAGTGAGGTTCCCATAAGATTGAAATCGGAGGCATAAGCCAAAATAGCGCGATGCAAACCGCCGTCTTCAGCCTGTGCTTGCAGTGATCCTGATGCTTTGATCCAGATTAATTGCTGCGCAGCGCGAGGCTCAGGATTCATATAGTCGATTGGGTTAACCGAGCGCATTTCAACCGGGCGCAGCGACGGGCGGTGAGCCGCCGCCCCGGTTTTCACTTTGTCTGCCATCGCTTTGCTCAAAGCGGCCCAGCGGATACTGTCATCCTCCAGTCCTTCCGGTCCGACACAGTTGGGCATATCGGCTTGGTGAGACAGGCCAGGCTCGACAACTTGAAAGGAAAGTTCGGTACTAAAGATAGCTTTGCCGCGCTGCGACGCAACAACTCGACGAGTGGTAAAAGAGCCGCCGTCGCGAATGCCGTCAACCTGATAGAGAATCGGCACGCTGGGGTCGCCCGGACGTAAAAAATAGGCATGCTGTGAGTGCACCATGCGATCCTGTGGCACGGTGTCTTGAGCAGCACGCATCGCCTGAGCAAATACCTGACCGCCAAAGACACGTTTGTTCGTTGTTTCCGGGGTTTCGCCGCGATAAATAGTCTCGTCAATTTTTTCCAGCTCGAGAATATCCAATAGTTGTTGTAGTGCTTCGCTCATAGAGTCTTTGTCCCTTGGACCTAAGTTTAATACTGCTGGTTATTGATCAGCAATTTTAACCACTAGCTTACCGAAGTTCTTGCCACTAAACAGCCAGGTAAAATATTCCGGTGCCTTTTCGAGACCTTCAACCATGGTTTCTTGATACTTTAGTTCACCATTGGCCACCCAATCGGTCAGTGCACTGTTAGCTTCGGCAAAATCACTGTAGTAATCAAATACCAAAAAGAACTTGTGCGCCGGTGGTGTTTCCAATTCACCGAAGATATGAAATGGCGTGCGTTCTTTGCTGATATCGGTGGAGTTGTAGTTGGAAATGTAGCCGCAGATCGGTACGCGCGCGCCGGCATTTAACTGCTTGGCCACGGCTTCGGTTAAGGCACCACCGACCGATTCAAAATAGATATCAATGCCATTGGGGCAGGCTGCCGCTAGATCTGCCTCTAGGTTGCCGGCTTTGTAGTCGACCACTGCATCAAAACCCAACTCGTCTTTTACATAGGCACATTTGTCTGGGCCACCGGCCACACCGACCACATGTAGGCCCAGCTTTTTGCCGATTTGACCGACCACTGAACCCACTGCACCAGAGGCTGCGGATACCACTAGCGTCTCACCAGTCTGAGGTTTGCCTTCACCTTTTAAACCAAAGTAAGCCGTGCGACCGGGCATGCCGCAGACCCCTAAATAGGTCGACAGTGGTACTTTTGAGGCATCAACCTTATAGGTCATTGGATCTTTTTCATTGCTGACAAAATATTCCTGCCAGCCAGAGCGACAGCAAACATGATCACCCACTGCGTAGAGTGCAGATTTTGATTCCACTACCACACCAGCCGTTTCCGCTGCCATCACTTCGCCAATCGCAACTGGATCGGCGTAGGACTTGGCGTCGCTCATGCGACCGCGCATATAGGGATCGAGAGAGAGGTATAGCGTCTTGATAACAATCTGCCCCTCAGTGATTGGCTCGATATCTGAGGTCTCCAGTCGGAAGTTATCCGCTGTCGGCTCACCGACAGGACGTCTGGCTAAAACGATGCTTTTGTTGTGGTACTGACTCATTGTTATCCGTCTTTTTTTGGCTGTGCCGCTTTAAGGTATAGTGGTTTGTTATGGGGTCTTTTGCTAGCCGCCTGTGATGGCTGCCGACACTAGCAACAATAATCACTGGTGATAGTTAAAATAAATGGCAATACTTGAAAGTGAGAATAACATACTGTAAGTTCAATTTCTTTAAAAACACTGTCCGTGCAGCAAATCGTGACTTGCTGTTGGGCGACTATTTATGTCAGTGAAAAGTAGGAGACCGATGTGAGTGATCTACAAGCTTTTAGGCAGGAAACCCGGGACTGGTTAGAGGATAACTGCCCGCCATCAATGCGTTTTCCAGTGACCAATTCTGACGATGCCTGTTGGGGTGGTCGCAATTGGACGTTTAAGAGCGACGAGCAGAAGCAATGGTTGGAGCGCATGGCAGCCAAAGGCTGGACAGCTCCAACCTGGCCAACAGAGTATGGCGGTGGCGGGCTCGATAAAGCGCAAGCAAAAGTATTAAAGGAAGAGCTGGCGCATATTAATGCACGTTCGCCACTCGACAGCTTTGGCATCTGGATGATTGGTCCAGCGCTATTAGAGTTTGGCTCCGAGGAACTCAAGCAGCAGCATCTGCCACCGATTGTTCGCGGCGAGATTCGCTGGTGTCAGGGCTACAGTGAGCCTGGTGCAGGTTCTGACCTCGCCGGTCTGCAGTCTAAGGGCGAAGATATGGGCGATCATTTTATCGCCAATGGTCAAAAAGTCTGGACCTCTTATGGCGACAAAGCCGATTGGATGTTCTGCTTGCTGCGCACCGACCCTGATGCGAAAAAGCAGATGGGTATTAGTTTGGTGCTGTTTGATATGGCCACTCCCGGTGTCACACCCAAGCCTATCAAGCTGATTTCTGGCAGCTCACCATTCTGCGAAACCTTCCTCGATAATGTTCGGGTTGAAAAGAATCAGGTCGTTGGTGAGGTGAACAAAGGCTGGACCATCGCCAAGTACCTGCTGACCCACGAGCGCGAAATGATCGGTGGTTTCGGTCTTACCAATGCGGGTTCCGATACCTTGGGCCAGACTGCTGTCAAGGCATTGGGTTTGGAGCACGGCCGCATGAACAGCCCGCTACTGCGCGCGGATGTGCTGAAGTGGGAAATCGATGCTGCGGCCTTTGCCGCGACCGCTGAGCGGGTTACCGATGAGGTCAAGTCAGGGCAGGGTGTGGGTGCGACTTCCGCGATGCTTAAGTACTACGGTACTGAACTGAACAAACGCCGCTTTGAAGTGCTGATGAAAATCAAAGGCAGCGACGCGATGATATGGGATGGCGCCAATTCCAATGGTGACGCAGTGCCGCGCACCTGGTTGCGAACCAAGGGCAACTCGATTGAAGGCGGGACCTCAGAGGTCCAGTTGAATATCATCGCCAAAAATATCCTCGGCTTGGGCTAACAGGCTAGTTTTACAGACTTAAAGGTAACAATTATGGCAATGGTAATAAACGAAGAGCAGCAGATGCTCAAAGAGTCAGCTCAAGGTTTTCTGGCTGAGTTCGCGCCAGTTTCTGAGCTGCGAAAGTTACGCGATCAGGGCAGTGAAACAGGCTTTAGTGATAACCTCTGGCGACAAATGGTCGACATGGGTTGGGCCGCAATCTTAGTTCCTGAAGCCTATGGTGGCTTGGAATTTGGTCACGTGGGTATGGGACAGATTGTTGAACAAACTGGCCGCACGCTGACAGCATCACCGTTGTTTTCCACGGCGATTGTCGGCGTCAGCCTGATTAATCTGGCCGGCAGCGAAGAGCAAAAGACTGAACTGCTCGGCGCCATTGCTGGCGGTGAGCTAACCACGGCACTAGCAGTGGATGAAAAGATTCATCACGCGCCGACGCAGATCAGCATGACGGCCGTTCAACAAGGTGATCACTATTTGCTAAATGGCGAGAAACGCTTTGTTATCGACGGTTACAGTGCGGATAAATTGATTGTCGCGGCGCGGACTTCTGGTAGTGCTGGTGATCAAACCGGTATCAGCTTATTTATGCTTGATCCGAGTGCCGCTGGTGTTGAGATCGAGCGCACGGATATGGTCGATACCCGCAATGCAGCGATTATTAGATTGACTGATGTTACCGTGAGTTCAGCAGATCTTTTGGGTGCTGAGGGAGACGGCTTTAAAGCACTGTCCGCTGCGCTGGATATTGGCAATGCCTACCTCGCTGCTGAGATGCTCGGCATCGCTCAGGAAAGCTTTGACCGTACACTGCAATACTTGAAAGAGCGCAAGCAATTTGGTGTGTTGATTGGTTCCTTCCAGTCTCTGCAGCACCGCGCTGCGCACTGGTGGAGTGAGGTTGAACTGTGTAAGTCCATAGTGCTTAAAGCATTGAAGTCACTCGATAAGGGCGATGCGAAAAGCCCGGTCTTGGTCAGTATTGCCAAAGCCAAACTCTGCGAAGTGGTAGAGCTGGCGACCAATGAGGCGATTCAAATGCACGGTGGTATTGGCATGACTGACGAATATGAGATCGGCTTCTTTATCAAGCGCGCGCGTCCGGCGGCTATGTTGTTCGGCGACTACAACTACCACGGTGATCGTTTCGCACAGCTCTGCGGTTACTAAGCTAGGAGACTTATTGCAATACGGGGCGGTCAGAAATGATGCCCCGTTTTGCTATCTGGCTGTATTAGAATGACATCAGAATTAAAACCATACCGACAATAAGAAGGAAAAAGACGATGGATTTAGGCATCAGTGACAAGGTCAAACCAATTCTAGAAGAAGTAAAACACTTTATTGACAGCGAAATTTTGCCTTTAGAAAAAGAGTATCACGCGGAGGTCGCTAAAGGGGATCGCTGGACCTATACCGAGCGTCAGAGCGAAATCCTCGAAGGATTAAAATCCAAAGCCAAGGCCAAAAACCTGTGGAATTTCTTTCTTACCCATTTTGAAGGTGGCCACGGTCTCAATACTGTTGAATATGCTTATATTGCCGAAGAGACCGGTCGCTCGCATCTGGCGCCTGAGGTATTTAACTGCGCCGCGCCGGATACCGGCAATATGGAAGTGTTAGCGCGTTACTGCACTGAAGAGCAAAAAGAAACCTGGTTAAAGCCATTGCTGGCCGGTGAAATTCGCTCGGCTTACGCCATGACCGAGCCCGATGTTGCTTCATCGGATGCAACTAATATTTCTATGTCCTGTGTTGCTGATGGTGATGAGTGGGTGCTCAACGGCGAGAAGATTTGGATCTCCGGAGCCGGTGACCCGCGCTGCAAAATCATGATTGTGATGTGTAATACCAACCCCAATGCGCCGCGTCATTCCCGTCACTCGCAAGTGCTGGTTCCGTTTGAAACACCTGGTGTAAAGAATTTGCGCCCGATGGAAATCTTCAATATTGATGACGCACCCCATGGCCATATGCATATGCGCTTTAGCGATGTGCGCGTGCCGAAAGAAAATATGATCCTTGGTGAAGGCCGTGGTTTTGAAGTGGCTCAGGGTCGTTTAGGGCCTGGTCGTATTCACCACTGCATGCGTTCCATTGGTCTGGCCGAAGCGGCACTGAAATTAATGTGTGAGCGTTCTTTAGAGCGTGAAGCCTTTGGTCGTCCACTGGCGAAACTGGGTGGCAACGTGGATATTATTGCTCAGGCGCGTATCGATATTGAAATGACCCGTTTGCTGTGCCTGAAAGCGGCTTGGTTAATGGACAATGTCGGCACTGATGCGGCACAGCCATTTATCTCAATGATTAAAGTAGCAGCGCCGAATATGTCATTGAAAATTATTGATGAAGCCATGCAAATGTACGGCGGATTAGGCCTGTCTCAGGATACGCCTCTGGCGAACTGGTACGGTGGTCAGCGCGTTCTCCGCTTTGCTGATGGCCCCGATGCAGTTCATCGCATGGTGATTGGCCGTCGCGAACTTAAACAATACATGTAAGGGAATAGAAAATGAGTATTAGATACGATAACCAAGTTGCCATCGTCACTGGCGCTGGAAATGGTTTAGGCCGCTCGCATGCGTTGGCATTGGCCGCTCGCGGTGCCAAAGTTGTTGTCAATGATCTTGGCGGTTCAGTCAATGGCGTCGGTGGTTCAAGTGATGCGGCGCTGGAAACCGTTGCCATGATCGAAGCCGCTGGCGGCGAAGCCATTGCCAATGGCGCTAATGTGGCGAAGATGGATGAAGTGCAAGCCATGGTCGCGCAGGCGGTTGAGCAATGGGGCCGAGTTGATATTTTGGTCAACAACGCCGGTATCTTGCGTGACAAAAGTTTTGTCAAAATGGGCATGGATGATTTTCAGCTGGTTGTTGATGTGCATCTAATGGGCTCAGCTAACTGTTCGAAAGCGGTTTGGCAGCTGATGCGCGAGCAGGGCTATGGCCGTATTGTTATGACCACATCATCCAGTGGTATGTACGGTAACTTTGGCCAGGCAAACTACGGTGCCGCGAAAATGGCCGTGGTTGGCTTGATGAATACCCTGGTTATCGAAGGCGACAAGTACAACATTAAGGTCAATTGCCTCTCGCCAACAGCCGGTACGCGTATGTTGGAGGGGCTGGTTACAGAACAGCAGTCTGAGATTATGACGGTAGAAGCGGTCACCGCTGGTCTGTTAACCCTCTGTGATGCAGACGCGCCAAACCGCTCGATTTTATGTGCTGGTGCTGGCGGTTATGCGCGCACGCACATTTATGAAACAGACGGTATTTATCTGCCGCCAGAGCAGCAAACGCCAGAGAACGTGCGTGCGCAGATTGATGCAATCGACAACCCTGAGGGTGAGCAGGTACTGATTGGCGGTTTCCAGCAGACCAACAAGTTTGTTGAAAAAGCCGTCGCGCATCTGACGGCTAAACAATAATAACAATAGTCTAGGACATCAGAATGAGAGCAATAGTATGCAATGAGCTTGGGTCGACCGACGATCTAGCTCTACAAGAGAGTGACGCACCAACCCCAGGTAAAGGCGAGATCTTAGTCGACGTGAAGGCCGCCGGTATCAATTTCCCCGACGTACTGACCGTGCAGGGCAAGTACCAATTTAAGCCACCGCTGCCATTTACACCGGGCACCGAAGTGGCGGGTATTGTCACTGCAGTGGGCGAGGGTGTCAGCAGCCGAAAAGTTGGCGACAAAGTGATTTCAACGCTGCCAATTGGCGCTTTTTCGGAGCAGTGTGTGGCCTCCGAGCACTCGGCCTATGAAATGGGCAAGAGCATGTCATTTGAGCAGGGGGCTGGTTTTTCGATTACCTATGGCACCTCTTATTATGCGTTAAAACAGCGCGCCAAGATTCAACCAGGCGAAACCCTGTTGGTGTTGGGTGCAGCAGGCGGTGTTGGCATTGCCACCATTCAGATTGCCAAAGCCATGGGTGTCACGGTGATCGCCGCAGCCAGCAGCGAAGACAAACTGGACTTTGCCTGTCAAGCCGGAGCTGATCTGCGTATCAACTACTCAACCGAAAATCTCAAAGAACGGGTTAAAGAACTGACTGGCGGCAAAGGCGTCGATGTCGTTTACGATCCGGTCGGCGGCGATTATTCTGAGCAGGCATTTCGATCGATTGCCTGGGATGGTCGATTTTTGGTGATTGGTTTTGCTTCGGGTCCGATTCCAGCCATACCGCTGAATCTCGCATTGCTCAAAGGGGCGTCGATGATTGGCGTATTCTGGGGTGCCTGGGCCGCAAGATTCCCGCTTGAGTCGCGACAAAACTTTCAGGAGTTGATTGACATGGTCGACAGCGGCACGTTCTCACCGCTGGTTACCGAAGTCTATCCGCTGGATGATTACAAGGCGGCATTTGCTTCGATAACGGAGCGTCGCGCCAAAGGTAAAGTGATTTTGTCGATGGCTTAAGGTCGTTGAGTCATGCTGGCGAAGGCTGGTTTTAGAGATTAAAAGGGTCTGCTAGTGCAGGCCCTTTTTTGTCGATTGTTCGTCACAGTAGACCCGTAATGGTTGGTGGCCACAGCGCAGTTGGCCCTATACAATCGGGGCCCATCTCCAATGTCCCTAAGCCTGCTTTCAATAGGCTCCGGTTCAACATTAATAGTAAGAACTTCATGACGCAAAATGCACTAGAGATTTTAAACCACCTATATGGCTACGACAGCTTTCGTGGTCATCAGGCGGACATTATCGACCATGTCACTGAGGGTCATAATGCACTGGTATTAATGCCTACCGGCGGCGGTAAATCACTTTGCTATCAGATCCCCTCCCTGCTGCGAGAGGGTGTTGGAGTTATCATCTCGCCGCTAATCGCGCTGATGCACGACCAGGTCGGAGCCATGCAGCAGCTGGGGGTCAAAGCAGCATTTTTAAACTCCAGTCTGTCCCGCAGCGAACAGAGTGATATTGAGCAGCAGCTGATGGCAGGGCAGTTGGACTTGCTCTATGTCGCCCCAGAAAGGCTTATTCAGCCCTATGTTCTCGATATGTTGGGGCGCTGCCGATTGGCACTTTTTGCCATCGATGAAGCCCACTGTGTCTCCCAATGGGGGCATGACTTTCGATCAGACTACCTGTCCCTTAGTTTACTCGCCGAGCGCTTCCCGTCGATACCGCGCATCGCACTCACCGCCACGGCGGATATTCGCACCCGCCAGGAGATTATTGAGCGACTCTCCCTGACCGGCGCCAAGGCCTATATCAGCGGCTTTGACCGACCCAATATTCGCTATGCCATCGCCAACAAAACCACTCCAAAAAAACAGCTGTTAGCTTTTTTACAACAGCGCAAAAGCGAAGCGGGCATTGTCTACTGTCTGTCCCGCAAAAAAGTTGAAGACACCGCTGAATGGCTAACCCAGCAGGGCTTCAATGCCTTGCCCTATCATGCCGGCTTACCCTCGCAGCTGAGACAAACTCACCAGAATCGATTTCTGCGCGAAGATGGCGTCATTATTGTCGCGACTATCGCCTTTGGTATGGGTATCGACAAACCCGATGTGCGTTTTGTCGCGCATCTCGACTTACCGAAAAGCATCGAAGCCTATTATCAGGAAACCGGCAGAGCAGGGCGCGATGGTCAGCCCGCCGATGCCTGGATGGTCTATGGCCTGCAAGATGTTGTGCGCCTGCAACAGATGGCTCAGGGCTCGGATGGCTCTGAACAATTTAAGCGCGCCGAGCGCCACAAGCTCGACGCCATGTTAGGGCTCTGCGAAGTCACCAGCTGTCGCCGCAAGGTGTTGCTGAGTTACTTCGCCGACGAGGCCCCCAATCAATGCGGCAACTGCGATAACTGCCAACTGCCGCCAGAAACCTGGGACGCCACCGAAGCCGCGCAAAAGGTCCTGTCCTGCGTCTATCGCACCGGTCAGCGCTTTGGTCTGGTGCATGTGATGGATGTGTTGCAGGGCAAAGAAACTGAGAAGGTCGTGCAGCATCAGCACCAGCAATTAAGTACCTTCGGTATTGGCAGCGATACTCATGAAGCGCAGTGGCGCTCAGTGATTCGCCAGCTAGTCGTGCGCGGTTTATTACGCGTCGACCTTGAAGGTTACAGCGCACTGCAACTGACCGATCTCTGTCGGCCTGTTCTAAAAGGCGAGCAATCGTTACACCTGCGCAAAGAAGAAGTGAAGGCGCCGTCCCTGAAAGGCTCTAAAGGTGCTGGTAAAAAGTCAGCGGCCAAGCTGCAGATTGCGCCCGAAGACCAAGAACTGTGGGAAGAGTTACGAGAGTGCCGGAAGTATCTTGCTGAAGAACACAATGTGCCGCCCTACGTAATTTTCCACGATGCGACATTGAAAGAAATGTTGGATGTGATGCCCATGTCGGGATCGGAGTTGTTAACCCTCACCGGAGTGGGCGATAGCAAGTTGGAAAAATATGGTGCCGATTTTATTGAGATAATTTGCCGCTATGCGAAGGCGCAGTAGGCAGGTTAGCAACGTCTTATCGCAGTAGCGCCAAGCCGTCGTTCTGACCACCCAGGCTATCATCCTGAGCGAAGAGCTATCTCCCTGAGGCTTCTCGCTTTATTCCTAGGCGCATACTCTATGGCTAAGCACATCGCCTATCGGTCTCATCGTCAACCAGATCCTTTTTATGGTGCTTCTTTAGCAATGATGCATTTTCAGTCACCATTTTTTTCATTTCACTGTTGGTAAATCGGTGAAGGACTCGCCTTATTAGAGGCTGATAACCTAAGCCATTGATATCTGCGATGAGTTTGAGGTCTTCAATTAGCGATTTATCCAGACGAATAGAAATTGATTGCATTGCCATCGCTTCATTCAATTTGTGTTCCGTGCTACTTGAAGGCACGGCATGTTTTTCAGATTGCCCCAGTGCGCCACTGTCCCAGTTTTTGTCTGTGCTTTGAATCTTTTTAGCCATGATATGACCCTCTCTTTGAGTTACATTTTAACTCTTTTGAGTGTCTAGCAAAGTCTGGGAAGTCCATATAAACATATGGTCTTGACGTGTCGATTGTATCGACAATAAAAAAACCCCGCAAAAGCGGGGTTTTTTTATTGAAGCTTGAAAGCCGATTTAGCTAACTTCGACAATCTGCTTCGCCGCAATCAGCTTGCCTTCCTCAGCCGACTTCTGGAACGACTCAATCTGATCGAAGTTCATATAGCGATAAATCTCATCTGACATCGAATCAATCTTGCTGG
>ENA-OWPI01004705-OWPI01004705.1-marine-metagenome-genome-assembly--contig:-NODE-4705-length-10772-cov-4.137447_pt1 | contig 10772 bp, 11 predicted proteins | sample MGYA00238138_ERZ651775 | MGnify/ENA primary metagenome ERZ651775 (study PRJEB26906, sample SAMN06265043) | marine metagenome | isolation source: Helgoland LTER site | place: Germany:Helgoland, sampling...
AGTCTTCATAAAGTTTATTATAAAAATTCATATGTGATTCTTATCATATTTATTGTTTTTATATCAATTATAGCTACATACAGTAATTTATTTAGATAGATGAAAGATTTAATATTAGTTTTTATTGGAGGTGGATTAGGATCAGCTGTAAGACTGTTAATTAATAAAATAATTCCAAGTGATGCTTTTCCTTATTCAACATTAACTGTTAACCTTGTTGGTAGCTTTCTTATAGGCTTAATTGTAAGTTATCTAGTTTACTACAATATGTTAAAATCTGACTATTATTATTTTCTTGTTATAGGTATATGTGGAGGGCTAACAACCTTTTCAGCTTTTTCACTTGAAAATATTAACATGCTAAAATCCAATGACTTATACAGTTCTATTCTTTATATATTTATTAGCGTATCTTTCTGTATACTTTTAGCTTACGTTGGATTCAGCGTAATGAATAAAATTTTAAATTATTAAAGATGAAAAATATTCAATATTTACTTTTAAGCTTATTACTAAGTATTAATGTTAACTCACAAGAAAAAAATCTTTCAGAGGGACCTTTTAATCAACTTATAATAAGAGGTGCTACACTTGTTAATGGTAATGGAAGCCCACCAGTTGGCCCAGTAGATATTGTAATTGAAAAAAACATAATTAAATCAATTAGAAATGTAGGATATCCAGGAGTCGAAATAATGAGTTCTAGGCGTCCTAAATTAAAAAAAGATGGAAGAGAAATTAATGCTAGCGGAATGTATGTACTTCCAGGTTTTATCGACATGCACGGACATATAGGCGGTAGCTCTCAAGGTGCAGAACCAGATTATGTATTTAAATTATGGCTAGCTCATGGAGTAACAACAGTTAGAGAGCCAGGTGGAAGAGGAATTGACTTTAGCATGGATTTAAAAAATAAAAGTTCAAATAATGAAATAATTGCTCCACGACTTTCAATTTATTCAAGTTTTGGATCTGGTTTTAAAGAAGAGATTAGTACACAACAGCAAGCAAGAGAATGGGTAAATTTTAATGCAAAAAAGGGAGCAGATGGAATCAAATTTATTGGTGCAGAGCCACACATTATGATAGCTGCTTTAGAAGAGAATAATAAATTAGGGCTAGGTTCAGCCATGCACCATGCACAATTAAGTGTTGCAAAGTGGAACGTTCTTAATTCTGCTAGAGCTGGATTAACATCCATGGAACATTGGTATGGTCTTCCAGAAGCACTTTTTAACGATAAAACTGTGCAGAATTATCCCTATGATTATAATTACTCTAACGAACAACATAGGTTTGAAGAAGCAGGAAAATTATGGGAGCAAGCAGCAAAACCTAATTCTGAACATTGGAATAATGTTATGGATGAATTAATCGATTTAGACTTTACTATAGATCCAACATTCAATATATATGAAGCAAGTAGAGATTTGCAAAGGGCAAGAAGAGCAGAATGGCATGAAGAATATACTATGCCTAGTTTATGGGAGTTTTATCAACCAAGCAGGATATCTCATGGATCATACTGGCATTTTTGGGGAACTGAACAGGAGGTAGCCTGGAAGAAAAACTTTAATCTTTGGATGAATTTTATAAATGAATACAAAAATAGAGGTGGAAGAGTAACAGTAGGCTCTGATTCTGGGTTTATTTTTCAACTATATGGTTTTGCATATGTAAGAGAACTAGAGCTTCTAAGGGAGGCTGGATTTCATCCAATAGAAGTAATTATGGCTGCAACACTTAATGGAGCTGAAGCACTAGGTATGGATGATGAAATCGGATCAATTGAGATTGGTAAAAAGGCAGATTTATTCATTGTTGAAGAAAACCCATTAGAAAATCTAAAGGTATTGTATGGTACAGGTGCAATAAAACTAAATGATAAAAATGAGGTTGAAAGAGTTGGTGGAGTAAAATATACTATAAAAGATGGTATAGTTTATGATTCAAAACTTCTACTAGAAGATGTAAGAAGAATGGTGAAAGAAAGTAAAGATGAATTAAACTATGAAATATATCAACCTGGAAATAAGAAAAATTGGATTAAAAAAAATGAAAAGAAAATTGATTAATTTGTTTTACTTAAAAATTCAAGCATCTTTGAATTAAAAGTTTTTGGCTTATCTACATTGACTACATGTCCACAATCGGGAATAATAAATAACATTGATTTTTTGTGTGACTTTACAACTTCTCTTACTGAAGGTAAAAACATATAATCTTGATCTCCCATTATATAAAACGTGGGTATTGAAATTTCAATTTGTCTAAAAAACTTTAGTAATGGAACTAGCTCAGAAGTTAACTGAAACCATTTCTTAAACTCTTTCTGATATAATTTTTTTGCTTCTTTTATAAACAAAGATCTTGATTCTCGATGATTTTTGTTAGGCATAATTATAAACGCTAATAACTTATATATCCACATATATGGTAGTATAGACTTTGTAGAGTTTCCTAAGAACATTAATATTTTAGATCTTAAATTTAGTTTCATAATTGCTCCTCCCATTATAAGACTTTGAACTCTTTTAGAATTTTTTTCAGCAAAGTTTCTAATTAAAATTGTACCAAGTGAGATTCCAACAAAATGAGATTTTTTTATTTTTTCAGCATCTAAAACTTCTAGGATATCATCTGTTATTGAATTAAATGTATATTTTTTCTTGAAAGGATTTAACGAAAGTGACTTAGATTTTCCATGACCTCTAAGATCTAAAAGCAAGAGGTTATAATTTTTTGAAAAGTACTTTATTTGCTTATACCATATAGTAGAACTTCCACCAGCTCCATGAACAAATGTTATCCAATCTGCATTGTTATTTTTACATAAAAACTTAGTATAATGAATCATTCTTATAGTTTATTAATGTAAGACTCCATTTCATTTTGTATATTTTTTGCTTCTAAAGCAGCTTTTTCTGCAAAGTCATCATCTGCTGAAGCATAGATAATCGACCTAGATGAATTAACTATTAATTTATAGTCTTTATCTAATCCATATTTACATATTTCTTTCAAATTTCCACCTTGAGCTCCCACACCTGGAATTAATAAATATGATTCTGGTACAAGTTTTCTAACATTTTTTATTTCCTCTGTATTTTTTGCTCCAATTACATACATTATTCTATCATTATTTGCCCATGTCTTTGAAACATTGATTACTTTCTCATATAATTTACGAGAGTTATCATCTAGAAATAATTCTTGAAAGTCCTCAGAACCTTTGTTTGAAGTTAGAGCAAGTAAAAAGACATACTTATTATCAAAAGTTAGAAAAGGTTCAACTGAATCAGAGCCCATATATGGCGAAACAGTAATTGAATCAAAATCTAAATCTTTTAAAAACGCACTAGCATACATTTTAGATGTATTTCCTATATCCCCTCTTTTTGCGTCTGCTATTGTAAATATATCCGGATAGTTATCTTTTAAATATTTAGAAATCTTTTCAAGAGATCTAAAACCATCAAGACCATGAGCCTCAAAGAAAGCAATATTAGGCTTATATGCAATTGCATATTTATTTGTAGAATCTATGATTTGTTTTGCAAATTCAAATATAGGATCATCATATTCAAGTAATGATTTTGGTATTTTGTTAATATCAATATCTAAGCCTATACACAGAAAAGACTTTTTTTTATTTATTTGACTATTAATTTTATTATTTAACATTACGCTTCACCTGCTTCTTTAAGTCTTTCAGTATTAATATAAAGTTGAATTTCATCAATTAGTTTAGATACATCACCGTCTAATATTTTTGGTAAGTCATATAATGAAAGTCCTATTCTATGATCAGTAACCCTTCCTTGTGGGTAATTATATGTTCTAATTTTAGCAGATCTATCACCCGATTTCACAAGTTCATTTCTTTTTTTAGAATCATCCTCCATCCTTTTGTTTAATTCAATTTCATATACTCTTGATCTTAATACCTTTAACGCTTTTTCTTTATTTTTATGTTGAGATTTTTGATCCTGACATTGAGCAACGACACCTGTAGGTTCATGGGTTAATCTTACAGCAGAAAGTGTAGTATTTACTGATTGACCTCCAGGTCCAGAAGAACAAAAATAATCAACTCTAACCTCGCTCATATTAATCTCAACATCAAATTCTTCAGCTTCTGGAAGAACCATAACAGTTGCTGCAGAAGTATGCACTCTTCCTTGAGTCTCTGTTTGAGGGACTCTTTGAACTCTATGAACACCTGATTCATATTTAAGAACACCGTAAACATCTTGTCCAGATATTTCAAAAATGACCTCTTTAAATCCACCATCATTTCCCTCACTAGTATCAACAACACTAATTTTCCATTTTCTATCTTGAGCAAACTTTGTATACATTCTATATAAATCTCCTGCAAAAATACTAGCCTCATCACCACCAGTACCTGCTCTAATTTCAACAACAACATTTTTAGAGTCTTCCGGATCTTTAGGAATTAATAAAATTTTTATTTCTTCTTCAAGATTATTAATAGCTTCTTTAGATAAATCTAGTTGTTCCTTAGCCATGGCAGTCATATCTTCATCATCAGATGAATTTAAATATTCTTCAGCCTCTAATTTTTGACTTACAGCATTCTTATAAAGTTTACCTGTTTCTACAAGCTTACTAAGTTCTTTTAACTCCTTATTTAATTGAATATATTTCTTTTGATCAGCAATAATATCAGGATTACTAATCATTTGATATATCTCATCATATCTTTTTTCAACTATTTCAATTTTTTCTAAAAGCATATTTTAAATGTCTAATATTCAAAATTACCTAATTCTGATTGAATAGTTAATTTCTTATAATCTGATTTAACTACTTTGCCTATAATTTTAGCATCAATACCAACTGATTCTGATATTTTTATTATTTCAGATGCGTTAACAGAGTCAGTATAAATTTCCATTCTATGACCCATATTAAATACTTTGTACATCTCTTTTGAATCTGTACCAGATTCATTCTGAATTAGTTTAAAAATTGGAGGAATTTCAAAAAGGTTATCTTTTATAACATGAAGGTTGTCAATAAAATGAAGAACTTTTGTTTGTCCACCGCCAGTGCAATGAATTATTCCATTTATTTTATTTCTACCTACATTATCAAAAATCATTTTTAAAAGTGGTGCATAAGATCTAGTAGGAGAAAGAAGCATTCTTCCTATATCAAGATCTAGACCATCAAGTGTGTCAGTCAATTTTTTTGAACCACAATAAGTCAATTCATTTGGAACCTCAGGGTCAAAAGATTCAGGATACAAATTCTTTAAATATTTTGATAATACATCATGTCTAGCAGATGTTAATCCATTACTTCCAATACCTGAATTATATTCTTTGTCATATGAAGAAAGTCCAGTTGAAGAAAGTCCGATTATGACATTTCCAGGTTTTATATTAGCATTATCTATTATTTGATCTTTTTTAATTCTAACTGTCAGGCAAGAATCTACAATTATAGTTCTAACTAAATCACCGACATCAGCAGTCTCTCCACCTCCACTATGAATATTAATACCTAGGTCTCTATAATAAGAAAGTATTTCATTAGTACCTGAGATAATTTTAGAAATGACCTGACCTGGTATTTTGTTTTTATTTCTACCAATTGTTGAAGAGAGAACAATATTATCAATAGCACCTATACATGCAACATCGTCAAGATTCATTACAATTGAATCTTGAGCAATTCCTTTCCATACGGACAAATCGCCTGTTTCTTTCCAATAAATATATGCTAGGGAGGACTTAGTTCCTGCTCCATCAGAATGTATAACTAATGCATGATCTTTAGATTCTGAAATTAAATCAGGAAGAATTTTACAAAAAGCTTTAGGATACAAACCTTTATCTTGATTCTTAATAGCTTCATGAACATCTTCTTTATCTGAAGAAACTCCTCTTAGTTTATATCTATTTGACATTTTTCAGCGTAAAGTTATCAAAAAAAAATCTTAATAAGTTTTTAATAAAATTCAATTGTCAACAAGGCCAAAATTTTCATTTTAAATTAATTTAGAATTATTAAATAATAAATTTAAAGTCATTGAAAAATTGTCATTTATTTAACTCATTTTATATAAAATTGACAATTAAAATAGCTTTAAGTGTCAGATTAACAAAAGTGAATTAAAAACACCTTTCTGATAAAATAATATTTTATAGATAAATTATATTTAAGTGAATTAATAAATAAAAAACAAAAATGAGCAAATCAAAATTAGAATATATATGGCTTGATGGTTACACACCAACTGCTAATATGAGAAGTAAAACCAAAGTTGTAAGTGATTTTAGTGGTAAAATCGAAGATTGTCCAGAATGGAGTTTCGACGGTTCTTCTACTCAACAAGCAGAAGGAAATTCTTCTGATTGTATTTTAAAACCTGTGTCTATTTATCCTGATCCAACAAGAGAAAATGGCTTTTTGGTTATGACTGAAGTATTAAATCCTGATGGGACTTCACATGTTTCAAATTCAAGATCAACTATTGACGATGATGATAATGATTTTTGGTTTGGTTTTGAACAAGAGTATTTCATAATGGACTCAGAGACTCAATTACCACTTGGATTTCCAATGGGAGGTTATCCTGGTCCTCAAGGAATGTATTATTGTTCAGTCGGAGGTAAAAATACACATGGAAGAGAGTTAGTTGAAATTCACTCTGATTTGTGCCTTGAAGCTGGATTAAATTTTGAGGGGATAAACCAAGAAGTTGCATCTGGTCAATGGGAGTTTCAAATTTTTGCTAAAGGAGCAAAAAATGCTGGTGACCAAGTTTGGGTAGCAAGATATCTGTTAGATAGACTTACGGAGGATTATGGTTATTATATAGAGTATCATCCAAAACCAATTAAAGGAGACTGGAATGGTTCTGGTATGCATGCAAACTTTTCAAATAATACATTAAGAACATGTGGTGATAAAGCTATCTATGAAAAAATATGTGAAGCTTTCAGGCCTGTTACTAAAGAACACATTGAAGTATATGGGGAATTTAATGACCAACGATTAACTGGTTTACATGAGACTCAGTCAATTCATGAATTTAGTTTTGGAATTTCAGATAGAGGAGCTTCAATTAGAATTCCAATAGGAACAGTAGAAAGTGGATGGAAAGGTTGGTTAGAGGATCGTAGACCTGCATCAAACGCAGACCCTTATAAAGTAGCAGCTAGAATTGTTAAAACAGTTAAAAGCGCTTAATTTAGATTAACTTAACAAAGGGATTATGAATATTAGGTATAAAGCTAATAGCATAATCCCTTTTTTTCTTGTCAATACACTTTTCCTTCCAACTAAAGCTAGGGGTAAAATAATTACTGAGAAAAGTACAACCCACAACATATCATTATATATGGTACTATTTTCGATTCCATACATCGGAGAAATAGAAGAAGTAATCCCAATAACCACCAAAAGATTAAAAATATTAGATCCAATTAGATTACCAATCGATAAGTCATTTTGTTTTTTTAATGATGCTACTACCGAAGCAGCCAGTTCTGGTATACTTGTTCCAATAGCAACCATAGTGATGCTAATTACCCTTTGAGAAATTTCAAATTGTGTTGCTACTGAAATAGCTGATTTTATTAATGTCTCCGATCCTAACCATAATAAAAAACCACTAAATATTATATGTAGAAATGATTTGGAAATTGATATTTTACTTCTGTCAAAATTATCAGAAAATTCAGATATGCTTTTCTTTTGATAAATAAACAGATAGAGTAAAATAGCAGTGATTGAGAATATCAATACAAACCCTTCAGGTCTTGAAATTTGATTACCTGTAAATATTATGAAGTAAAAAATACAAGTCGAAATTAAAAGCAAAGGGAAGTCAGAAGTGTAAAATCTTTGTTTTAGAGATATTGGATAATATTTCTGCAGGCGTATTTTTTACTACTTTATCTGTAATTGATTTGTCATTAGGAGAAATGATGAGTTCATCCTCGTCATCATCGAGAAGAAGAAATTCTTCCTCATCCATAGTTATCCGACAAGAGGTCTATCCTTGAACATGACTAGATGACGTCTGAGCGATGAGATGATGAAATAGGACTTCTACGCAAGCATATGAATACGATGCCTCAAGGTGATGATTGGGAAATGATTGTCTTCGATATAGATGGCACATTACTAGATTTTGAAGGATTTCAACCAGAGTTAATTCCTCTAATAAGAGAAATAGAGAATATGGGGGTAACTGTGTCTTTAGCCTCTGGAAGAACTCTACCAAATGTTACACCAATACAGCAAGTGCTTGCGATATCGGGATTTGCGATAGGCGAGAATGGGGGAATGGTTTGGGATAGTAAAGCAGGATTCCCAATAAGATGTCTAGCAGATGGTAAGAGAGCAAGAGATGCGGCGAAATGGCTAGCAACTCAGATAGAGGGATTGGATCCAAAAGGAATTGAGACAAATCGCTGGAGAGAAACTGAATGGTGCCTATTGGATACAGAAAATTATGAAAAAATGAAAGAGGCCCTGAAGGATTCGCAGTGGCCTGATTTACAAGTTGTCCCTACTGGATTTGCAGTACATATTACTGAAAAAGAATTGAATAAGGCTAGTGGCCTGAAAGTTGCGTTTGAACAAAGAGGTATTGATCCAAAGAAAGTTATCGCGGTTGGAGATGCATCAAATGATATCCCTATGTTCAAAATGTGTGGTTTTTCTGTAGCAGTAAATAATGAATTTGCGGGTGTAGAAGAAGCTGCTGATCATCTGACAAAAGCCAAGGGAACTTTAGGAACAATTGAATTTCTAAACGAATTTATTAGAACACGTAAATGAAGATGGTGCAGGAGGCAGGATTCGAACCTGCGAAGCTCTACGCATCGGAACTTGAGCCCGACCCCTTTGACCACTCGGGTACACCTGCGACCCTCCGAGATGTTTTTTCTTATTGAGTCCAACGGATGAACAGACTTGAAAGAAGATAAACAAAGGAATCATTCATGGCCTTCCTCTCTCTGCCGTTACTCAGGTTGCTCACATGATTGACGAAGTCGCTTCATCAAGATTATCAAAGCAACAACTAATTGTTGTCGAAAAAGCCCTTTTTGAGTTGACTAGGCAACAAAAAGCAAGTCAAAATGCACCTGTGGAAATCACAGTTCCAAATTTCTGGTCTTCGATTTATCAATTACTAAGCCATTTAGAAAATGAGCTGGCTGAAACTATAAGGAATGAAGGAATGAATGCAAAGACACAATTGCAGTCACGTAGACTTGGAGTAGCCAGGACGTCTGTTTCAGATCTGACAAGAATGAGGATGAATGCATTTACTCAGCATGCAATTTTAACAAATTTGCTCAAAATGTCGAGTGGGAACCAAAATGGAAATAAGGTCCCACCACTAAATTGGCAACGCCATGACCCTTCAGAAAGAGCCTATTATACAAATGTTGAAAGATTGGTTGAGAAATATAAAAATGATGTTTCTTGGGATAATATGCTCCATGGAGGGAAGCCAATGTCAGTAAGTAAACCAAGTTTAGGAGGTAATGCTGCACTCACGGAATTTAGTGATTTAGATAAAGAAGAAGAAGAAGTTGTGTCTTCAGTAACTACATCGGAGCCATCTCAAGAAATATGGGATGATCCAGAATTTGACGAGGAAGATAGGATTCGCCAAATGGACGAATTTCCAGAAAGAGCTACCGGAGCAATCTCATCAACTTCAATAAACCAAGAACAAGATATAAGAAAAAGTTCTGATATGAAAAGAATCAGAATTATTCAAGATTTAATGGACCCTATTATTGATGAAGATGGGACTGCAATTCAACTTACTGCGGGCGAGGTTGCTAACTTTTCTTCACTTATGGCGGATACTCTAATTGCGGCAGGTTTTGCTGAATCCGCAGAGATATAGGGAAGCAATGACTTAGAGTCGTCATTGTACGACTAGCCTCACCGAAGGTGAGCCGATGGGAGAATCAGTAACAAATAAACAACTAAAAGAATTCAGAACTAATTTTGCAAATGACCCTGCAGCGAAAGTTGCACAGAATGCAGTAACAAATGGAAACCTACTAGATGTTGCGCTAAATAGAGACTTAGTACAAAATATCGATTCGTCATTTTCTGTGAAATTAGATGATTGGAAAGTCACAAATCAAAAAAGTAGTGGAAGATGCTGGCTTTTTGCAACTTTGAATTTATTTAGACCAGGTACAATGAAGAAATTAAATGTCAAAAACTTTGAATTCAGTCAGTCGCATATTCATTTCTGGGATAAATTTGAGAGAAGTAATCATTTCTTCGAAGCAATTATTGACACGGCAGATAGACCTCTAGACGACCGAACTATTGGATTCCTTCTGGGTGACCCAATTGGAGACGGCGGGCAATGGAATATGGCAATGAACCTAATCCGTAAACATGGATTAGTGCCAAAAACTGCTTATCCAGAGAGTATCTCATCATCGAGTACAAGATGGATGAATGCTATACTGAAAGACATTCTAAGAAGTGGAGCAAGTGAATTGCGTGAAATTTTAGATAACGGTGGTTCGAAAGAGGAAGCTAGAGCACACAAAGATAAGAGAGTCGAAGATATTTGGAGGATATTATGCATTCATCTAGGCACACCTCCTGAAGAATTCGATTGGCAATGGGAAGATAAAGACGGAGATTTTCACAGAAAAGGAAGCATGACACCCCAGGAATTTGCTAAAGAATATGTAGATATGGATTGGGAAGATTATGTTTGTATTGTTAATGATCCAAGAAATGAA
>ENA-OWPI01004708-OWPI01004708.1-marine-metagenome-genome-assembly--contig:-NODE-4708-length-10769-cov-2.791807_pt1 | contig 10769 bp, 13 predicted proteins | sample MGYA00238138_ERZ651775 | MGnify/ENA primary metagenome ERZ651775 (study PRJEB26906, sample SAMN06265043) | marine metagenome | isolation source: Helgoland LTER site | place: Germany:Helgoland, sampling...
AACACCCCGGGGGGAGGGTCTGAGCAGGGTAAAGTTATCTATAGGTAGCTTGGGAGATACAAAAAAGGCGTCAATTAAGACGCCCTCTTTAATACTTATTTACGATAGAAAATTAGAAATCAAATTTGACTCTGACTGATAATTCGGTTGCTTCGACGTCGACAGATGTTGTGGTTAGAGCTGCGCCGGCTCCTACTTTCAATTCGGCAGTACCGTAATTCGTGTACTGAAGCATTGTAAGCAGAGTCGTCGTTTCAGATAATTTATAACCTAATCCGGCTCCAAAACGAATAGATGTATCCGAATTATCAGCTACGTTACCCACAATAGTCGTGGTTCCGTTAGCAGCAGGGATTCTTGTACCGTTCGCACTAAAATCAAATGTCGTTTGACCAACTCCCGCCAGCATGGTCCAATTCAAAGATTCATTAATTTGTTGTGTATAGTCGACCTCCAACATAAACGTATCAACATCAAAGTCGCTTTCGGTCCCCGACAAAAACACATCGCCGTCCGCCTGAACGCTACCGCTTAGGTCATAAGTAACGCCCATGGTCTCATATGCAAGACTTACACTGAGATCATCGAACCGCTTACCAACGGCAAAACCAAAGCCACTGTCACCCTCTATACCATCGCCGTTAAATGTGACAACTTCGTTGTCATCGCCAACGTCTTGATCACTGCCACCTGCGTCAGAGGTTATGGCGTAATTAAATCGAAGATCAGCCGTCCAATCTGCGGAGGCTGCTAAAGGCGACACAGCAACAGCTGCTGCGCTGATCATAATAAGTTGTCGTTTAATCATTTGTTTTATTCTCTTTCTACCTGGCTCAAATTAAAATGTATAAAGAATTAGGTTTTCTATTACCTTTTCTTTTTTCCTAAAATCCAGAATAAGGAGCAGAATCGATAAATATAGTTCCCCGAACTTTACCTTATACAGACCTGACGAATGATACCAGATACTTCCACCATTAAGACAGCCATTAGGCCTTCCGTAAATCGTCTGCGTTCAACTAAGCTAGAAAGTCATTTTTTGCAGTTAATCTCCACTTCCAATGACAGCCGTTGCTTCTACCTCAACCAATAGTGCCGGCAGCACTAAAGCGGGAGTTGCATAGACCGCACTGGCTGGAGTACCAGATCCAAACACCTCATTATAGGCTCTACTAAATTCACCGTACTGGCTCATGTTAGTTAAAAATACATTGACCTTAACAATATCGCTCATACTTCCGCCAGCCACCTCCAGCACACTTTTAATATTTTTTAATATCTGCACTGACTGGCTATTGACATCTTCACCGATTACATTGCCATCGCTGTCTACAGAAACTAGGCCGGAAGTCTAAACAGTATCCCCAACTTTGATACCCGGCACCAAATTAATTTTTTCGTCCACGCCCAACCTGGGTCAAGTCGCTCTTATTTAATTTTGAGCGATTCACTACCATTAGCCTCCGCTTTGGATAAAGCTGGGAGCAGCAACATACAGCACATTACGAAATTCAGAAATTTCACTCTGTTCTCCTAATTTTTTACTGTAAAAGATTAAAAAGCGTCAATTTAGACGCTTTAATTTTACTGAATTTTTATTGGGGAACTAATCTTCTCTCTCTAAAGCCACCTGTGGCGCATCGCGATCTGCTTTCAGTTGTGATGGTATCCTGGTCCATTTTTTAAGGTTATCAAAACCGGTCGGCTTACTTTGGATCAGATCATTATGAGAGTTTTGCGCCAATACATCTTGTTTTATTCTGGTCGATGAAGTGCGAGGGTTGTAACGCACTTTTTTGATCTGCTTCCCTTGCGATAGCAGATAGGACTCTACTGCAACGTTGTATGGTTTGTTGCCCCAATCTTCGCCAATTACGAAAATATCGGCTTTCAGTTCTTTGCAGCCAGACACATACTCCAGCTCATCGTAGGAGCGCACAATATCAACACAACTCAAAGCTTTGAGCATTTCCATTCGCTGCTCAAGGGGAATGACAGGCACATTGGGCTTGTAAGAATTCACAACGCGATCTGAAGCAACACCAACAGCAAGTACATTCCCTAATGATTTACAGTATTCAAGTAAGGCGAGATGCCCCACATGTAATAAATCAAAAGTACCTACGGTATAAACAATCACGCGTTCTCCACCATTAAAACAAAATATTTATTAGTATCGTTTTGCATTGACATTGATGCCTCCTATAAAAGTTTCCATCCGTAAATGCCCGTTATTCCCAGTGTATAAAGTGCGAGCAGGTAAACATTTCTTAAATCGCCAGAAAATTTAGGCGTTTTTATTTGAGACACATTTAGGGCTGCAAGACCTAGGGCGCTGACGCAGAGGACTACTGTGAATACCCCAAAGGTAAAAACACTTTCAAATAGAAATATGAAAACGAGTGCGATGTTGTTGTTATCTAACGCTAGCCCGGTATATTTCGACTCATCAGACAGACCAAATGTACTGAAGTAACTTAATCGTATCGCACTGGCAGCAAGCACTATGAAAGCGATCGGCAGCAATAAAGGGGCGAACTCACCAAAGCTAAGCAAAAGAATCGCTGGAGTCACACCATAGCTCACAATATCTATGAGCAAATCGAGTTGAGCACCAAAGATTCTATCTCTGCCAGTGCGACCTTTCATTCTTCGAGCAATCAGTCCATCTGCCCAATCGAAAGCAACCGCCCAAATCATACCAATCATCGCTGCGTAATAAACACCAGTAATACTGAAATAGATCGCTAGCACTGTGCAGGCTAATCCAAAAAGTGAACATAGATTAGGCAGGTCTTTAACATAGGAAATAATGGCTGGTTGTAATTCTCGTAGCTCTTCGTTGTTTGTAGTCATGGTGACCCTAAAAAAAAAGATAAATGAAGATGCGCCTAAATTACGCCATAAATTTCTCGCGCAATATCTCCTCGCTAAAGAGAACAAAGTGACGCCAAACGAATAACAGCCCTCATCAAACATGAGGAGCGGAAACAATAGGTAATACAAACCCACCCTATTTGCTTGTAAGCAAATGAGGTCGCAATAAGGAGGGTAGAGGCATGGGGCCAGTAGGCTCGATATAGAGAGGTGCTAGTGGCATAGTGTACGCTCTATTTGGTAGGACGCACAGGATTTCATCGTTTGATTTAAAAGCGCTAAAGCAAACTTAGGTTATCTTTAACAAATAAAAAAAGAAATTAGCCAATAACTGACAAGACAGACCTCATCCGGTAAAGTATCGCTTTCGCTTAACGTTTATAGAAAAATCGACACAGCACAAAAGTCTTTTCTTACAGAACTCCTTATCCTCCGCCACTTTATCCTTTATTGCCAGTAACGCAGATAGGCCATTCAAATTTAATACCCCCAACGAAACTTATGGAACCAACAACCGCTTTAGGCAACACCCAAGCAGACCAACATGATCTTGTTCGAGAAATAGAGACCGGCCTGTTATCAGACTCCCCATCAATTTCTCCAAAATTCCTTTACGACCCTTTAGGTTCGCATCTGTTTACTGCCATAACCTTAATACCTGAGTATTACCCAACTAATACTGAGAAAGATATTTTCTCCCGTTTCGAACAGCAGATTACCGATGCGATGGGCGTCGGAGGTACTTTAATCGACTTGGGTGCTGGGAACTGCGAGAAAGCGGAATCTTTTTTCAACTCTCTTAAACCTAAAAACTATTTAGCTGTTGATTTTTCGATCGAGTATTTGGAAGATGCGACTGCGAAACTTGCAGGAAAATACCCACAAATAAACGTTCAATGCATGAGTATGGATTTCTCAAAGAAAATACAAATTCCGGAATCCATTCCAGAAACCGACCGGGTATTTTTTTATCCTGGCTCCAGTATCGGAAACTTCCTAACGTCGGAGGCGCTCCACCTGCTTTGTCAAATTAAGGATCAAGCTAAAGGCGGCGGATTATTATTTGGAGTTGACCTAATGAAGGAAGACTCCATTTTGAAATTAGCATACGACGATCCTCTAAGAGTAACAGCTGCCTTTAATCTTAATATTTTGAACTCAGTTAATTCATTGATAGGGTCTAACTTCAAGATTGAACAATTCACCCACAAGGTAATGATTAATCACGCGGAAAGTAGAGTTGAGCTTTTCTTAGAAACTCTCGAGAAAGTCACTATTACCTGGCCCGGCCACTCTAGAGTCTTCAACAAAGGGGAACTTATACACACCGAGAACTCTCACAAATACACTGTTGAATCAATTGGTGAATTACTGAATCAAGCAGGCTTTAAAACTACTCAAATATGGACAGATCCAAAGAAATATTTCGCCGTGATATACGCCGAATAAAACGGAAACTGGGATGTTTCATTGAATGATTCAAGAGAATGGTTTCCATCTATCGATGGTTCTACTACTCAATCATCGTCATAAGGACGATTTCAAAAAATCATCCTCATGACGAGCGAGAATCACGATGTGGTAAAAAATTAATATAAGACCGAGATTAAAACGAAAGCGTAAACAAACACAAGGCCCTTCGATCCAGACTGAGTGAGCGAAGTATATATGCATTTACAAACAGAAAAAGAATCACGTGAATCAAATTTGAATGAAAGCCCCCCAAGAAAAAGTCATTAACAAGACATCTGATGTAACCGACATCAGTGCGGCGTGGGATAAAGATAACCAAGCTTGGTGGGATTGGTATGTCACCCTTGCGGAAAACAAGGCTAAAACGGATGCTCTACTCATCACTGAACCTTTACCAGATATTGAAATCCCAACCGATGATGAGGTCATCTCCGAACTGACGGAGCCCTATCCATTACAGAATGATCAAATCGCGTTCTTTAGAAAAAATGGGTTCATCAAAATAAAAAATGTTTTCTCCCCAGGAGCTTTATTAAAGCTTAGGTCTGAATTGATTAACATATTGAAACTCGAGTTTGACGTTGACCCAGATAAAGGAGCGTATGACCGGTTTCTAAGTCTCGAGATGACCTGGCTCGATAACTCACTAATTCGAGCGTACGTATTATCACCACGTCTAGGGAAAATTTCCGCAGATCTGCTCGGAGTGCCTGCAGTAAGGCTTTATCATGATAATGTTCTTGCAAAACAACCCGGTTGCGGTCGAACACCGTGGCATTTCGATGACCATCATTTTCCGTTAGATACCAACGATGTAGTTACCGCTTGGGCGCCAGCACAAGCTATTCCAATTGAAATGGGCCCACTCTCTTTTGCGTACCCGCTCGACGTCCACAAGGTAGTAAATGCTGTGACATTTGAAAAGACAGGAACTGGCTATGACAGAGGGGTATCTAAAATTTTTTCAGAGAATGACGTAGCTATAGATGAAACCCCCTTCGATTTGGGGGAAGTTAGCTTTCACCACAATTTGAGTTTTCACACTGCCGCGGGGAACTACACAAATCGAAGCCGCATCGCTTTAGCCAATACCTATTATAAAGACGGCACACGGGTAATAAACTCTCCCACCATGGTGTCTGGTGACTGGAAAAAATTCCTGCCAAATGTGAAACCAGGGGACGTTGCTGCGAGTCCGATGAACCCAGTTTGTTGGCCAATTAAGTCCGCGCCGTCAAAGGTCCCGTCCTGATGCTGATATACAAACAACTGATTGGATTGGCTTGCAACACCTTTTAAGTACTCAAAAAAGATAAAAAATATGGATAATCATGGCGGACTGAATTCAGACTGGACAGACAGTCTTTCTCGCAATCAACATCCCGATGGCACAGCACTGCTCGCTCACTTAAGAACTGTGCATCAACATAACGCAGGCTTCACTGAGTTGTGCGCGAGCGCCTGCCGCGACAAAGCCAGACGTAATAGTTACGAATGGCTTGCTGAAGCGGTGCCTAATATCGACGGAACACGCGTGCTTGACTTAGCCTGTGGATCGGGACCGTTATTAGAAATCTTATACAAGCGTAATGCCAGTCTAATTTTGAAAGGAGTTGATATGTCTCCCGAAGAATTAGCACTTGCTAAGGTCCGTCTGCCAGAAGGTGTGGTTAAATTATTTGAACTAAAAGCGCAAAATTTAAACGCGATCAGTAACGGTTCTATAGATGTTGTACTTTGTCATTGGGCATTAACTTTGATGAATCCGATTGCTCCGGTGTTAGACGAAATCCGCCGCATACTGTCAGCAGGAGGACGCTTCGCAGCACTGGTCGATGGACCAATGCATTTGGCATCGGGGTATACCGAAGTCCACGACTTAATCTACAAGTATGTGCAAGCAGAGTTGCCCAGTTATGGCAAAGTTGATTTGGGCGACCCACGAATACGTGGCACAGATAGCTTAAGCCAACTGATCAGCGCGGCTTTTCCGAATGCAAAGGTGACAGTTGAAACTAACGTAGTGTCCTTGGAGGGATCCCCAAGTGAATTGGCCGAAACGGCCGCAGGATTTTTTTATGCTGCATTCACCTTACCTGCGAAGACCCGACGTGCGATGCTTTCAGAGCTATCAGATCTGATCACCTCATTGAAGCGAAGTGAGAATGCCGCAGAAAATGCTAGATTTTCGATGCCAATCAATCGATTATTAGTTTCCCCATCAACAAAATAAAATATAAAAACAAAACTACAGTGCGCTAAGTCATTAGTTCGATGGCTCTTTTTGGTTGTACGTTTCTAAGAGAACCAAGTGACAGACGACCATCTATATAAACCCTAAACATCTCAGATAGGGCCTACACAGGGTTACGTTAACTCTAATTGAACGCGAGAGATACAAAACCGACGTCAATGATGAGAGACAAGCGTACAAAATCCCTCTGTGTAATTATTCCCAACCAGTTCCTCGGAGCCATTCCTCACATTCATACTCCAAGTAAACGAAAAGGAGGAGGTAAGACTATCTAAATGCGGATTAAAATCTTTTAACGATAGCTCAACATTTTGTTCATCATCCTCAAAGAAAGCATGGAACTCGTTTTGATCTTGAGGTGTGTCAATAATAGTAGTCACTCCCCCTAAAAAATAGACTTTTTTATGTGACAGATTGATTACCATTAATCCATGCCCGAATGCGTCACAATCGTACCTCAGTAGGTTGTTTCCACCCAGAGCTTGATTTGCTTGAGTCACAACACACAGCATCAAAAAAATCCCGCCGCAGCAGAGCGTCCGTATTAAATATAATTTTCTTATCGCGAGGATCATCTAGCCAAAAATAAACATATTCGCTTACTGGTCTATTTGAATTTGAGATTATTCGACGTACTCCAAGCCCATATTGCATCGTATAAAGAAAGAATCAGTTATTCCTTCAAAACTGATGCTTGGATGTAAGCCTTTGGCATCATTATAAGCATCCCAACACATATCCTCTAAGCTGCCACCAATATTATTTTGACGGAGCGTAAACCAGGCTTGTTTCAATGATTCAACAACAACAAATCGAGTGCTACAGTCCACTTCAATACTTGTTTTTCCATCGCTAGCTTCTTGTCCACTGCACACCAACTCAGTTGCTCCAAAACAACTAGCTGTAGACAGATATAGCAATACGCCTAGCAAATTTTTAAACATAACCCTCGCTTTACATTTAAAACCAACTTAATAACCTCTTCCTCGATACACTTCTATTTTCAAGTTAAGACACCACTAAATTAGCAATTCTCCCCTAAGATAGGTGACTGCTTTGCCGCCAATCGCTACTCGATCCCCATGCTGTTCACAATACAGCTCTCCTCCCCTCTTGGAAAGTTGTCTCGCAATCAAATTATTCTTGGCCAAACGATTTGACCAATACGGGATAAGAGAGCAATGCGCACCTCCCGTAACTGGGTCCTCCGTTATGCCTAATTTTGGACCAAAAAAACGTGAGACAAAGTCAACACTGTTACCCGGTGCCGTCACGATTATGCCGTCATGTACAAGGCGCTTCATTGCAATGAAGTTTGGCTCAAGATTTAAGATTTCCTCCTCATTGTTGAAGACCGCGAGTCCGTAAATAGCAGCTTGGAACGAAATAGGTTGCGCTCCTAGCGCTTCCCCAATCTCATCAAGACTTTGTTCACTCTTTTTTGGGACATGACTCGGAAAGTCCATTGAAATAATGTCACCTTCACGCGTAATCTTCAAAAGATCTCCAAGTTTTGTGTGAAACTCAATATTATTAACCTTTAATCCCAACTCAGAATAGAGCACGTGAGCTGACGCTAAGGTTGCATGACCGCAAAGACCTATTTCTACTTTGGGTGTGAACCAACGAATGAAGAATTTACCTTTTTGATTTATAAAAAAAGCCGTCTCTGATAAGTTATTTTCGGATGCGATTGATTGCATCACATGGTCTGGTAACCACTCATTTAATGGACATACGGCAGCAGGATTTCCGGAGAATATTTCACTTGAGAATGCATCAACTTGGTACATCTTAATTTTTTTCATAAAAACTGTACTTGTACAAGTTACTCACAAATAATGAGTAGACGCTTAATTAGATGACTACTTCAATATGATATGGGCAGTCACTTCATTCATTCTCCACTACCAAAGCGCAACTTAAAATCCAGGTTTAATTGTTTTTTTGGACCAACTTGAATGTAAGCATTCCGGCAAGCATTGCAATTACGAACAGTGCACCCTTAAGTGAACCCATACCCAAGGAGACCAGAGCTGGACCAGGACAAAATCCAGCCACCCCCCACCCCAACCCAAAAATAAGACTACCAAAGATCAACCGCTTATTAATCGACTTTTCGTTGGACAGATGTAAGCTGCCACCGAGCAACGTTTTTTCTCGTTTAACGATATATTTAAACGAGAAAACACCTACAAAAATAGCGCCCCCCATCACGAAAGCTAACGACGGATCCCATCGACCGAAAATATTGAGAAAACCGATGACTTTTTCTGGGTTAGCCATGCCAGACACAATTAAACCAAGTCCAAATATCAAGCCTGCAAGCAATGCATATATATTTTTCATAAGACCTCTAGGAAAAAACGTGCTTCATGAAATAAACAATCACGAACCCGCTAACCATAAAGGTTATTGTCGCCGCCAAAGAGCGAATAGATAATCGCGATAAACCGACAACCCCGTGTCCGCTCGTACATCCACCTCCGATACGCGTACCGATCCCAACAAGGAAGCCCGCAACAACAAGTCCAACCATAGAAGATTCAATGACGGGTTCGGGTAGCGCAAAGAATAAGCTGTAACTTACGGGCGCTACAAGAAGCCCAAGCAAAAATGCAAGGCGCCAACTCCAATCGGGTCTTTTGAAATTAAAAACACCAGCAACTATCCCACTGATACCCGCCGAGCGGCCATTAGTAAAAACCAATAAAGCTGAGGCTAAGCCAATCATGATACCCCCCAGCAGCGACGACCAAGGCGTAAAAACAGCCCAATTAATGTCCATGATACATATCCCCTCTCAGGTTACTTTTAAGCAAGATTACCATAAGGCCGGGCGATGAGCGCCTCAATTTTACTACACCATGTCTATTTATTAATAAAATTTCCTTGGCAGTAATGGAAACATTGACTGACTCTGTCAATGTTAAGTTAGCGAGAGAAGGCTAGGCCCACTCTTCTCTCACTCATGTGTTTTTATTGATTTCAAAAGATAAATCGAAGAAGTATAAAACCTTACTCGTCTATCACTAATGGCGTCAGCAGTAATGATGAACTTACCTAACCGCTCAGCTCTTATCTTTAAAGTATGCCATCAAACCCAAAATGTCTGTATTCAGCGTCACATTCTTTATTGTCTTCTTCACGAATTGCTCTTGAGTGCCAAAGCAACCACGAACCTCATCAATATTCTGAATGGTTACAGTCGTGTGTAAGTTAAGATTAGGAAACGCTTGTTTAGCCTTTTTTTCTCGTTTATTCATCATCACGCCATCAAACCGAGACTGATTCCCCTCCACATAAACCTTAAGTTCACCTGTTTTCAATATCGCATCGGCTAGAGACTGTGTAATCGGAGCATTCCACCGGTGTACTTTAGGAGTTCTATGCTCGATAAATGTTTGCTCGCCAGATTTAATCGCAACTGTGTTGTACCACTCCCATAACGTTACAGAATACTTATTTGATCGCTCTTGGTTTAGATCGAGCCACTTATGCCCATCGGTATAAAGTAGTAACTCGTTATAGTTAGATCGCTTATTACAAACAGCGGTTACCTCAGAGAATTTCTTATCTGCCGGAAAAAAATGCAGTGATTTTGTGAAATTCTCAAAAGTAATATCGGCCCGATCAGGTTTGTGCCAATGTGTATGACGATTTAAATATCCCTCGTCAATATTGAGCCAACGATCCCACACCTCTTGGATGATCTTCTGAGATGAATTATCAAATGCAACCTTATCTACCGATAACGCTAAATGCTTTGGGCCGTTAGTGGAGTATTTGACCTCGATCATTGGAGCGCTTTTAGTCGATCCGACAACCTGCCCACCGATATTTTGATCAAGCATCGCCAACTGATTATGAAGTGGATCCACATAGTTTTGATCGACACCTACCTCATCTGCGCTAAGCTGCACCGAGGAATCAAATTTTTCAGTTGGTATCGACCTGATTTCTTTAGTACCGGTGCTGGCCATAACATAGACGGTTACAAACAATCCTAGCAAACCAGCTGCAGTCACCCAGGGAATAATTCTACTCATTTTATTTTCTCCTAATTAATCATTGATATCGAGTTGCATCATTTCTGATAGCACTCAAAGATTAATCAGCAGAAGTGAAAATCTAATGGCCACTTTATGGCAATTATAAATTCATC
>ENA-OWPI01004712-OWPI01004712.1-marine-metagenome-genome-assembly--contig:-NODE-4712-length-10764-cov-3.966595_pt1 | contig 10764 bp, 18 predicted proteins | sample MGYA00238138_ERZ651775 | MGnify/ENA primary metagenome ERZ651775 (study PRJEB26906, sample SAMN06265043) | marine metagenome | isolation source: Helgoland LTER site | place: Germany:Helgoland, sampling...
TGGATCAAATGTTATTCTACCTACCACTATCAGGATCTACATTTAAAAAAATTTATTACGATGAATTACTAGATAGACCTGTATCAAAGTTTATTCCAGCTGAGGATTTAGTTGTACCCTATTATGCAACTGATCTTAAAGATTGTGAAAGAATTACACACGTTATTAAAATGACAAGTAACGAGGTCACTAAAAAAATGGCTGCTGGTTTTTATAGAGATATAGATTTAATAGATAGTACAACTGAACCAGATTCTGTTCAAAAAAAATTAAATGAGTTAGAAGGTATTAAAGGTGCTGGTGCAGATAATCTACATACTATTTTAGAAATGCACGTAGATTTAAATCTAGATGATTTTGAAGACTTTGACGACAAAGCTAAAAAAATAAAAATTCCATACGTTGTTACTATTGATGAAGGTAGTGGAGAAGTTTTATCTGTTTACAGAAACTACAAACCAAATGATTTAAATTATTCAAGAGTAGAATATTTTGTACACTTTAAATTTTTACCAGGATTAGGTTTCTATGGTTTTGGTTTAACACACATGATTGGTGGATTATCAAGATCAGCGACTGCAGCATTAAGGTCCTTACTTGACGCCGGAACCTTGTCTAATTTACCAGCAGGATTTAAGATGCGTGGTATCAAGATGAGAGACGAAGCACAACCAATTCAACCTGGAGAGTTTAGAGATGTCGATGCACCCGGTGGTAATTTACGAGACGCATTTATGCCGTTACCGTTTAAAGAACCATCAGCAACATTATTACAATTGATGAGTGTTGTTGTAGGTGCTGGACAAAGATTTGCATCAATCGCAGATATGCAAGTAGGAGAAGGTAATCAAAATGCAGCAGTTGGTACAACAGTTGCTCTTCTTGAGAGAGGATCTAGAACAATGTCAGCGATTCATAAAAGATTGTACGCTTCTATGAAACGTGAGTTTAGTTTAATGGCGAGAGTTTTTAAACTTTACTTACCTCCAGTTTATCCATATGATGTTGTTGGCGGTCAAAAGCAAATCAAACAAACTGATTTCGACGACCGAATAGATATATTGCCGGTTGCAGATCCAAATATATTTTCTCAAACGCAGCGGATATCACTCGCTCAAACGGAAATGCAACTGGCAGCTTCTAATCCTGCAATTCATAACCAGTACGAAGTGTACAGAAACATGTATGAAGCGTTAGGTGTAAAAGATATTGATTTAATTTTAAAAAAACCAGAACAACCAATGCCAAAAGACCCAGCATTAGAACATATTGATGCTTTAGGTGGAAAACCATTCCAAGCATTTCCTGGACAAGACCATCAAGCACATATTACAGCGCATTTAAACTTTATGGAGACTAATATGGTAAAAAATGCACCTGCAGTTGGTGCTGCAATACAAAAAAACATACTTGAACACATAAGTTTGATGGCACAAGAGCAAATTGAAATAGAATTTAGAGAAGAATTACCTAAATTAGCTCAAATGGGTCAGATGATGCAACAAAATCCGCAAAATCCACAGATGCAACAAGAAATGCGAATGCTACAAGAGAAAATAGAAGGTAGAAAAGCAATTTTAGTGTCTGAAATGATGAAAGACTTTGCAGATGAAGAGAAAAAGATTAGTTCAGAGTATGGTAACGACCCAATTGCTGCATTAAGAGCAAGAGAACTAGATTTACAGGCTCAAGAGAACGCTAGAAAAGAAAAAGAAGGTAAAGAAAGATTAGATTTAGATAGAATGAAGTCTATGATGAATCAACAGAATCAAGATGAGAAATTTGATCAAAATGAAGAGTTAGCAAATTTAAGAGCTGAAACTTCTTTAGAAAAACAAGAAATAGCTAATGAAGCAAGAGAAAAATTAGCTATGATGAAACCTAGGAGGAATTAATGTGGTTTAGTGCAATTAAATTAGCTGTATCTGCCGGTAGTAAAATTTACGCTAACAAACAAAAAACTAAAATGGCAATGTCAGATGCACAGCTTATGCATGCATCTCGTATGGCCGAAGGAAAAGAAGCTTACCAGGGAAAACTTTTAGAAGCCCGTCAGTCAGATTGGAAGGACGAGGCAGTTTTAATAATTTTAAGTTTGCCAATCGCAATTCTGGCCTGGGCAGTCGTATCGGACGATCCGACAGCAATGGACAAGGTAAAATTGTTCTTTGATATGTTCTCGGAGCTTCCAAAATGGTTTACTAATTTATGGATACTTGTAGTTGCGAGTATTTATGGTATAAAAGGAACACAAATATTTAAAGGAGTAAAAAAATAATGGCAAACAGACTATATAACACACAAGTAGCTAACCCAAGAGTAGCTCTTAAAAAAGGAGGCTTCTTAAAAAAAGTCGGTAAGGCAGCAGCAGGAATAGGTGCAGCTGTTTTAGCAGCTAAAGGTTTTAGAAAAAAACCAGCTGGTAAGAAAAAAGATAAAAGAGATGCAGTAGACAAATACTTTGCTAAAAAAGGTACGTCTCTTAAAACAGGAGATGCAAGTGCAGCAGAAGCTATGGCTAAAGCAGATAGAGATAAGAAAATCTTTAGAAGAGGTTTAGATAAAATAGCAGCAGCTGGTGGTGTTTCTAAATTAAAAGACGGTGGATCAGCAATGAAACCTGTAGATAAAAATAAAAACCCAGGCTTAGCTAAGTTACCAACTAAAGTTCGAAACAAAATGGGCTTTATGAAAAAGGGTGGCAAGGTTAAGTAATGGCTAAACTTTGTCCTGCAGGAAAAGCTGCTGCCAAGAAAAAATTTGATGTGTACCCAAGTGCATATGCAAATATCTGGGCCAGTAAATATTGCAAAGGCAAAGTAGGTAGAAAGAAAAAAGCTGACGGAGGTTCTGTAAATAAAATTTCACAATCTAGAAAAGCAGTATCAAGTTATTCACAAGGTGGTATTGCTAAAGGTTGTGGAGGCATTATGAAAAACAGAAGAAAAGTAACCAAAGTTGTTTAATGAGTGGTTTAAAAAAATGGTTGGACGAGAAATGGGTGGACATTGGAGCTCCGAAGAAGAACGGCAAGTATCAACCGTGCGGGAGATCGAAGGGAAGCAAAAGGAAATATCCAAAATGCGTCCCACTTGCAAAAGCCACACGAATGACAAGTGGGCAAAAGGCGAGTGCTGTCAGACGAAAAAGAGCAGTAAGTAACAAAGGACCTAAACCAACTAACGTTAAAACATTTGCTAAAGATGGTGGTATGATAGGGCAAGCACAAAGAACTTATAGAGGTAGCTACATAGATGGTAGTTTAGGTGGAGTACAAGTTTCAAATCCAAGTTTAAAAAAATATTATAAAGGAATGTTGTAATGCGAAAACAAGACAATATGCCTGCAAGAAACAAAAAGAACTTTAGACCTACAAAGTCTGGAGCAGGTATGACACGAGCCGGTGTCGCTGCCTACAGAAGAAAAAATCCCGGTTCTAAATTAAAAACAGCTGTGACTGGTAAAGTTAAAAAAGGGTCCGCTGCCGCTAACAGGCGAAAATCATACTGCGCAAGAAGTGCAGGTCAAATGAAAAAATTTCCTAAAGCAGCAAGAGATCCTAATTCTAGACTACGTCAGGCTAGAAAAAGGTGGAAGTGCTAGATCGATTTATTTATAACTGTTTTGCTAAACTTGATGATGCTATTGCATTTGTTGAAACGTATGTTATTAAAATGACAGAATGGTGTTGGCAGTCTAGAGTTAAACTGCTAAACAAAAGAAGAAAAAGGAAAAAATGAGAACAGCAATCATAGATGCATTAGAAGCTAGATATGAAGCTCAAATTTTAGAGGCTGACGCTACACTTAAAATTTACTTGGAAAATTCTGTAGGTATTGGAGAACATCCACAACACATAGATGAAGTAGATAAACTAATCGAAAAAATTGCAAATGCTGAAGAGAAAATAAAAGTGTTGCAACAATTCAAACTATAAGGAGAGAAGATGGACGATTTAGTAATAATAGATAAACTAAAAAAAAGAATCAATGCTACTGTTCAACAAATTGGAGACAATATGATGACTGGTGGGGTTGACAGTATGGAAAAATATAAGTATATGCTAGGACAGGCACACGCCTATCAAATAGTAATACAGGAAATCTCTAACCTGCTAGAACCAAAGGAGCAAAAAAATGAGCAAGGAAACGTTATCGACCTCGGAAAAGGAAGTCCCAAAAATTAAATTAGGTCTTCAAGATAAATACGAAGCAGAAAAAAAAGAAGAGTCTCACGTAAAAAGATTAGATCAAGAAAACATTAAAGATGTAGAAGATCAATTACCTAAACCAGTTGGTTACAGAATTTTAGTTTTACCTTTTACACCAAAAGAAAAAACTAAAGGTGGAATTTTATTCTCTCAAGAACAATTAGACAAAGCTAGAATCGCAACTACTTGTGGTTATGTTTTAAAAATGGGAGATCTTGCATACGCGGATAAAGATAAATTTAATAAGCCGTGGTGTAAAGTAGGAGATTGGGTGATGTTTGCCAGATATGCTGGTGCACGTTTACCGATTGAAGGTGGAGAAGTGCGAATACTAAACGATGATGAAGTGTTAGGGACCATAGGTGATCCTGAATCAGTTCTTCATTACATTTAACAACATAGGAAGGAAACTATGCCAACAGAAAACGAAAAAACAGAAAGTCTAATTGACGTCGGTGAAGAACAAGGAGCCGAAATTAATTTAGATGATAAAGGTGAACCCGAAAAAGTTGAAGCACCTGCTGAAGAAAAAATAGAAGTTGAAGAAGTATCTGAAGTTGACAAAACTTTTGAAAACGAAAGAGAAACTAAACTTGAAAAAAAAGATGAAGTTCAAGAGTACAGTGAAGGAGTACAAAAACGTATTGCTAAACTAACTCGTAAAATGCGAGAAGCTGAAAGACAAAGAGAAGAAGCTATTGCATTTGCAGAAGCAGCCAACAGACAAAAGAGTGATTTAGAAGGAAGATTATCTAAATTAGATAAATCTTACACTTCAGAATTTGAGACGAGAGTTAAAACAAATATGGCAGCAGCAAGACAAGCTCTTAAAACTGCTATTGAGTCTCAAGATGTAGACGGACAAATTGCAGCCCAAGAACAAATTTCTAATTTGACTATGGATGCTGCAAGATTGAACGCTATGAAAGCCGCTGAAGCATCTAAACCAGTGTCTAAAGAGGTTAATGTAACACCTCAACAAACAAGACAACCGGCTCAATCTGACCCTATGGCAGAAGCCTGGGCGTCTGAAAACCCTTGGTTTGGTAATGATTCAGCAATGACTTATACAGCGTTTGATATACATAAAACGCTTGTAGAAAAAGAAGGTTATGATCCAAAATCTAAAGAATATTATGAAGAAGTTGACTCAAGAATAAGACTTGAATTTCCGCATAAATTTGATAAGGTAGAGGGTAATACTACAGAAAGAGCCAGACCGGTTCAGAATGTAGCTTCAGCTAAACGTTCAGCTTCAACAGGACGCAAAAATAAAACTGTGAAACTCTCACCGTCACAGGTAGCAATTGCTAAAAGATTAGGTGTGCCGCTAGAAGCTTATGCAAAACAATTAAAAATCACGGAAGGAGCATAAAATGGAAAATGAAAAAATAAAAACTTCTCGTGCGAGTCAAACTAGAGACAAAATTGAAGTCAAAAAAGTTTGGACTCCACCCAACTCACTTGATGCACCACCAGCGCCAACTGGATTTAGACATCAATGGATACGTTCCGAAATACTCGGAGCATCAGATGCTAAAAATGTAGCATCATCTTTGAGAGAAGGATGGGAGTTAGTTAGAGCTGACGAATATCCAGATACTCAATATCCAGAGATGACAGAAGGCAGATACGCTGGAGTTATTGGAGTGGGAGGCCTATTGCTGGCTAGGATACCAGAGGAGATTGCACTTCAAATCGATGCTTATTATAAAAAGCAAAACGATGCGAAAGAAGAAGCAGTTGAACACAATCTTATGAAGGATCAGCACCCAAGTATGAAATTCCAAAAGGAATCTAATACTCGTGTAACTTTTGGTGGTACAAAGAAAAGTTAATCTTTTAACTATTCCTATCCAACAAAATAAATTAAACTCGTACTGGAGGCCTTTCGAGGCAGGTACATAACAAGGAAAAAAAACTATGGCAAACGCAAGTACTACTGGATTTGGACTTCGAGCGATCAATACAGTTGGACAAACTCCAGCTACATCTGGTCAAGCGGAATACAAAATCCAAACAGCACCAGGCGTTGCAGTCAACAAAGGTGATCCTATGTCTACACAAGATGCAGGCAATCAAGGTTACCAACAAGACGCAGCGTTTACAGTTACAGATGATGGTGGAACAGGCGGAACAGGCTGGGCTAATAATGCAGACGCATTATTAACTGGTGTGTTCAATGGCGCATTTTTTATAGATGCATCAGGAAAACCTACTTTCAGCAATAACATTGTTGCAGGTCAAACTACATCAGTAAACTACAACAACGGTTCAAATGAAATTGAAGCGTTCATAATCAACAACCCGTTTCAGCAATATGAAATTAAAGCGGATGCAGCTGTTGCACAAACCCTAATGGGTGGAGCAAACAACTTCAACGTAAATAATTACACTGCAACTGATAACAAAAGTGGTCAATCAATTACTACTTTAGATATTGGTTCAGCTGCTACAACGGCAATGTTTAAATTAGTTGCTTACGGCAATGATCCAGAAAATAAAGATTTCACCGCAGCTGGTGGAAATGTTATTGTTGCGATCGCTGGCGGCGCTGGTTTATACGCTTAATCTAGAATAAGGAGATAAATAACTATGGCTATATCAAGAGCACAACTAGTTAAAGAACTAGAGCCTGGTCTGAATGCTTTATTCGGATTAGAATACAAACAATACGGCGAGCAATGGTCTGAAATTTTCGAAACAGAATCATCTGACAGAGCTTTTGAAGAAGAAGTGATGTTAGCTGGTTTCGCAAATGCAAACGTTAAACCTGAAGGACAGGGTGTAACTTTTGACGATGCACAAGAAACTTTCACAGCTCGTTACACTAACGAAACGATTGCATTAGCATTCGCGATCACAGAAGAAGCTATCGAAGATAACTTGTATGACAGACTTGCGTCTAGATATACAAAAGCGTTAGCAAGATCTATGGCGTCAACTAAAAACATCAAAGGAGCGGCTGTATTAAACAATGCATTCGACGTAACTTTTGCTGGTGGTGACGGTGTATCTCTTTGTGGTAACGGAGCTGGTGGTGCAATTGTTAATCACCCAACTATGGCTGGTACTTTTGCAAACCAATTGCAAACACCTGCAGAGTTGAACGAAACTTCATTAGAACAGTCTTTGATTGACATCGCGGCTATTACTGATGAAAGAGGCCTAAAAATTGCAGCAACAGGAGTTAAATTAGTAATTCCTTCAGCGCTTCAATTTACTGCTGACAGACTTATGAATTCTGCTGGTAGAACAGGCACTGCTGATAACGACATTAACGCAATCAGAAATATGGGAATGATCTCTGGTGGATATGTAGTGAACAACTACTTAACTGCTGCGAAGAAATTCTTCATTAAAACTGATGTGCCTAATGGTCTAAAACACTTCAGCAGATCACCTATCAAAACTTCTATGGAAGGTGATTTCGATACTGGTAATGTTAGATACAAAGCGAGAGAAAGATATGTATTTGGATTTTCTGATCCAAGAGGTATCTTTGGTTCAAACGCAACATAATCAATAATTTTAAAAGGGCCGAACACAATTCGGCCCTTTTTATTAAATAAGGTGAAAAAATGAAGAAATTCCTAGTAAATATATGGGCTTACGACTACCACGGAAAATTTGAAGTGGAGTCTGATGACAATCCAACCTCATTGGAAAAAGCAATAGTTGACAAACTAGGACAAAATGATATTATCTGGGAAACAACGGGAATGTTTTCTCCGTTAAACAGAATAACCTATGAGGAGGTTACTTATGATACAAGACCTATACAAACAAAAAAGGTCCTTGGAGTTGAAGTGGGAACAGGAGCATCTATCTAATAATAGATATACTCTTGAAATGGTCAGAATTGATGACAAAGTTAAACAAGTCATTACTGAGATCAAGCTGGAAGAAGCAGCTATTGCCCACAGGCAGAATAGCGTTGAAGGCGCTGCTCCACAAGTTTCTGTAGCTACTTAATACAAAAGCTACATCGTTGAAAAATCATTTCACATTGCAGGCTCTCTTGCGCTCTATTAAAAACTAGTATATATTCTAAGCACTATACATTTAATAAATGATGAATGCTGACGCGTATAGTCGACAACCCTAGGGACAGTATTCAGATATCTAGGAGGATATTAATATGGCAAATACTACATTTTCGGGACCGGTAAGAGCGGGAACGATTTCAAACACAACAGGTACAACACTTGGATCTAACATTGCTAATGTTGGACAAGTTGTAATGTCTCAATCAGTAAAAGTTGATATTATTGGTGCTTCACATTTAAATCAAGTTTGCGCAGTAGTTCCAGCAAATTCACAAATAGTAGACGTTATTCTTAACGTAACTACAGTGAATAATGATGGTGGTGCAGCAACTGTTTCAGTAGGAACAGTAGCAGATGCAGATGCATTTATAGCTACAGCTAATGTTAAAGCTTTAGCAACTACTCACGGTACTTTAGATACAGAAGCAACTAATGTTGGTACAACTGACATACAAGTTCTTGCTGATTTTACAGGTGCTAATGGAGATGGTACAACTGGTGCAGCTACAGTTACTGTTATGTACTTACAAAATAATTCTGTTCAAGACGCAGCAGACTTATAATAAATAATTAATGTGGGGCTTAGGCCCCACATAAAATTTAAGGAGAAAATATGGATTCAGATCAGAAAACATTAAACATGGCAGTCATTGGAACTGATACTTTAGCAAGAGGAGCTAGAACTAGAATTACTTCTATTCAAGGATATGGAATAGCAGCTTCTACTTTAACTCTATATGATTCAGCAGATGCAGGAGCACCAGGAACAGCAGTAGCTGTTTATAAATATGGAACTGAAGGATTAGAAGTTTATATCCCTGGTTCAGGTATCAAGTTTGAAAATGGTATTGTTTACAATTTAGCTGGAGCAGGCGGAAGCGTTACAGTAACAATTACAGGAGCGTAAGCTCATGGCTAACACTACCTCTGGAACTACAATTTTTGATAAAGATTTTTCTATTGATGATATAGTAGAAGAAGCTTATGAGAGATTAAATCTTGAAAATGTTACTGGTTATCAATTAGTAGCAGCAAGAAGATCATTAAATATAATGCTTCAGGAATGGGGCAATAGAGGTATTCACTATTGGGAAATAGGTGAACTTGATCTTGATTTAATACAAGGGCAAGCTGAATATAAATTTTTTAGAGAAGCAGCTGATGGTACTAGTGCTACATCAAATCCAAATGGTATTTATGGAATGTCCGATGTCCTTGAAGCACAATTAAGAAGTAATAGAACAGAAACAGATCAATCAGATAGTCCAATGACAAAAGTTGATAGATCAACTTATGCAGCTTTTTCAAATAAACTTTCACAAGGTACACCTAATCAATATTGGGTACAAAGATTTATTGATAAAGTAACAATACATATTTATCCAACACCAGATTCTACCAACGCATCAAAAGATATTCATTTCTTTTTTATTAATCCCTGTGAAATCAACCAAGTAACAAATTGAAGTATCTACACAATTTCCTATTGTTACTTCTACAGCATAGTTTCCAGTAAGAGTTGGTGTATAAGATTGATTTGTTTCGCCTACAATCTGTGCATTGGCATTATCACAATCTAGCCATTGATACGTTGCACCAACATAGTCTGCGGTTAATGTAGCACCTGTTTGTGTGACCGAATTAGAAATCGCAATTATTTCAGCGTTGTATAATTCTTGAATTTCACATTCTGTTATGGTCCTAACCCAAAATCCAATGTCATCTAGTTTACCTTTAAAAAAGGCATAACTTCCGAGAGAAACCGAGGATCTACTTCCAAATAAAGTTTGTCCGTCAGAGTTTCCAGCGATTTCCTGCTGATAGTTAAGAAAAGTATGTGGCACTGTTTCGGATGCCGCTAACTGACCATTAATATAAATTTTCCAAAGATTTGGTTCAAAAGTGATAACTACATGAACCCACTCATTAGGTGCACTTGAAATTGGATCTGTAGAAATACCATAGCTCGTACTTGGGTTTGTTGCACCAAAGCCGATGAAACCATTTTCATTGTACGAAGTGCTTTTATTTTTCCAATAAGAGTCGAAATTAATTATGCCAAAATAAGTACCAGCAATCGGTATGTTGTCAGCATTGAACCAATACGAATAAGTCATATTGGTCACATTACTATTACCACTGAATATTGGGCTCGTCAAAAGAATGTTATCATCTACTCCGTCAAAATAGTAAGCTGAATTGCTACTGCCAAATCTGTCCGTGGTTAGTGTTGCACCGTTTACCGTTCCATGATTCGAACCACCTGATTCGTCCAACGAATTGTTACTGAAAGAATAAAAGGCATCCAACCCTGCGGTAGGTACATAATTTGGTACTTGTCCAAATGAATTCAAAGAAAGAGCGATAGCTCCAAAAAGTAATATTTTTTTCATAGTGTTAGTTTTTAAGTGTTTAAATGTAATTATTATTCTGTTTTATTGCCCTTAACGTTTTGGCTAAACTGCGTTTTAATGCAGTTTAGGTTTTGTTAGGTTTAGTTTTATA
>ENA-OWPI01004713-OWPI01004713.1-marine-metagenome-genome-assembly--contig:-NODE-4713-length-10762-cov-2.367057_pt1 | contig 10762 bp, 9 predicted proteins | sample MGYA00238138_ERZ651775 | MGnify/ENA primary metagenome ERZ651775 (study PRJEB26906, sample SAMN06265043) | marine metagenome | isolation source: Helgoland LTER site | place: Germany:Helgoland, sampling...
ACTTGTCGAACATGTCCTTGGAGCCGCCCACACCCGCGACGAGGGCTGTTAACAAAACACACGTGTCGTCAGTATAATTGCCCGTATGCCCATGTGATAATTAAAATAGACTCACCATCTTTCTGGGGGTTGAGCCCCGCCTCGTTCCGGAGGGACTCGACGACGGCTACCGCGGCCTGCTCCAGGCACGGGATGTATATGTCCGGCTGGTTGCGGACCTCCTTCGCGAGTTCCGGGTCGTGCGCTGCGTTTGATGATGGATCGGGTGTGGGATGCGGGGGTCAGGTGGGGTGACGGGAACGGGCGATCTGGCGAAGAGGGTGCCCAGGAGTTTGTGTTTGAACTTCGAAGCGGGTGCGGGTGGATATCGGCCTTCGCGCACGGCCGAATGCGGTGATATCGGTCAATCATCACGCACCTATGATATCGTCGAGCAGCACGGTCACGTCGCGCGGCGGCTGGTCCTGGTCCAGCTTGTCCCTGTACGTCAGACGCCCGTCCGGGTACTCCGCGGTGGGCTCGCTCCTAAAGTTTCTCAGAAGATCGGCAAACTTTCGCCTCGCCTGGCCCGGCGTGACGCCGTCGCCGTCGCCACCGGGTCGACCCTCGCCGTCGCCCAAGTCCGTGTAGTACACGTTCCCTTCGTCGTATCCCGCCATCGTGTATCGTGTGCGATGACACCGGCGCCAGACGCTGTGACGGGCGAGTTCAAAACCTCGATTGCCAAAAGTTTTACGCGAAGAGAAAACCAAAACACAAAATGGCCGTTGCAAAAAGCCGTTGTTGACGCGCCTTCGCGCCATTGAGAGGCGCGCGTGGACTCACGAGATGTGGGGCGGATCGCGCGGTAACGACGCGGTGCAGCCGTTCAACACCGGCGGAGGCGGCGGCGCGCCCTCGTTCTCCGTCGGTGGCGCCATGCAGCAGCAGCAAGCCGGCGCGCCCGCGGGCGGTGGCGCGCCCAGATTCCAGATGGGCGGTCAAGCCCCGCAGCAGCCGCAGCAAGGATACGGCGGCTACGGCCAGCAGACGCAACCCACACAGGGCGGATTCCAGCCCCAAGGCGGCTACGGCCAGCAGCAGCCACCCGCTCAGCAGCCTCCCGCTCAGCAGCCCGCTCAGGGCGCCGGTCGCTTCATGCCCTCGTTCCCTCGGTCGCCCCAGGCGCAGAGGAACCCCCAGTTCCAGGCGGGCGGGCGCGAGCAGGCCATGCCAACCTTCGGCGCTCAGGCGCAGCAGCAGCAACAACAACAACAATCATTCGGCCGACGCGGGGGCGCGCAGCGGGGCCAAATGTTCGAAGGCCAGCAGCAGCAAGAGCAGCAGCAGCCGGACCCTAACCGCGTACCGAGGGACTCGGATCCCAGAGAGATACCCAAGCCGGCGGAGCGTCCTCCCGGCGCGCCGCCGCCCGTGTTTCGCATCGGCGGTGACATCGGAGGATCCGACCCGAACGACCAGTCACCGCGCAGGTTCTACAACCAGGGCAGCCTACAGGGCGGTGGCGCGCAGGGTGACGCGGGCGGCGGCGGTGGAGGCGGCGTATCTTCGTTTTTCAACCGAGGCATGGCGGCGGCGGCGCAACGGATGGCCGCGCCCAGGCCTACCGCGATGGCCGCCGGCAGACGCGGCCCGCTGCTCACCAGCGTCTCGCTGCAGTACTACTACTACTTCGGCGTGTGCTGGGACGTCACCTTCGTCCTGTTCACCTTTGTCGTCATGCTGTGGAAGGGCATCAAGTTGCCGTACCCAAAGTACGATTACCAGACTCGCGATTACGAATCCGTGTGGTCCATCGAGTTTGCGTTTCTCTTCGTCTTCATCATGTTCGAGTGGCCGCGGATGTCGCTGCTGAACAAGGCGAACCGGGGGACGCATCACCTGACGATGTACGCGTCCATTTTGCTGGGCGCGCCCATCGTGGCCTATCACCTGTGGGCGATGTTCTCGGCTACTTACGTGTTGCAGATTGACGTCTTCGTCAACGGAGTTTCGTTAGCCTTCATCGGCATGCAGGTGATGCTGGGGTACCTCGCGACCACCGCGTGGCCGAGGGGTACCGTCGCGCAGGGAGCGGCGAAGAGGGTGATCGGCGGCGCGGGGTCGGCGAGCAGGAGGAACGCGGCGGATCCAACAGTCGGAGCCCCCAAGTTCAACGTGGGAGCCGGAAATTAATTAAAACTAGCGACGAGATGTATAAATATCCACAGTGTGACTCGAGTAACTACCCTTTAGCCGTGTGAATTGACAATTCGTCACGGGCCTACCTACGCGAGGTAGTTGTACACCTGTGCGTTGGCGCGATCGCGCTCGAGGTACTCCCTGTCGATCAGGCTCTCGATCCGCTTCTTCAAATCCGTCGGCTTAGCCGGAAACTTGACCTGCGCCAAGAGCTCCGCTATGAGCAACTGGTGCGACAGCGTCTTGCGCGTCTTCATGATTCGAACAATCGCCGCGTCGATCTGGTACTGGCGGTCCTGGAACACCCGCTCGTTCGTCGCCGCGTTCTCCTCCTTGGTCTCCTTGAGCTGTATGGAGTTCACCTTGATCCGGTACAGGCGTTCGTTGAATTGTTCGTTGACGGCGAAGACATCCCCGTCCTCGACGTCCCGACCCTTGGGCTCCTTCACCAACACCCGCACCTTGCCGCACGCCAGCGACTGGAGCGTCCGCCTGAGCTCCTTATCCTCGATCCCCGTCGCCGCGCGGATCTCCTCGAACGTCAGTGACTCGCTCTGGCCGTTGAATAACAGGCAGACGACAGCCTGGAACAAGGACACCGCCAGTTCTTTCGTGCCGCACTTTGGAAACTCCGCGCGCAACACGCAGTGACCCAACGAGTTCTGCCACACCAGCCTCCGGCCGCCGTGTTTGCCGAGGTAGTGATCGCGGAACGCACCTTGCATTACATCCATCTCGGGTGGTAACGAGACCTCCTGGGTCGGGTACGTGGGCCAGTACCCGGCGGTGAGAACGTTGACGTAGAGCTCAACCCCGGCGGCTTCAATCTTTTGAAATTTGTCGGCGTCGGCGCGAAACGAACGCATGACGTCCCGGGAGATGTCCACATCCTTGAACATGCCCTCGAGCTTGGTGGTGAACTGCGAGCCGCACTCGGCTTTGAGCCGCGAGATCATGCTCTTCTCCGCATCCACGCTCGCGGATTTACCCAGCAGCAAGCGCTTGGCGAGATCTTTTTTGTAAAAAGCCTCGAAGACGTCTTTGCCTTGAATGTGCCGGAACAGCGCCATGGCTCGGTCCAGGACGTGCTCGAGCTCATCCTCCGTCTCGCCCTTACCCGCGCCCCGCAACTTACCGTCGATGTGCTTAGCGATGAGCTCCGCCGGCCGGTTCGCCCGCTGGTTCACGAACGACTCGAAGCTCTCCTTGACCACGGACGCGAATTGCTCGTCGCCGCCGAAGGATTCCGTCGCCACGTCGTCAGCTTTTTTCTTCAGCTCCAACAACTTACGCACCATGTCCTTGTCGTTCTCCTCATCCTTCACGACGGCGACGCCCCTGGCGCGCACCGCGGACCCGAACGCCGCGCGCAGCCTGTCCAAACCCCCATCCACGCGCCTTAACAGCGAATGCATCCGCTTCAAGTTATGAACGTCGACGCGATCCACCATGGCGTCCAAACCTTTCTCCACGATCCTCCCGGCGTGTCGATCCACGAGCTCCTTCTCGACGCACTGAATCAGCCCGCGACGCGTCCCAGCCTCCAAGTACTCGTCGCACCGCCTCTGCTCCTCATCGAGGCGTCGCTCGCAGTGCTCCAGGTATTCCCCGCACTCGCCGGTGGACGCGAACCGGGTTCCTTCCGCTCGGTAAAAGGATCGAGTCGCTTCGACGAAGAGCCGCTCGAATCGATCGGCGTAGACTCCAAGTGACTGGAACATACGCGTCAGTCGCTTGACCTTTCCCCTGTCCACAGCCTCCCCGTTCCGTTCCTTCTCCACCAGCGCGAGGAGTCCGCGCGTCGCCTTTCCGAGCACGTCGTTGTGAGTGGTGGTCGCGCCTGGGATGGCGCCGGAGGAGTCGTCGGAAAGAAGTGAGGCTCGGAACAACGCGAGTCCCATGTCCCATAGCGATCGGACTGACTCGGTGCTCCCGCCGGGTCTCGAACCCGCGGCGGACGTGTTTGAGCCGGAGAGGCCTTCACCGCTCGCCTGGTGCGCGACGTGCGTGCGGTCCAGGTAGAGAAACAGGGAGCGGATCGTCAACGTGGCGTCGCAGTGGTCGTTCCACACCTCGTCGACCCTGTTGAGGAACGCGACGGGATCTTCCGTCGCGCCTCCGTTGGAGAGTGTCGCCACCCTCGCCTTGACGTGGCTCTCGCACGATGCCCTCAACCGGGCGTAGAGCCCGGCGCCGAGCTTGTGCAGGCACACGTCCTCGACCCGGCGATACAGCGTCTCGAACGAGTCCGTCACCGGGCGCTTCTGATGGACCGCGTCGACGGCGTTGGAGAGCACGCGCCAGGAGTCCTCTTCGAAGTCGGGCGGGAGCTTTGGGCGCTGCTTGAAGGGCTTGATGGTGAGCTTGCGGGTGCCGCCGGTCTGCTTGGCGGCGGTGACGCGGCGCGCGAGGTTGGAGACCGCGCCGTTGCCATCGCCGCGGCTCGCCCAGTCCTCCATCGCGGGCGCAGCAGTCGCCCCGAGGTTTGCCTTCGTCGATGCCCTTTGGGTCGTCCGATATGGGCCGGGAATCCGATGTGCGATGAGAATTAGGACATTTGCATGTCTAATTGCTCAGTATTGTGTCTAATTGCCCATTTGTTTTGTCTAATCAGTGACTTACCAGTCAGATCCTATCAAAGAGAAAAAGTCAATCCAACGGTTCTTTCAAGGGGGAAATAAACAGCTGGTCAGTGGTTTCGGAGCGCCGACCCATTGACGAACGCGCCGGCGCTCCTCGTGAGCCATGGCATCCAGCCGCCCGAACAGCGCGGCGCCGTCCAAGCGCGGCGCCAAGGATGCATCCGCGCAGAACGAGGCCAACGTCAAGGTCATCCTCCGATGCCGGTGCGTCACCACCCCATCATCTTTCGGCCCGACACCCATTCGTGCCACGGAAAACAACTCCCGCCCCGACCCGACGACGCGCCCATGGACCAACTTCCCACCGCGTATCGCCCCGATACATCGCCCTGATTCCTCCCCCGACACCCAACACGCAGACCCATGAACGCGGAGGAGCAGTCCGAGAACGAGCGCGCCGTCGTCAACACCCGCGACGCCCTCCGCGAGGTTTCAATCACGCAGACGGTCAAGGCGAAGGATGTCGAGCGCACGTACAACTTCGACCAGGTCTTCGGCGCGCACGCCACGCAGGAGGACATCTACGACGACGCCGTCAGGCCCGTCGTCGAGGAGGTGCTGGAAGGCTTCAACTGCACGATATTCGCGTACGGGCAGACGGGCACCGGCAAGACGCACACCATGGAGGGCTACCACGACTGGGACGACGCGTCATCCTCCGAGAGTTCCTCATCCTTCGCGGACGCCATGCCGTCCAACGCCGGGGTCATCCCGCGCGCCATGTCGCACATCTTCGCACACCTCAAGGCCAAAGGCGTGGAACACAGCGTCAAGTGCACGTTCTTAGAGCTGTACAACGAAGAGATCACGGACCTCCTCGCGGTTTCAGATCTCGTGGAAGGATCTGTGGAGTTCGCAAACGCCAAGGCGCCGAAGCACCCGCTCATGGAGGACGGCAAGGGCGGCGTCGCGGTCAAAGGCCTGGAGGAGGTATCCGTACCCAACCCCGAGACCATCTTCGAGCACATCCGCCGGGGAAGCGCCAAGCGACGCACCGCGGAGACGCTCATGAACAAACAGTCGTCGCGGTCGCACTCCGTGTTTTCAGTCACGGTGCACACCAAGGAATCAACCCCCGACGGCGAGGACGTCATCCGGTGCGGTAAACTCAACCTGGTGGACCTGGCGGGCAGTGAGAACATCTCACGCTCGGGCGCCGTGGATAAACGGGCACGTGAAGCTGGAGAGATTAACAAATCGCTGTTGACGCTGGGGCGGGTCATCGCAGCTCTCGTCGCCGGGGTACGTTCATTTTTAACTCTCGTATGGGCAATTCGTTGACTGACGTCACATGTGTTTTGTTTACAGGGTGGCCACGTACCGTACCGAGACTCAAAGCTCACTCGTCTACTCCGCGACGCCCTGGGTGGCAAGAGCAAGACGTGCATCATCGCCACCGTATCACCCGCGGCGCACTCAGCCGAGGAGACGCTCCAGACCCTCGAGTACGCCCACCGCGCCAAGAGCATCAAGAACAAACCGGAGATCAACGCGAGGGTGACGAAGAACGCGTTGCTCAAAGATTTGCAAAAAGAGGTGGAGCGGCTCACCGCGGATCTCACCGCGACGCGCGAGAAGAACGGCGTGTACCTCTCGCAGCAGTCGTACGATACGCAAGAGGAGGAGCGGGCGCAGTTGAAGCTGCGCGCGGACACGCAGAAGAGCGCGCTGGACCTGGCCAAATCGGAGCTCGCGAGTCTAGCCGCCTTGTTTGAGGACCAGAAGAAGGCTCACAAGGCTTTGCAGCGGGAACACGCGCATCACGCGGAGAAGATGTCTATGGCGGATGCCGAGATCCAACGCACCAAGGCTGAGCTCAGTAAGGAACACGACGCGCGTGTCGAGAGTGAGTACCTCGCGGATGAATTCGAACGAGCGCAGGAACGGCTGAGGGTGAAAACTAGTACGCTGGGCGAGACGTTGCACGGCGCCAAGGATGAGATGCGTTTACTGTTTGGCAAGATCGATCGCGTCGTCGACATCGACGTCGCGAACAGGTCCGTACTCGAGGCGGTCAAGTCCGACGTGGTGGCGCGTTTGGAGCGGCTGGAGGCGTCGCTGGCGGAGGTGAAGACCGCGGAGGAGAGCGCGAGAGCAGCCGCGGCGAGCGCCATCGCCGAGCTGGAGGGCGCTCGGGTTAAGGAACGCGACGCGCTCGTGGGACAAATCCAGAAGATGCGAACGGACGCCAAGGCTGCGACGTCCAAAGCCGCTGTCGCCGCACGCGCCGCGGCCACGTCCGCGAAAGCCGCGGCGGATGCTGCGCTCGCCGCCGCGGAGACGGCGGCGGCGGCGGGTGCCGATTGCGATTAAACCGGGGAAACCGTGGACGCTCAGATTGTATCCCTGTTGTCCGCGATGGACGCTGGACGCGATGCGGAGTGCGCGAGGTTCAAGTCGCTCGCGGAGACGGATGCGGCTCGGTCTGCGCGGGCTGTGGAGCTCGCGAACGCGCAGGCGACGGCGGCGCGCGAGGCGGCGGTCGCCATGGCGGGCGCCGTCGAAGAGATGGCGGCCTACGAAGTCACGGGGGGAACGCCTGTGATTAAGACGGCGGCGACGATGCTGGCGACGCCGGTGCGTTCACGGGACGTGGATGAGATGGTTCAGGAGAGGGAGGCGACGCTGGCGGCGTTCCGCGCGAGGGTGGCGGCGGGTGAGGCGAGCGGCGGTGCCGCCGAGTCCACGCCGGTGAAGGACGCCGACGAGGATGAAGAAGATGAAAACGCGTCGTCATCTGCCGACGAGGCGACTGACGAGACGGACGAGGAACAGGCCGAGACGCCGACGCCGGAGGTTGTGGAAGAGGTGAAACCGAAGCGTGGGGGACGGGCGGCGTCGACGAGGGGGACGCGTGGGGTCAAGACGAGCGGCATACCTCGCGCGCCGCTCGTTGACAAGAAGAACGCCCAGGATGCGTGATCATTTAGTGGGACATTGTGCACATTTAGTGACCCGATTTATGAAAACTTTGAAGACTGGTTACACGTTGAAGCATCGAAAAATATCTTCGAGGGTGTTATACTCTCGGGTGTTTTGCCCCGTTCTCTCATTGGCTCGTGAGCCGACCGCCCAACTCCACGATGGTTCGCAAGCAGGAGTCCGAGGTTGGCAAGTTCGAGTGCGTCCTCGCCGAGCCCGGCAAGGCGCCCTCCGTGGGCAAGCTCCACGTGTACAAGACCTCCGCGGTCTTCAAGGCTGAGATGTTCGGCCTGGACAACACCACCGTGTCCGTGAAGCGCCGAGATCTGACGCACCTCGACGCCACCCAGACGCTCAAGCTCTCCGTCGTGTACAAGGACGGCAAGAAGAAGCTCGATCTGCAGTTCACCAGCACCAAGGCGCCTTTTCGGTGCATCGTGGACGCGTGGAAGCTCGCCGAGAGCGACGCCAAACCCATGTTCGCGGTGCCGCTCCAAAAAGAGGACAAGAACGCGAAGAAGGACTACGGCAAGGGCGTCGAGGGCATCGTCAACATGGTCAAAGACAAGGCGCTGACGTCGTACGAGAGCGCCAACGAGAAGCTCAAGAAGGTCATGCGGGAGGCCACCAAGGCGGGCGCCAAGATCCCGCCCACCCCCAAGCTCCCGCTCATCGAATGCGAAGAGGTCGTCTCCAAGTGCCTCTTCGTCAAGGTGCACCGAGCGGAAAACTTACTCGCCATGGACGCGGGAGACACATCCGACCCGTTCGTCGTGGTGCGATACCGCGGCCTAGAAGCCACGAGCAGCACGATACAAAAGTCACTCAACCCCGAGTTCAACGAGGTTTTCCACTTTCGAACCCCGCCCGGCAAAGTCGAGCTGGACGACGACGACAAGGTTGAGATTGTCGTGTACGATCGCGACTTCGGCGGCTTGAACGACTTTATCGGGTACGCCAAGGTGGACATGGAGGGCGTCCGCGTCGATGAAGGCGCCGGTCGGCCGCCGTACGTCAATAAACCCAAGAAGATTCGCCAGTGGCACGACCTCGAGCCGCTGCCAAAAGACCAAAAAGGTGACTTTTTCGACATGAACCACATGAAGGAAAAGTTGATGTTCTGGGAAGGCGAACGCGGGATCACCGGCCGGGTGTTCGTGGAGACGTGGGTGGGGAACAGGCACGACGAAGAGTTCAGGATCGCGGGCGTGCCCGTGCTCAAAGTTCCCGAGCCCGAGGCTGAGAAGCGAGTGTCGCATTCCGTCGACCCGGTCACCGCGCTCCTAAGGGTCGAGGTGAAACGAGGACGCAAAATTATGAACCTCGACGACGACGGCGGTTCCGACCCGTACTGCGAGGTGGCGGTGGTGGACCCGAAGGGAGTTCGACCGGAGCAGACGCAGGCGACGCACTACATCGACGACGCCACGGACCCGGAGTGGGACCGCGCGTTTAACTTTATCTGCGCCAAACCGTACGTGGACCACCTGGTGCTGCGAGTGTACGACTACGACGGAGCCACCTCGTTCGACGACCTCATCGGCATGGCCAAGATACCCATACACGAGCTCGACGTGTACAGAGGAACGAAACGGCCGCCGGACGAGCGTTGGATCACATTGGTGGACAAAGAAGGCAACGAGGCGAACAAAGACGGCGAAGTCTACGGCGACGTCTGCGTCCGAGCCTACCTCGACGAGGAATATTTCGAACACCTGCACGGAGGCAACGCCACCGCCGAGGTTGGACGCATGACCGTCGACGTCATGCGCGCGACGGACTTACCCAACCCAACCACGACGTTCGCGGTGGTCAAGATGGGACCGTACTGGACGCGGCTGCCGTCCGTGGCTGACAGCGCCAAGCCGGTTTGGAAACAACGGCTGAGGTATCCGGTGTTTGAACCCGCGGAGAAATGCACCGTCGCGCTGTTCGAAGGTACCGCGTCGAGTTGCAAGTTCCTCGGACGGGTCAAGCTGCAGCTGAGCACGATGGAGGATAAGGTTCGGTACGCGGGTTCGTTCCAGTTGATGGCGCGGGATCCGAGCAGCGGCGAGATCAAGAAGACGTGCAAGCTCGAGTGCGGGATGCAGTTCAACTACAAAAACGGCGGTTCGTTGGTGGCGCGTAAGTACCTCGAGCCCACGTTGCCGGATAAGTGGTACTTCTCGCCGATGAGCGACGAGGAGAAGGAGCGTATGATCAAGGCGCACAAGGAGATGGTGGTGGAACGTATGAAGCACTCGTCCCCGCCCATGAACGAGACTGTGTCCAAGGAGCTGCTCGAGTTTGCCAAGCACGAGGTGAACGTGGCTTCGATCAAGTCGTCCATCGCGCGGATCCAGCGTCTGACTGCGGGTTTTGACCAGATCGGTGCCGGTTTAACGTTCGCCCTGAGCTGGCAGAGCATTCCGGCCACCGCGCTGACGCAGTGCTACATCGTGTACCTCATATACTACCCCAACATGTTCATGCCGAGTTTGCTGTGTTTGGTGGCGCTGTACTCGTTGGCGCTGTTTCCGAGCCGATACGGGCGGGTGCTCTCACGTATGGAGGCGGACGAGTGGCTGTCGCAGGGCCTTCCTTTCCCGCCCCCGACGGAGGAGGAGGAGCGGCGTAAGAAGGAGGCGGAGGAGGAGCGCTAGCGCAAGGAGGAAGAGGAGGCGGAGGCGGCCAAGAAGGCTGAGGAGGAGGAGAAGAAATTGGCGGCGCTCGAGGGCGACGCCGACAAGTCCCGCGGGGATCGCGAGAAGAAACTCGAGGAGAAGAAGAAGAAGCGCGAGGCTGAGGAGAAGAAACGCAAGGAGGCTGAGGAACGCGCCGCCGCGCCGAAGGAAGCCTTCAACTGGGAGAGCATCAACCCGCTGGCCAGTTTACAGAAACAGATGGATGAGATTTACGCCATGATCACGATGTCGCAGAACATCCTGGACGAAGCCGTGGTCAAGTTCAAGGAGGCGGGGTGCGCGCAGGCGGACATAGACCAGGCGCTCAAGGTGCACCGGGGCGTGCGCGCC
>ENA-OWPI01004714-OWPI01004714.1-marine-metagenome-genome-assembly--contig:-NODE-4714-length-10760-cov-2.720490_pt1 | contig 10760 bp, 9 predicted proteins | sample MGYA00238138_ERZ651775 | MGnify/ENA primary metagenome ERZ651775 (study PRJEB26906, sample SAMN06265043) | marine metagenome | isolation source: Helgoland LTER site | place: Germany:Helgoland, sampling...
ACTAGTCGTATACTTGCATGGACAGTTTACTTGAGATACCAAAAAGCATTTTCGTGTTCCTGGCTGCAACAGTACAATTTACTGCACTAAGAAATGGAGTGAACAATTCGAATATCATAGCTTCCATCATCCCATACACCCTCTTGGTCATCATGGACATGGTGTTTACATTTGTTATTTTGAGGCAGCTCAACGAGAGTGACAGTAAAATGATCATTTCTACCTTGGGAGGATGGCTGTTTGTCCTTTGCTATCCATTTGCTTCCTCAGCGCTTACGCCGCGCTCAACTTCTCCACGTTCGTTCTCGGTTTGACCCGTGCGCCGTCGTGGCGGCCCACGTGGAGGTATTTCCACTGGTCCCTCGGTCTCGCCGGGTTTTTGCTGTGCACGACGCTCGCGTTTGTCATCAAATGGTACTTTGCGCTCGTCGCGGTGGCTATGCTCGGATTCCTGGTCGCGTACATCGAGTCGAGGCAAGTGCAGGTAGACTGGGGCAGCGCGTTGGGAGGGATTCGGCTGGACCTGGCGACTTCTGCGATGCTGGATCTGGCCCACGAGAGGAAGCACTCGAGCAACTGGAGGCCGCAGCTCTTGTGCCTGCCAGGTTGGCCGATGAACCCGGAGCCTGTCCCGCCGACTGAGCGCCTCCTTGAGAGGAAGTTCAGCAAACCCCCGAGCTTCCGCGAAAGGGTCGGGCTGTCTTTCATCGGTGGAGGTATGAAAGTGACCACGACGCAACCGCCGAAGCAGCACGTGGACCCAAGGGACGCACTGCTCAAGCTCGCGACGCAGTTAAAAAAGGGTCGCGGCCTTTGCGTCGTCGCCGAGGTGGAAGAGGGAGAGCTCGGCCGAACACGAGGTCTGTCCACGAGGGTGTCAAACGCCCGCGACAACCTAGAGGTGCGGCTGCAAAATGCGGGTGTCCGGGGGTTTGCGCACGTCGTCGTCGCCGAGAACTTCCGCGCCGGCAAGGCGTTTGCGATCCAGGGTATCGGTTTCGGCGGCTTGGAGCCAAACACCGTCATGCTCGGCTGGCCGCGTCGAAACCACATTGACTTCAACGAGGATGTGGACGCAGACAACGACGACCCGGAACGCGAAGAGGCGGCGAAGATTCTGGTTGAAACCGTGTGCGAGTGCACCGCGGCTGAGAAGGCTGTGCTGCTCTGCCTCGGGCTCGACGAGTTTCCTTCGCTGGATGAGCGCGTCACCGGCTTCGTGGACGTGTGGTGGGTGGTGCACGACGGCGGCTTACTTCTGATGATCGCGCATCTACTTCTGAGGCACAGGACCTGGAGCGGCTGCAAGCTTCGTGTGCACACCGTGCTTCAGTCCGCGCAGGATCCGGCGGCTGTGCGACGCGGCTTACAAAAGGTGCTGAGCGACTTCAGGATCGAAGCCGAGGTGTGCGTAGTCGAGGCGGGCGAGGATGCGGATATGTACGCATACACCCATGACTGGACGATGCGCAAGGAGCAGGCGGAGAAGTTCCGGGACGATCTGCTCGCCGCTCAGGGCAGATTAGGTGTCGATACCGGCACTCCGGAGAGCAGCACTCAGGCGAGTGGCACGAGCTCGCCGGGGACGGCTACTCCTCCGATTGCCCTGGCGAGCGGCACGGATTCGCCCGCCCCCGCTGAGAGGACTCCGTCCAACATCGGCAGCTTGAAAAAGGCGTTTCCGAGCGAGATTGACATGTTGGTTCTCGCGCACGAAGAGGTTGAGGACCCGGTCGCAGCTCAGCTTCGACACCTTCGCCGCGACAGCGTCGTCGCCAAGTCTGTTTCGGACATCATGCCTGTGCCAGCCGGTCACGCGTCGCTCACGTCGATCTTCGACATGAGCTCCATCGCGGATAGACCCACGACTGGCCAGCCCGCGGTGGGTGAACACAAGAAGACCCCACTCTCGCCCATCATCGGGTCGCCGTCAAAACCAAACGCGGCCCTCGACGATGACGATGACGGCGATGGCTCCGTGAGTCAGGACGAGGTCCGCATCGATCTCGACGACGGCGATCGGCGCTTGTCCGATGTGGACCAAGCTTCGAAAAAGAAGTCCTCGATGAAGACCACCTCAAAGGTTAAGGCTCGCAGGACATCAGTGACATTCTCCGAGGTTCCGGATGAGGTCGTCGTTAAGCAGCTCACCCCGCAGCAGGCTGCGAAGCCTGTGGAGGATGGGTGGATTTCGCAAGGACCGGGTGCGCTGAATAGGATAATTTCTGAGCAGTCCAGAGACGCGCAGCTCGTCATCGTGAACCTCCCGGACCCGGACGCGATCGTAATGCAGAACCCTTCCGCGTACGCGAGGTACACCGAGGCTATCGTGCGTGGCTTGCCCAGGGTCATCTTCGTGCACGGTACCGGACGCGAGGTGTACACGAACGCGGGGTGATGTTTCATGTTAGTTTAGTTTCATTTTGCATGTCAGGTATTTTGCTTCTACGTAGGGTTCTTTTAGTAGCTTTCAACATGTGAACACCGTCTCCGTGAAAGCACAAGAGTTCCGAGGCACATCGCACCAAAAAGTTGACGTTGAATTTCGTTGCACTACGACATGCGCACCCCCACGCGGTCGGCGTCCCGGCGCCCCGCCGGGCGCCTACAAATCCTACCGTGGGTCATCGCGGTATCTGCGCTCGCATGGTCGATGTCGATGCGCCTGGAGATGGCGTCGTACAACCACGAGTTGGTCGCCAGGCAGGTGGCCATCGTGGAGGGCCGAGATTCGACACTCGGCGGGCACCCCTCGGCGGGACACCACTGCGAGCCTTGCCCGCGGTGTGTCCAGGGGTCGATGGCGACGCAACTGAAGACCGCGGACGCAACGCCCGATCCTCGTGCGGTGACGTTCGTGCTCGTCGCGACGATGAACGCCAACAACGGTCCGAGGGTGGCTGCGCTCTTGGCCTCGGTGCAAAAGTACATCGAGAAAGATAAATCAGCCGTGCACACGTTGCTCGCGGTCGTGCCGGATGCAGAGCTGCGATGGTGGGAGCTGGCAGCATCGGCGCTCGGGGATCAGCCCGCCTTTAAGGTTGGTGTGCTCGCGGAAAGCGCGGTTCTCCATTCGGGCGTCGAGGCGCTGAAACGAGCGGCGCCAAAGACGAGCAGGAGGGAAACGAGAGGGACGGGCTACAGGGTCCAGATGCTGCTGAAACTCGGCGTGGCTGAGCACGTGCCGACCGACTTTTACGTCACGTTCGACTGCGACGTGGTGCTCGCGAGACCGATGCATCTCGGTGATCTCGTCAGGACAGACGAGAACGGGGCGCTCAGGGCTGTGACGCAGGGACGGATGGGCGGCCCCCACGCGAGTCGCTGGCTGTCGAGCTCGCTGGACGCCTTCTTTGGAACCACCGCCGGTTCCGCGCAGCGCAAGGGCGGCGTCGACGGTTCGCACGACTGCCGCGTCGGTAATTTAATGCACACGCTCGGAGTGACGCCGGCGGTGATGTCGAAGCACGGCGCGGTCGCCACGCTCGAGCGTCTGGAGCGCAGGGCGGCGGAGGAGGGGAAACGCGGTTGGGCCGAGTATTTGTTTTCGGCGTTGGAGGACGGTTTGGACTGGACTGAGTACGGACTGTACGCCGCGGGTACGTGCCTCGATGGGTCGTTCAGTCGTTACCACGTCGTGGATCCGAGCGTTCGTCTGTACGACGCCGCGTTGCAGGAGGATGGCAGTAAGTTTATGGATCCAAAGGTGATGAACGAAGCCTTCGGGCCGAACCCCTTCGTTGTTCTTCAGAGCATCGGGGGCAGCGACGCGACGTCGGCTGCGGATGCGCTGTACTCTCACCTTGGCAACCCTGCGGTAGAGGCGACCAGGTAGTGACGCCTAGCTTGACACAAATATTACGTTTCAGCTCAAAACACGAAAGCTAGTGGCTAACATCCGCTCATCTCAGATGGGGTCGCTCGATCTGGAAAGGATGTGCTGGAACCCGGGCCACATCTTCGGGAGTTCGAACGGGATCCGTTCCTGATACTGCTTCTTGTGGTCCGCCTTGATCGACTCCATCACCTCTTTGGCCTTCTCCAGCTTGATCATCCGCCCCTCCTTCTCCTTCATGAAGTTGATGCACTTGACAGCGCCCTCTTCGTCCTTCACCCACGGCCTGTAGTTTATGCACATCCATTGGACGAGCGCCTGCTCCTCTGTCAGGGCCTCCCCCGCATCGTCCCCGGCCGCCCGCTTGACGGCTCCGGCGTACCTGGTACGATGACGGTAGGACCTCTTCGTGGGCGCGGCGCGCACAGCGGGCACCGCTGGAGCGAGGGTTGACAGGGCGGAGGACGTCCACATTGGCGCGTTGTTATCTGATCCACGATCGATGTGCAACTGGTTCTGGTTAAGTGTTATACAAGTAAACTTAATAATTTGCGCCGCGCGAGAACCAAGTCTCTGTCGACCTTCGGGTGTCGACCGATCTATATCGATCGTTGGATGCTCGATGTGTGCTAATGAGGACATGTGTTACAATTCTACGCGGAAGCAATCGGGCGTGGCCCCTCCGCCGCCCCGCGTTGCTCCGCGGCAACCGGCTAGGTGGTACAAAAAATATCCAAGACGTCTACGGACTCACTCAAAGCGTCGGTTGGCTCGCCTGCGAGGGAAGAAAGGAGGGTTCGGGTCAGCACATGGCGTAACGACATATTTAAGCGTCTAGATGGCCCCTCGATGGGCACGTAGCGGGAGTGGATGGGGCCTCAAGTCGCGCGAGGTGCCCAAAGAAACCCTAAACTGTCGAGAAATCTCACCTTGGACGAAGCCTCCTGCTTCATTCGATCGTCGCGGTACTTGAGCAACCTATCAAAGTTGTCCAGGCCTGCCACCTTTGGTTTTCCTTCGTACACGTGGTGAACGAGGTATTGGATGCCACCCATCGCCGTGATGGCGCCGACGATGATGGCGAAGGGAGGGAAAGACTCGTAAGGCATTTTCCTACGGTCACGTCTCGACGCTGAAGGAGATCGGTGGTTCGACCGATGTGGCTCGTACGACCGTGTGGTTTACACCCTCGAACGTACTCGTGGAACGCGGCGCGGCGTTACCTACGTTTCTAGCGACACACCGACGGACGGTGGTGCCTCTCTTTCTGTGACGAACGGAGAGCCGCTTGGATTTTTATCTCTTGGCTCGTCAGGCGCTGCTGCTGGTATCGGCCACATTTTATGGCAAAAACGATGCGTGCCCGCCTCCGTACCGCGGCGCCCACAAACACGATTACGTTTCTTCTACGAATGACTATCTAATACGACGATGTGCTAAAAGGACCGGCGAGCTCGCGCGTGAGCCGCCTCAAGTCCCGTCGTTCTCTAAGTCGCCGCCTCGAGCCGTCCCTCCTCCACCTCCGCGAGCGTGCTCTGCGACGAGGACCGCGGCATCTTCAGCTGCAGGTCCAGGTCCAGCGTCTCGTTGATGTCCATGCTGGGGCGGCTCGCGTGCCCCGGCCGGTCATCGGCCACGTCCGGCTCATCCATGATGACGGGCGAACACCCGGGCAGCGGGTACCGTCGTCGAAGCGCCTCGCGGAATCGCTCGTGCTTCACCCCCGGCGCCCTGGCAGCCGCAAACGCGTCCAGCGCCTGCTCCGCGCTCATACCCAGCGTCTGTATGAGGTAGCAGCACAGCACGAACCCGGTGCGGTTGAAGCCGTACGCGCAGTGTATCGCTATGTGGTGCTCCGGTCTTCTGCTCCAGAACTCGGACGCGACGGCGATGACCTCGTCGGTGCACTCGACGTTTGGCACCGATTTCGCCACGTTTCTGACGTGCACGCGCTCCAGGTCGTTCGGTACGCCGTCGGTGTACAGGCAATCGTGGTTGCTGAGGTCGATGATGAGCCCAACCTTGCGTCCGAGCGCGAGTTGCTCGGCCAGGAACTTCGGCAGGGTGAGGATGTTCGGCAGGGACTCCTCGGCGTCTTTGGCCAGGAGCGTCGGCGACAGTGGGGTCTTCATGGGGATGAAACGCGACGGCGCGACGGGTTCGCCGTAGCTCGAGTAGTCCCCCCACTTCTGCAGCTTGCTGAGCACCGTGGGCACGTTATTCTCCGTCACCGCGGTGTTGAACACGTGACTCGCCGTGGACGTCGACGCGCACGAGTCGTCTCCCCACGAAGACGAGGGGCGCGTTTGATGTGCTTGTTCGTCGGCAGCCTTCCCCGCCGCGGGGACGGGTGCCGAGGCGCCCTCGACACGCGCGGTGGGCGGCGCGTGCTCGGGCGGCATATCTGCGTAGAGACGACGTGCACTCTAGCTAGAAATCCACCGACGGAGCCTCCTCTTCGAGTCGCGAGCGCCGCGTGAGGGTGTGTGGTGGGTGCCTCCGATGAAATCGCGCGGAGAAGGAATAAAGCGCCTGAAAGTTATCATGTTTGTCACATTGTAATCAGTCTGAATACATGTACAAGTAGTTTGCATAATACCGTTTTGTGCACTTTTTTGCTAATTCCTTTTGCTCACTGTACGAGTATTTACGCACATTGAAGAATGTGTGTTTTGAAGAAAAATTTTCACGGGTGGGTCTTGGGCCAAGCCTCGAGAGCGCGGTGGCCCTCTCTAACCAGCGCGTCGGCACGTTTACGTAACGACGTCAAGTAGCTAACATGGGTCGCGTCCGCACCAAGACCGTCAAGAAGGTGCGTATCCCGTGGATAACGACGCGATCTTCCCTCCGGCCGTCGCCCGGCGTCGGTTTTCCGGCGCGCGGGGATGGAACAACCGGGCCTGCTCTGAAAACCCTAGTGGTGATGCCGCAATCTCTCTCTGACGTCGCGTCCCCTCCCTCCTCGATCCTCAGGCGTCCCGCGTCATCGTCGAGAAGTACTACTCTCGCCTGACCCTCGACTTCGACACCAACAAGCGCATCGCCGAGGATGTCGCCATCATCCCATCCAAGCGCCTTCGCAACAAGATCGCCGGTTTCACCACTGTGAGTACTCTCCCGAGGGTTTTTCGCGCATCATCCGCGGAACGTACCGTCGACCCGAGCGTCGACGCGGTGCATACGTAGGCGACGGTCGTGTCGATGGCGCGATACGCGTGTGATTAGCTCGTGAACGTGCCGTGGCGGGCGATTCGTCGCGTCGCGTGGGCTGTTCGCGCGCGTTACCGGGAGCCATCGAGCGGCTTTCTTCTCGTCCAACAATCACCTCGATACAAAGCCTGTGTCGTCCCACAAGCACCCACCTGACCTCTTCCTTCCTTTCGTCCCTCTCTCGCAGCACCTTATGAAGCGCATCCAGCGTGGCCCCGTGCGCGGCATCTCCCTCAAGCTTCAGGAGGAGGAGCGTGAGCGCCGCATGGACTTTGTCCCCGACGAGTCCGCGCTCGCGGTGGAGACCATCGAGGTTGACCGTGACACCATGGACATGCTCAAGTCTCTCAACATGGCTAACCTTCCCGGCGTGACCCTGCAGCAGGGCCGCGGCCGTGGCGGTTTCCAGGGCAAGCGTGAGGGTGGGGGTAACCGCAACTAAGCGCTGTGTTCTCTCGATTAGGCGAGAGTAGACACTGGACTCGGTTAAGGTTTTTTGTAATGGACAGTGAAGGAGGTTCCGTTGGAATAAAGTCGTCAACACTCGATATATCCTTCTACTCTAAGGGGCTCATCATCCGCCGTTGTAGCTCGCCGTCCGCGCCTTTGGTCACCTGCGTGACTGCGCATATCTGTGCGATGTCCTCCTCACCCCGCGTCAGGCTCGCCGTGAGCACCCCACAGTTGTTCTGAAACGAATTCTTCACGTCGTGCAGCGCTATGCCGTCGCTGTGGAACGTCATCGTGTGCGAACCCGCGTCGTAGTCTTTCTTTTCCGTCTCTCCCACCTGTGCTCGAGAATCGGGACACGCGTCAGTCAGTAGATGCGGGGATGTTATTCACGAAGCACGCGAGAGTGGAAACAAGCCGAGGGAACACCAGCTGGATCGGTTGAAACCTCGAGGGGAGAGGGGCGAGTCGTGCGCGGACGTACCTCGACCACGAACTTCATTTCCGTGATGTCAACCGTGTATTTCACCTTCCAACACGCCCCTTCGATCGGCTCGCTGAGTTTGAAGTCCACCTGCGAACGGTAATGTTGACGGATGATGAGGTTAGAGGGTTGCGTAAAGTTCGACGGGGGCGGTTGGGGCCGACGCGAGGCTGAGGACGCACCTCCAGGTTTAGCTCCGCCGCCATCGGGGCGGGGTTCGGGCTGATGTCGAGCCTCGTCACGTCGACTCCCGCCACCATGTTGTGTCTCAACGAGTCTGGCCTCCCGACGTCGTGCCCTGCGCCCTGAGGAGTGAAAAATAGACGGCACCTGTGAATAAATTGTACTTTCCTCGTGAGAGAGGTGCTCTCCTTCACAACTCTTACGCGCTTGACCACTCGACGACACAACAAACGTCGTTGGGATTTCGTGCAAGGCGGGCGAACCAACGTCAACTCCCACGACGTGCGCCTCCTCGGCACACGCCACGACACCCAGCGTCCAACGACGTCAAATTCCGGTGAATTCCCGGAGGTTGAATTGTCACGATGGGGCGCCTCGATACTCTCCTGGCGCTCAACTCCGCCCATGAAGCGAGCGGGTGGCGGCACGTCGACGCTCGCGATGTCGTTCGTGCACTGACCAAAGCGTGCGGGGTCTCCGCGGGCTTCGGCCTTCCTCGTGAGGTCCGGGGGTCGGTGCTTCTCCGCGCCCTGGTGTCGTGCAAATTAATTCCCGGCGATGCGCCTCGCGCGGTGCTCGCCTCCGCGCTCGTGGTCGAGGCCAACGTACCGGTCCCGACCGGTGATGCGCCCATCGTGACTGAACGTGCGCTATTCAGCACCAACAGGCTCGTCAGCGCCGTGTGTCTGCTGTGCGGCGGGTCCGTGGACGACAAGATCGGGCTCTGCTTCGCCGCGTGCGACGTGGACGCGATCAAACGCCTGAGCCAGCACCAGGCGAAGGGTTTCTTCGCCGAGGATGCCGTCACGGTGGCGTACGCGGCGGCGCACGATGTCATCGGAGATAGTGCCGACCTGCAGTGGGCGATTGCGGTCTGGGAGCGCAAGCTGAGGAGGTTCTTCGGCGGCAGGCCCGGGCTTCAGTCGCGGGGCGACGTCGCGATCAACGAGGAGGAGTTCAAGCGTCTCGCGTCTCAAGCGTTGGATTCCATGAGCCGCGAGGCTGTGGAGGAGGCGGTCAAGGAAAAGGAGCTGATCGATGACGAAGTGTTCGAGGATGCCCCCGATCAGTTCCAATCGGGCCACAGGAGAGAGCCGTCGCTCGTCGAGTCTCTGGCCATGCTGCTCAAGGGTGGCGAGCACAGCCGCCAGCCGTCCAAGGACGAGGACGTGGAGGCGGGCAACAGGGGTGGCCACCACAGGAGGGACAGTAGCACGATAAGCGCAAACAGCGGAGAAACCCCGGGTTTGTTGAACCTCCTGAACAACCTGAACAGCGGCATGAAGGCCCAGCACGAAATGAAGGCCCAGCACGAGCGGCGGCGGACGGGTTCTTGGGACGACCGCGACGTCCAACCCAGGCACGCCCGCAAGCCGTCGGACGGAGCAGGCGGGTCGCCGCTTCGATTCGCGTCACCGCCTCATGGAGAAGGCGCTATGAAAACGCCGGAGGGTATGCCGAAGAGCGCGCTGCGCAAGTCCAACTCCGCGCACCAGCTCTCCCCCGTGGAGTCACCCGACGGTTCAACGGCGTCGAAGAGGTTGGACTACGGGCTCGAGGACTCAAAGGATGCGAACAGGGAAGAAGCCGCGGTGAGACGCAGCGGAGAGGTCGGGACCAGTGTCGCTCAGGATAACGGTGGTCTCGCGAGCAAGCCGCGCCCACGGCCGCTCAAGGTTGACTTCGACCAGAGCGTCCAGGACAACGGCGGGTCCAACCCCGGCGACCGACGCCGACGCGGCGACGAGGGGGACGGAAAGGGGAAGATGACCAAGGAGGAGATGAGACGCGCGGAGCTCAAAGCCGCGCTCGCCGCCGCGCAGGAAGACACCGAGATCGCGCTGGAGGGTCAGGAGGACGTGGACAACACGTTCGATTCGGCGGTGGCGTTTGTCCAGGAGGTTGGCATCCGAATGTTCCTGTACAACATCGTCAAGATGTTGGTGGTCATCGCCGTCATCGCGGCGGACGCGTGCGCGTGCGTGTGGACCATGTTCCACTTTGGCATCGTCATCGGGCTCTCCGTGGTGATGTGCATCAACGTCGCGCTCGCCTTGCTGTTCGGTTTCTTCGTCATTCGGTACAACAACCGCGCAACCGGCCAGATGCACATGGAGTACGGTCAGCACATGATGAGGGGGATGACCGAGCTGGTCAACAACAACGCCTTGAAGGAGGTCTCGGACTCGCTCACGGCCATGTCTCGCATCTCGGCGAATCAAGGGAACAACGGTAAGTTCAGGGACGACAGCGTGCGGGGAGGGAAGCAATCCAGGCGCACGTACTCCGACGCGGTCTGATAGTCTTCGTAGTCTTCCGATAGTCTTTAAAGCCGTTCACCGGCCAATACACTTATTACAAGGATGACACTACTCTCATCGCCCCTGGCCGATGAGCTCGCGGGTCTGGACCATGTTCGCGGTCACGACATCGAGCCTGGTCTTGGGCAGGGGGGCGATTCCGTTCGAGTTGAAGTGCCCGCTGACCTGGCTGACGGCGTTGTAGAACGCCCGGCCGGAGGCGGTCTTGGCCGACCCGCCCGGGGCGTACTTGCCCGCCCACACGTTGCTGTCCTTCTTCAGCTGGGAGATCATCTTC
>ENA-OWPI01004720-OWPI01004720.1-marine-metagenome-genome-assembly--contig:-NODE-4720-length-10749-cov-21.513212_pt1 | contig 10749 bp, 10 predicted proteins | sample MGYA00238138_ERZ651775 | MGnify/ENA primary metagenome ERZ651775 (study PRJEB26906, sample SAMN06265043) | marine metagenome | isolation source: Helgoland LTER site | place: Germany:Helgoland, sampling...
TGGAGCTCTAACTGCTGCAAAATGGTTGATTAATAAAAAACCAGGACTTTATTCAATGAGAGATTTATTGAACTTTAAATAATGGATGAAAAAGAAAAAGCTAAAAAAATACTAAAAATTTTAAATAAACTTTATCCAACAACCCCTATTCCACTAGATCATACTAGTAACTTTACTCTCTTAATGTCGGTTCTTTTATCAGCACAATGTACTGATCTAAATGTTAACAATGTAACTAGAAATATATATCCAAAATATAATAAACCTGAGCATTTTGTAAAATTAGGCAAAAAACGAATAGAAAAATTAATTAAAAGTATTGGTCTTTTTCGAGTTAAAGCAAAAAGTATTTATTTAATGTCTAAACAGCTTCTAGAAAAGCATGGAGGCAAAGTGCCCAAAAGCTTTGAAGAGCTCGAAAAACTGCCCGGTGTAGGCCATAAAACAGCAAGTGTGGTTATGTCTCAAGGTTTTGGGGTTCCAGCCTTTGCAGTTGATACTCACATACATCGATTAGCTCAAAGATGGGGTTTAACGAATGGCAAAAATGTTATTCAAACTGAAAAAGATTTAAAAAGAATATTTCCAGAAAAAACATGGAGCAAATTACATTTACAAATAATTTATTATGGAAGAGAATTTTGTAAGGCTAGAGAATGCTATGGTTTGACTTGTAAAATTTGTACGACTTGTTATCCTAATCGAAGAAATCCAGTTAAAATAAAAAAAGCTTAATATGAAAATACTAGGAATTGGTAATGCAATTGTGGATGTTATTTGCAAAGTTGACGATCAATATCTGATAAATAATCAATTAACAAAAAGCACAATGAAACTAGTTGATGAAAGTGAGTTTAAAAAACTTTTATCAACTCTTAAAATTGAAGAAACAGTTTCTGGTGGATCTGTTGCAAATTCTATTGTTGGCCTGTCTCAATTGGGAAATGATGTTGGGTTTGTGGGTAAGATTAATGCTGATGAATTGGGAAAAAAATATGAAGAAGGTCTGACTAAAGAAAAAGTTCAATATTTTTATAATAAAAAAGAGGAAGTTTCACCAACTGGAACTTGTTTAATCTTGATCACGCCTGATGCAGAAAGAACTATGGTTACGTTTTTAGGAATTGCAGGAAAAATTAACCAAAATGATATTAATGAAAAAGCTGTAAAAGAAAGTGAAATGATATTTTTAGAAGGATATTTATGGGATGAGGGAGAACCAAAGACTGCCTTCGATAAGGCGATGTCACTCTCTAATACTAAAGCAATGTCTTTATCAGATCAATTTTGTGTGGAGAGACATAAAAGTGACTTTTTAGATTTAGTTAAAAATAAACTTGATATTACCTTTGCTAATGAACAAGAAATCAGAGCATTAATTGATGCTAAAAGCTTTGAAGATGTTATTGAATTTGGAAAACAACTAGGAAAACTTTTAATCGTCACGCGTGGTGAAAAAGGAAGCATTGCTATTAAAAATCAAGAAATTATAGAATGTCAAAGCAAACCAAATTTAAAAATTGTAGACTTAACGGGTGCTGGAGACCTCTTTGCGGCTGGTTTTCTTCATGGGTTAATTAATAATATCTCAACAAAAGAATGTCTTGAAAAAGGAACTGAAATGTCTTCAAAGATAATCCAAAAGGTTGGTGCTAGACTAGATTAAGCTATTTTAGTCAATAAAATAGCCATTTTTATGGCTTAATATAAATTTTTCATCTTTAAATAAATCACTTATTTTTTTTCTCAATCTATAAATATGTGTTTCTACAGTATGGGTTTCCATGTTTGTAGCGTAACCCCATATATTCTTTTGTAGATCTGCAACATTGTGTTTAATTTTTTTATTATTTAAATACAAAATGATTTCAATTTCCTTTTCTGTTAATTTTAACTTTAAATTGTCTTTAGAGAGAAATTTAGAATTTAAATTTAAATCATATCCTTTAATAACCAATTTAGATTGTTGGTTAAATTTTAATTTTATTAATTTAATATTGATTAATTCTAATAATTTTTTTAAAGATAGAGGTAAATCATTAAAATCTAAAAAGTTTTTATCAGTTATATTATTATTTAATAATAATTTATAGTCAGTTTTTGATATTACTAGAAAATCTATTTTATCTAAATCAAGATTATTTGTTAAATCTTCTTCATTCTTAATTTTTATAATTTTAAAAGATAAATTTTCTTTTATCTCGTCTAAAATTTCATATAGTGAATTAAAATTTATAATAAAAACATTTTGCATAATTATATTTAATATTACTTATGATAATTCATGTATCTAATAAAAACACTCTTATAATTGACGAATTTAAGTTGAGATGTTGTATTGGAAAAAATGGCATAAATTCTAATAAAAAAGAGGGTGATTATTCAACCCCAAAAGGGTCATTTAATTTAAGAAAATTATATTTTAGAAAAGATCGTGTTGGTATTCCAAAATGCAAAATTAATAAAAAGATCATTAAACGAGATATGGCTTGGTGTGATGACCCAAAACATAAAAAATATAATGAAGAAATTAAAACAAGTAATAAAAATCTTAAAGAAAATCTATACAGATATGATCATAAATATGATTATATAATTTCAATTAGTCACAATGAAAAAAAAATTCCTGGCAAAGGAAGTGCAGTATTTATTCATTTAACATATAATTATGAACCAACTGCAGGATGTGTTGCATTAAAAAAGAAAGATTTTGAAATATTATTAAAATTAATAGATAAAAAAACTAAAATTAAAATAGGTTAAGTTCTGCTGCCAAATATTTTTGAACCAACTCTAACATAAGTTGCATTATATTTAATTGCTGACAGGTAATCACCTGACATCCCCATACTTAACTCTTTAAAGTTTAATTCTTTATTTATTTTATTCATCTCAGAAAAATACTCTTCAACACTATCATCATTGGGTGGAATACACATCGTTCCAATGATATCCAAATCTAATTTTTTACAAAAATGATAAAAATCAATTAATTGACCTTTATTAATACCAGATTTTTGTTCTTCATTACCAATATTAACTTGAATGAATAACTTTGGTTTTTTTTCATATTTTTTCTGCTCTAGTGATATTTTAGTTGCTAATTTTTCACTATCTAGAGAATGAATATAATCAAAAATCTTAAGTGCAAATTTAACTTTATTTGTTTGAAGTCTACCAATTAAATGAAGCTTTAATTGATTATATTTTGACTTTATATCACTCCATTTGTCTATGGCTTCTTGAACCTTATTTTCTCCATAATTTAAATGACCATGTTCTATTAATGGTAAAACATTTTCAATGGGAAAAGTTTTCGATACTGCTATAATTGTTGGTAATTTATCATGATTTACTTTTGATTTAACAAGCTCTTCTATATAAATTAAATTTTTAACAGTATTATGCATAATAAAATTTTAAATAAATATAACTTTATAAAAGAATTTGATCAAAGTCACTTAGATAAACAAGATAAAAAAACAATCATAATATTTAGAAATTATAATCAACCAATTGATGAAGAATTAATTTTAACAATAAAAAATTATTGTAAAAAAAAAGGAAATAAATTTTTAATTTCTAATAATATTAAATTAGCAATAAAGCTTAATTTAGATGGGGCTTACATTCCTTCATTTAATAAAGATAAAAAACACCTCTCTTATTCTTTTAAGAAAAATTTTATTTTATTAGGGTCTGCGCATAATATTTTTGAAATCAAAATTAAAGAAAACCAAAATATTTCTAAAATTTTTTTATCCCCTCTTTTTAAAACAGCTAAAAAAAAGGAGAATTTAGGAATGTATAAATTTATGAAACTTGCTAAAGAAACAAAAAAAGATGTAGTGTGTCTTGGTGGAATTAATAAAAACAATATTAAAAAAATTAAATTATTAAAAATTAATAATATTGCATCAATATCAATGTTTCAAAATTTATTAAAAAAATATGAAATTTAAATCAACTCAATCAAGTATACAAGTTTTGGTAAACAATTTTAATTTAAAAAATTATGATTTTGTAATTTCTGAATCTAGAAATTTTCTTAAAAGATATCCAAAAGAAATAATTTTTTATAATTTATTGGGTATTTCGTTTCAAAGAATAGGGAAATATTCAGAGTCAAAAGATGTTTTTGTAAAAGGTTTAAAATATTCGCCTAAAGACACATCCCTGAGAAACAATCTTGCCCAAACACACACAAACCTTTTTGAATATGAGAGAGCTGAGCAAATTTTTAACGAATTAATAAAAACAAATCCTAATTATGCAAGTGCATATTTAAATTTAGGTAATCAAAAGAGAGATTTAAATCAATTATCTGAAGCAATTAAATTATATGAAATGGCAAATAAATTGATGCCCAATAATCATATCATCTTGTATGCTATTGCATTAACACACCGAGCACTAGGAAATTTTGACAATGCAGTTAAATATGGAAAACAAATTATAAAATTAAACCCAAATTTTACAAAGGCAGATTTGTTAATTAGTAGATGCATAACTTATGATGAAAATAATTGGCATTATAAAAATTTAATTGAAAGAACAAAAGATAGAAAATTAACAGAAGACAAGGATATAGATCTTTGCTACTCACTTTCTAAAGCAAATGAAGATTTTAAAAATATAAATCGATCCTATGAGTTTTTAAAAATTGGAAACAGTTTAAGAAAAAAAAGAAGTAACTATAATATAAATGATGACATTAATTTAATTAAAGATATAAAAAAAATTTTTGAAAACATAAATTTAGAAAATATATCAAGCAGTCAAAATAAAAAATTAATCTTTGTTCTTGGAATGCCTAGGTCAGGCACTTCACTTGTAGAACAAATTATAAGTTCTCACAGCACTGTCTTTGGTGGTGGAGAACTTCCGTATATGAATGCGTTAGTAAATAAAAATTTTATAAATAATAAAAAAATTCAATTTGAAGAGCTTGTTAAATTATTAAAAAATGAAGAAAAAATTAATTTTATTGCAAATGAATATTTAAATTATACTAAGCACTTAAATAAAGATAACAAATTTTTTTTAGACAAAAGTCTTTTGAATTTTATGTGGGTTGGATTTATAAAAATATTGTTTCCTAACTCAAAAATTATTCATTGCAGCAGAGATCCAAAAAATAATTGTTTATCTATATACAAAAATGCTTTCGGAGATGGCTTAGGTTTTGCTCACGACGAAGAAGATCTGGTTAAATTTTACAAAGCTTACAAGGACCTAATGAATTTCTGGAAAAGTAAAAAAATTGACAATTTAATCACTGTCAATTACGAGGATTTAATCAATGATAACGTCTCTGAAACTAAAAAACTAATAAAACATTGTGAATTAAGTTGGGAAGAAGATTGTTTAAAATTCTACAAGAATAAAAACCCAATTAAGACAATAAGTGCCGGACAAGCAAGAAAACCTATTTACAAAACTTCCTTAAATGTCTTTGAAAAATATAAAAATTTACTGAAAATAATAGATAAAAGCTTCTAAAAAAGCCCCGATGTAAAACCGGGGCTTTAAGTTCTTAATCTAAATTAAATTAGAATGCTAATGATAGTACTATTTCAGTAGCTTCTTCATCTGCATTCGCAGTTCCAGCTGCATTGTCTGCTTCTGCCATTTGAGCTGCAATTGTCATTCCACCCATAGTGTATGAAATGTTTATTGCGCTGAAGTCTTCTTCAACATCTGCAGTAGCACCTGTTCCGAAATGATCAATTGAACCATCTGAGTAAGAGATAGCTAAGTTTTCATTTACGTTAAACGCAATTGACACCTGATTACCTTCTGCTGCAGAAGCTGCTGTACCTGAAGTAGTGACGTTTCTTTGAGCTCCAACAGTTACTGAACCGAAAGCATACTTAGCAAAACCAGCATATCCTTCATCATCTTTTCCAGTGTCTTTTTCAACATTAGAATAACCAGCACCAACAGTTAAACCATCAATCGGTGAGGATGTTAATGCTCCAGTGTAAGCATTTTCTGAATTTCCACCAGTACCACCCACAACATTATTTGAACTACCACCAGATCTAAATCCTAAGTTTAGATTTACCATGCCTAGTGTATTAGTGTACTTGATCATGTTACCTGAACCTTGAGGATTAGCTAAACCACGGAAGTTAGTACTTATTTTATCATCTGCTTCTTCGTAAGCTCTTGGTGTTTCATCATCAATTGCATCAGCACCAACGTTACCACCACTTTGGTTTAATGAAATTGTTCCTAAGTCACCCATACCTAGTGCAACTTCACCAGAATACATTCCAGTACTACCATTTATTTCATCTGTTACGTAGACCGAAGTAGTGAAACCATTATCTAGCTCACCTGAACCAGAAAATGTTATTCTAGTATCCATACCCATTGGGTTACCAATATCAGTTGCTGTTTGAGCAGTTCCATCATGACTTTTAGTCACATAACTTGCTGAAGAGTTACCAGTCACAGTTAATTCTCCCGCATTAGCTGCGAACATAGCTAACGAACCTGCAAGAGCTGTAAGCCCTATTTTTTTAATATTCATGTATTTTCCTTTTTTGTTTGTTTTTATTATTAATTACAATGTTATTATAATTTTTTTTAGCAATTTCTTTAATTTATTTTAAAAAGAGATATTTTCTCTAAATTTGTTGTAAAAATAACACACTATTATTTATTAGAATATTATAACCATTATGATAGTACTACTATCTCTTATGCCCTTAAAAAGCCCTATATCATTATCTTTTTTTATTAAAACATTGTTAATAGCGTCTTTTTTCATATCCAGTGGATGTGGGATTTATAAGCCTGTTGATGCTAGAAAAATAAGTCCTAATCCGAAGGAAAGAACTAAAAAAAACCTTGAAGATGGAAAGGGTTTCTCATTTAACACTAGCAGCACTGGAGGTGGAGTATTTGAATTTGCAAGCTCTAATGAGCTGTGGAGAGCATCATTAGATATAATTGATTTTATGCCACTTTCATCTGTCAACTATAGTGGTGGCATAATTATTACTGACTGGTATTCAGCTGACCAATCTTCAAATGAAAGTATTAAAATTTCAATAAGGTTTTTAAGTAATGAAATAAGGTCCGATGCGCTAGATATTAAAGTTTTTAATAAAAAATGTTTAACACTAACAAATTGTGTAACGTCTGAGAAAAGTGGAAATATAACAATTGAATTAACAGAAAAAATTTTAAAAACAGCCGCTATTTATGAAAAAGAAAAGAAAGATAAAAAGAAAAAATAAAAATTTAGGCTCTGTAAATAATTCAAAGACAAAATCATAATTAATAAAATTTACTTTTTGTGGATAGATACAATTTTAAAATAGTAGAGGCCAAATGGCAAAAATTTTGGGACCAAAATAAAACTTTTTCTACTATAATAGATAAGACAAAAAAAAAATTTTATTGTTTGGAAATGTTTCCTTACCCGTCGGGCAAAATCCACATGGGTCATGTAAGAAATTATACAATTGGTGATGTGCTAGCTCGTTATAAAACTTTACAAGGTTATAATGTTCTTCATCCAATGGGCTGGGACTCGTTTGGTATGCCAGCAGAAAATGCTGCAAGACAAAATAATTTAGATCCTAAAACTTGGACTGAATCAAATATTGAAACCATGAGATCTCAACTTAAAAAACTTGGGTTATCAATTGATTGGGACAAAGAAATTTCAACTTGTTCTGAGGATTATTATAAACACCAACAAGAATTTTTTTTAGACCTTTATGACAAAGGATTAGTTTACAGAAAAGAAAATTATGTTAACTGGGATCCTGTGGATGAAACTGTTCTTGCTAATGAGCAAGTTGTAGATGGTAAAGGTTGGAGATCAGGAGCCATAGTTGAAAGAAAGAAGTTAAATCAATGGTTTTTTAACATCTCAAAATTCTCAGAAGACTTATTGCAGGGATTAGATGCATTAGAAAATTGGCCAAACAAAGTAAAGGTTATGCAAAAAAACTGGATTGGAAAATCATTTGGTTGTGAAGTTAAATTTAAAATCGAAAGTGAAAAACCTATTGAAAGTATTAAGTGTTATACAACAAGACCTGACACTTTATTTGGTTTTTCTTTTCTTGCACTCTCAGTTGATCACCCTTTGGCAAAATATTATGAAAACGATAAAGAATTTCAAAAATTTAAAGAAGAATGTTCTAAAACAGGTACTACTGAAGAATCCATTGCTTCTGCTGAAAAACTTGGTTTTAAAACTGATATGATTGCCGTTAATCCACTGGATAAAAATATGAAAGTTCCAGTTTATTTTGCAAACTTTGTATTAATGGACTATGGACTTGGTGCTGTTTTTGGTTGTCCTGCACATGATCAACGAGATTTAGATTTTGCAAAAAAATATAATTTAAAAATAACACCTGTTGTTAAGCCTGAAAAAGATAAAGATTTTGAAATAAATAATGAAGCTTATACAGGTGAAGGATATCTTTATAATTCAGATTTTCTTGATGGTTTAAAAGTTCCAAGTGAATCTATTATTAGGACTATAGAATTTCTTGAAAAGAATAGTTTAGGAACAAAAAAAACCAATTATCGATTAAAAGATTGGGGGATATCAAGACAAAGATATTGGGGATGCCCTATTCCAATGGCCTATGATGAAAATGATCAGCCTATTAAAATTCCAAAAGACATGCTTCCCGTTAAACTTCCAGAAATTAAAAAATTAAGTAGTAAAGGTAACCCCCTAGATTCTGAAGATAAATGGAAATATTTTACTTTAGATGGAAAAAAATACAGAAGAGAAACCGACACTTTGGATACATTTGTTGACTCTTCTTGGTATTTCTTAAGATTCTGCTCTCCTCAAAATACTAATCATGGCTTTACACAAGAGGAAGTGGATTATTGGATGCCAGTTGACCAGTATATCGGAGGTGTTGAACATGCCATTTTACACTTATTATACTCAAGGTTTTTTATGCAAGCTCTCGCCTATAAGAATGATGATTTTAAATTAAAAGAACCATTTAATGGGTTGTTTACACAAGGAATGGTTTGTCACGAAACTTATAAAGATCAAACAGATACATGGTTAAGTCCTGATGAAGTAATTTCAGAAGATGGTAAAAAATTTTATAAAAAAGATAATCCTTCTGAAAAAATAGTTGTTGGGCCAATAGAGTCTATGTCAAAATCTAAAAAAAATACAATAGATCCAGAAAATATAATAAAAAATTATGGAGCAGATTCTGTTAGATTATTTATTTTATCAGACAGTCCACCAGAAAAAGATGTGCAATGGTCTGATCAGGGCATGGTGGCGTCATTTAAATTTGTTCAAAAACTATGGACTTTAAATTCTAAAATTTTAGATAAAATAAAAGATAATAACCAAGACGATGAAGGTAAAGATTTAACTAAATTTACTAATCAACTAATTAATAAAATAACCCAGAACCTAGAAAAATTTCATTATAACGTAATAGTTGCTAACTTTTATGAAATCTATAATTTTTTGATTAAAGAAACGGATAAGCCTATAAAAAAAGAAGTTTTAATTGAAAACTATAAAAAAATTTTAATTTTAATGAATCCATTTATTCCACATTTTTCAAACGAATGTTTAAGCACAATTAATCAACACGAAATAGATTGGCCAATAGTTTCTAAAGAGGATTTGATAGAAGATGATATTAACTTTGTCGTTCAGATAAACGGTAAAAAAAGATTGATTTTAAAGGTAAAAAGAGATCTGGTTGAAAAAGAAATTTTAGAAATCATAAAAATAAACCCAGCAATTGAAAAATTTCTAAAAAACAAAACAATAAAAAAATCAATATTTGTACCCAACAGGCTTATAAACATTATACTATAAAAAATGTTCCAAAAAAAAATTATACTTCTTCTTTTGTTGTTACTATCATCTTGTGGATATGAGGCAATTTACTCTAAAAAAAATTCTTCGAATTATATTTTTTCAGTAAGTGATTTAAGCTTTGTTGGCGATAAAACAATTAATCTAAAGATCAAAGAAAGACTAAATAACTATGCTCAAAGTAAAAAGGATAAAGATTTTATACTAAGAATCTCTAGCACTTCAAAAAAAATAACTTTAGCAAAAAATACTACTGGTGATGCTACATCTTTTAAAAATTCAATTTCTATTAGTGTGGAAGTTTTGATGAACAATAAGTTTAAAAGCAATTTTACAATTTTGGAAAGTTTTAATTACAATAATATTTCTAATAAATTTAATTTGAAGAAGTATGAAAAAGAAATTAAAAATAATTTAGCTGAGACAGCTACAGACAAATTAATTTTTAAACTATCCAATATGCAATGATACTAAAGTCGTTTGAATTGCCAAAAATAAAACTGAATAATTATAAATTTTATCTATTCTATGGTGATAACGAAGGTTTTAAAGAAGAGAATATTAAATATTTATTTGAAAAAAATTATCAAGATAAAATTCATAGATATGAAGAGAGGGAAATACTAGATAATAGTAATATTTTTTTTAATAGCATTCTTACTAAATCTTTTTTTGATAATGAAAAACTCATAATTATTAATAGAGCTACAGATAAAATTAAAACAATCATAGAAGAGTTGATGGAGAAAAACCCTGAAGATATACAAATTATCTTAAATTCAAAAAATTTAGAAAAAAAATCTAGCTTACGAAAACTATTTGAAAAAGAAAAATCAATTGTATGCATCCCGTTTTATGAAGATAATAATCAAACTTTAAACTCAATTATTAGTCTTTTTTTTAGA
>ENA-OWPI01004724-OWPI01004724.1-marine-metagenome-genome-assembly--contig:-NODE-4724-length-10740-cov-11.725687_pt1 | contig 10740 bp, 6 predicted proteins | sample MGYA00238138_ERZ651775 | MGnify/ENA primary metagenome ERZ651775 (study PRJEB26906, sample SAMN06265043) | marine metagenome | isolation source: Helgoland LTER site | place: Germany:Helgoland, sampling...
AACATATACTGTTTATTGCGACTACCTTTGGTACATAAAAAAATTATTCCACGTCGACGGCGCTAAATATTCCTCCTCTCTCCGACGAGGGACTTTTCGGTAACGGGGTGCTATTTTCCTTCTCTTCTTCTTCGGCTGTAGAGGCGTCATTGTTATTGAGCTCTTCCTCGGCTTCTTTCAACAAAAAATCTATGAACAAATCCGCCACTGGAACTTCTGCGTTCTCTCCCGTGGCGCCTACAACCCTCAATCCAACCCCGGATATCGCTCCAAAAGCTTTCCCGACGCCTCTGGCGATTCCTAACGGTGCCCTCGCGACTTTAGATATCACTCCAGTTGCTCGTCTTGCGCCTAAAACGATCGCTTCTCGTTGCGAGTCTTCCATGTTTAACAGTCTCGACATCAATTCGAGCACCTCTTCGGAAAAGTTGCGTTCGAAATACGTCACCAAAAGCTTCGTGATGACCGACTTGTCGATGAACACTTCGTTCTCGCCATCATCACAACCAGCAGATGATGAGGACAGCCGCGCGATTTTTTTAATCGCTTGCGTCAAAGCGACTCTCAACTTTGTGGACTGCGCGGTTGCCTCGGCGCACTTTCTCGAAGCGTCTTTAAACTTTTCTTCGGCTCTCCCTCGTTTCCTTTCCAACTCTTCCATCTCCATCGTTTTCTTCTCCAAAAGCTCCATGGTCTCTCTCAACTTACCACTCGTCTCTCTTAATTTCTGCCTCGCCTCTTTCGCTTCGTTCGTCCTCCCGTCCATCTGTTCCTGATCGGCGTAAAAACTTCCCAACGCTCGATTTAAATTTTCAACCTCTTTTATTTTCCTATTCAATCCGTCTTCTTTCTCCATCAGTTGCATCGAAAGTCGCTCCACTTCCTTCTCGAACTTCTCTTCCACTCTTCTCTTCTCCTCTTCCACCCGTTCTTCGATCGACATCTCGTCTCTATCCTCCGCCTCTTCCACGTCCAACAAATGTTCCCGCAAGCGCTTCAACTCTTTCTCTTTCGTTTCGAGCGCTTCGCGACACTCGCGGAGTTGCGATTGAAATCGATTTTTGATAGTCTCCGCGTCCATAAGTTTTTGCGATAAGCGCGTGGAATCTTCGCCTCGCGCTCTTTCCGCGAGCTCTTTTTGGCGTTGGAATTCTTTCGCGCGCTTCTCTAAAAGGAGTATTTGTTTTCCTCGTTCGTCTTCGTTTTCGCTCCTGTTCGTTGCATTTCCACCACCACCACCACTCGAAGACGCAGAAGCCATCATCGTCTTCATCTCCTCCATCAACCGCGCGTTCTCCTCCGATAACGAACCAATCACACCTTTCAGCATCACTCGCTCTTCCTCGTGCCTTTGTTTTTGCTGCTGTTGTTCTTCTCGTCGTTCTCCGTCGTGAGCGTCCAATCCACTCCGTTCTCGTTTCCTCTCTTTTTCCAATTCCAACCGAGCTCTGAGTTGCGCGATGCTGCTCGTCGTGGTCGCATTTTCGCCGCCTAGTGTTCGCTCGTCGTCGGAGGAGGAGGGGGAGAGGTCGAGCGGCATCTCTCCGTCTCTCTGTCGCTCTCTGTCGCTCCGTGTTCGATGTGTTTGTGTGCGTTTTTTTCTGTCGCAATGCTTCAAAACAAATCCAACATGGTGGCGAAAAACACCTTTCGCGGCGGCGTTTCCGAGCGAGAATTCGACGGCGGCAAGAACAAGAACACCGCGATTGCTGCTCATGTTCATCGAAATTTCACTTTTACCAAAAATTTCATCGCGTCCGCTTTGCTCGCGTTCGTGACTTCCGCGCACGGTTTGCTCACGACGGCGTCTCTCCGGGGAAAAGAAAAGTACAGTTACAACGTCGCGACGGTACCGTTACTCGCGGAAGGGTTGAAGTTATCGATAAGTTTTGTTTTGTTGAAAAGGGAGATGCGTTTGATGGCATCGTCGTCGTCGTCGTCATCGTCGGAGAGTGCGAGTACTAAGGTGGTGATGACCACGCAAGTGAAAACAGTCATGTTGTATCCGATTCCGAGCTTGATTTTCTTGTTGCACCAAGCGGTGTCGTTTCCGGCTTTAGTGTTATTAGATCCGACGACGTTTCTGGTTTTAGGAAACCTGAAGATTGTCATCACTGGGGTATTAACCAGGATCTTTTTGAAGAGCACAAGCGCTGGATGGACGTATAAGAAGTGGATTGGTTTGATCTTGGTCACGGTCGGCGCGTGTACGACGCAAGTCGGCAAGAGCGAGAAGACGGGCGGGAAGTGGATGTTGTTTCAAAGATTTAGCGCGTTTGGGTATTTTTTAGGGATTGGAGACGCAATTTTGAGCGCTTTGGGAGGCGTATACGTCGAGTTTGTATTTAAAAAGAACATAAACGATTCGATTCATTGGCAAAATCTGCAGATGTACGCGTTCGGGTTGTTGTTTAATAGCGCGAGATTGACGTATTTGGATTTTAGGAAGTTTGGCGGATGGGACGATGACAACGACGATTCTAGCGGTAATGAAGCGGTGTATGCGTGGCCTATGACTGTGTTTTCTGGACACTCTTTCATATCGATGTGCGTGGTTGCCAATCTGGCATTCGGTGGTTTATTAGTCTCGCACATTATAAAAAATGTAGACGCCATCGCGAAAGTGTTCGCCACCGCCTGCGCCATGTTCCTCACGCCGACGTTGTCGTTTATTTTGTTCGCGCACGTACCAAGCCCAGCCATTTTTGGTGGAGTTTTGATTGCCAGCTATGGTATGCTGACGTATTACGACTTAGTTCCAATTCGGAGCAGCGGGAACTTGAGTAGTAGTAGTAGTAGTAGTAGTAGTAATAGTGATAGTATCGATAGCAACGAGAAGAATAGAACTGCGACGACGCCGAGAAGTCGCCGGGGCGTGGTGTTGTAATAGTGCATTCAACTAGTACATGGCTCTAGTGCTAAAAACTAAATTCAACTACACGGTTCTAGTGCTAAAAACTAATGCAAACGTCCCTCTCTTCGTTTGATTCGGCAGCCGCGCTTACGCTTATGGTCAACTCGGCGCCGGACGTTTTCGGAATAACGACGAGCGAAGACGCGTCCGTCGTCGTTTTCCTCAACACGTGCACGTTCGTCTTCGTCTCTCGAACGACCACGCCAGATTCGCCGACCAAGCTTGCTTTTCGGTGTTTCGTGACTAAAACAACCGCCCCGAAAAGTTCCCACGCGTCTTTTTCCTTACCGTCTCGCATCGATATCCCATCCACGTGTTCATCCATCGCCGTCGTTTTCTTCGCCTTCTTCTCCTTCCTCCTCTCTTCCAACTCCTTCGCGGCGTATTCTCTCCACAATTTCCTTACTCTCCTCAAAGATTCCCACGTCAACGCGTTCGTCTTCTCTTTCCCATTACCAAAAAGACCATCGCCGCCCATTTTCGCTCGCACCATCTTCTTCCATCCCCTCCCAGAATACTCCGCGCTCTCCGCGTTCGCGAACCGCCTTCGTCGTTCCTCCTTCCGGTGCAAGTCGCCCTCTCTGTCCTCTCTGAACCTGTTATTAGTATTGTTATTACTGCTTGATTCGAGCATCAACATCTTCTTCTCCGGAAGTTTCGTTTTCATCAAAACTTCCGTTCGCCCGATGTCTCTCTCGTTTCGTTCGAACAAGTCTCGAATTATATCCAAAGATTCCTCCATCCTCCCGCTGTTGTTCTTGTTGTTTTTTCCCTCCTCCTCTGCAAACGGAGAAGACGAGTACACCCACGAGGTCTCGTCTTCGTTCGTTAGTTTTGATGATGTTTTTGCCGCCGACTTTTGCGCAATGTTTCCCCGTCCTTGTTGTTCTTCTTCTTCTTCTCGCGGGGCGGCTCGTTTCTTGCTCTTCTTCTCGCTGATATTCTTTGTCTTCGCCGTCGTCAGTCGAGAGTCCAACCGAGCGATTCTGGACTGCTTGTTCTCGTTGTTGTTGTGCTTCATTTCATCACGTTGTCTGTGTGTGTGTTTTAGAAGTGAAAAATTTTAAGTGTAACTTTGAGTCTTTGTATGTGTCAATCTGTCTATCAATCGATCAATCTATGCTCTCATCAGTCGCCGCTCTGTTGCCCGGACTTTGATTGTACTCGTCTGACAAATCTTGCGTAATCTTCGTCCGTTGGTTCTGGAGAGCCTTTTTCGAGCAAGTAGTTTACGCAATCGGGGTGCTCGTAATACCGAGCGTGAGCGACATGCCAGGCATGAGGAGGTACTTTCGCCTCTTCGATTAAGTATTTGAGGCAGTCGATTTGGCCATACTTTGCAGCGCCTGACACGAGGGTGAACTTTCCCACCTCCTCTATCATCTTTCTTTCTTCGACGAAATATTTCAAGATCTCCACGTGACCACCGCATGCTGCTTCTCCTGCCGCTTGCATTTCCGTACCTCGCGAAGGTTGCACTTTGTCGACAAGAAATCGAAGACAGTCGAGGTGTCCTCCTGCAGCAGCTTGAGTGCACGCCTCTTTTTCTTCACACGGGCAACCATTAGAGAAACAGTACTTCAATATCTCGAGATTAGCTTTAAATGCTGCCGCTTTAATCGTCCTTTCATCCCACTCGCACTGTTTCACTTCTCTCGCCCACTTGAGGAACTCGAGTTTGTTCGTTGCAGCAACTTGCTCGCAAAACCAGGCTTGATCCATCACTCTTCCACTTTTACTTTTCTCTCCCCATCTCGTATAATTCCACGCCCATTCCAACGTCGAAATGGATGAACATTCGTAAATACCCCAACCTAATTCCCATACGTCTACCCCTGCGTACTCAAGCACATCTTGACTCTCTCTATTCACCTTCTGAAAGAAAAACCGATCCGTCGTATTCAATTTCGAAAGCACATGCGATACAAACACATCCTTGTGATGCAACACCAATCCCGTCCATATCTTGGTCGGTCCAAGCTTCAACCTCTCCATTTCCGCGACAGCCTCCTTCGCAGCTTTTTCTTTCTCCTTCCTCTTCTTCCTCTTCTGCGCGCCGGATATCTTTTTCCCCATTATTTAGTAGTACGTATTGTTCTTTTTTCTCCGAAACGTCAAAGAAGACGTTTTTTTCTTTGGGGAGTGAAGCGAAAGAAAATTCAAGAGAAAATTCTTCAAAGAATACCCTCTCGACCGTAGCGTAACTCTCTCAACCGTCGTTCGAGTATTCATCGCACCCGCAAAGGGAGAAGAAGAATGAAAGAAGTGCACGTTCCGGTTCTAGAAGACCTGGTCTCGAATTCGTTCGAGGAAAACGAAACGATCTTCTCGAAACTTTCCGTGAGAAAACACTTCGCATCTCGACCGGATCTGATTTTAGCCTCGTCAACCGTTTTCGCGCGATTGCGAATGAGCGAACGCGCGATGCTGTTGAAATCCGTGGTCGATTTCGCGAGAGGAGGCGTGGAAGAGGAAGGAGAGGAAGAGAACGAGAGAGAGGAGGAGGAAGAGGAAGAGAAGAAGAAAAAGAGCGAACGCACCGGGACGACGACCGCAGCGGCAACGAAGAAGAAAATTTCGCAGACGAAAATCAGAAAGAAAAAGACGATGGATTTTTTAGGAGGAGGAGGAGGATCTTACGCTAAAAAGAGCGGCGAAGATGAGGACGACGGGAGCGCGTCGTTGGTAACGAAGGCGATCTCGGAAGAAGATGCGATGAAATTTCTCGAGTTGGCGGAAAAGTGCGTGTTGTTCGCGAAGGAGAAGGAGGAGTATGAAGCGCATCTGGCCAACGCTTCGGCGCTCGCGAAGAAGGCGTTTGCGGTGGTCGCGAGGTCGTACGTGAAGACATTGCGCGAGATGGGAGTTTTGGAACGAGCTTTGGAGCCGCTGAAGTACGCTTTGAAAACGTATTCAAACGTGGTATCGAGAGGTAAGGTGACGTTTTTGCACGCGGTGTGTTACGAAACGTGCGTGGAACTGAAGAGAGAGAACGAGGCGTACGAGGGAGGACTTCTCTTCGCCGTGGAAGATCCGTCCGAAACTGGATTTAAGGCGAAAGATTTTGCAAACTATTGCTATTACGCCGGTTTGTCGTGCTTGTGCGCGGAAAAGTACGATCGAGCTATTTCGTTCTTTTCACACTGCATTTCGATGCCGACGAAAGAGAAGTGCGGACGAGTCCAGATGGAGAGTTATAACAAATTGCTCTTGGCGTCCATCGTTCGAACGGGTGAAACGTCGACGTTTTTGTCCGAGAAGAGCGGGATTCCCGCGAAGACATCGAATGTGGTCAGACAAGCGTTGATGCAGCAAACGCCATTTATCGGTGGTGATTATGGTGGTAAGCGAGGAGGTAGGAGTTTTGGAAACGAGTCGAACGAGTTCGCAGATGTGGACTTGGAGGACATTTTAGCCGCGGGTGATTTTGGCACCGCGGAAGATCCAAACAGAAAACAACAATCGAACGATTCATCGCAAGACGACGAGATGAAGAACGAGGATGAACGCGAATATCATCATCAACAAGGAACAAAAGGAGCTAGAGAGGAGACGACTCCGCAAAAGATGAAGATGAAGTTTGAAGAGGAAGGAGACGCTTTGGACGACGACATCGATTCATCGCCGCCGCCGGCGCCAAGAGGGGAAGGCGAAGAAGATGCAGAAGAAGACGAGGAAAAGAAACAGCAACAGCAAAACAATAGTCCCTATCAACTTCTCGTGGAAGCGTTGTCGAACAAAAGTGTTCGTGGTGATAAATCATCGTCAACGCCTTTGCAACGTTTCACGGAAACCATGAAGAAGTACTCCGCCATTTTCGAAAACGACAAAAATGCAGACTTGGTCTTGTTAGCGCACAAATCTGTCCAACTCGCGCAAGTCCGCAAAGTGGCAGAGACGTACTCGTCGTTAAGTTTGGGGGCTATTGCGCGCGAGTTGCATCTGGACGGCGGCGAAAGCGAAGCGAAGATGTTGGTGAACGAAATGGTTGCTCGATCGAATATCCGAGGCGGCGTTACGGCGAAAATTGACGACCAAAACATGGTGACGTTTCACGACCACGTCGAAGACGCGGCGACGAAGCAGGTGAAGTTGGAGACGGCGATGGCGGACGTCGAAAAGATGACGAGTCTGATCAAACAGTTCGACGAGTCAATGATCACAGACGAGAAGTACTTTGCCAAGTTTTATGAAAGGCAAATGGACAGAAGGAACAAGTCGGCGAGAGGAGGAGGACGAAGAGCGCCGTTTTCAACATTTGCAACAGCGATGACGACGACGGCGACTCCCACTGAATGTGAAGGTGACGAAGAAATAGCAATGCTTTAGTAGGATTTAGTAGAATTCTTTGAATGACAAAGAGAACACGAGAGAGACGCATATGCATCTTGCAGTACGCTGACTATAAAACAGCCTCCACGAGTATGGGGCCATCGCCGTTCTTTTCCATCGCTTCTTGGAAGACCATTTGGAAACTTTCAATCGTGTCGCATCGAGTAGCCATGCGGAAGCCGAACGATTTCGCCATGGTGACCCAATCGATGGTTGGTTCCCCGAGACTCGTCAACGATTTCGACACGTTTGTCTTGTTCGCATCTTCAACTCTTTGCATCGCATTTTCAATGTTTAAGATGTTGTAACTCGAGTTGTTGCAAATGACCACGCACACGTTCAAATTGTACCTGGCCATAGTCCATAGCGCTTGACAATCGTACAAACCTGAACCGTCGGCTTGAAACGCGATGACTTTGCGCGAACGATCAGCGACCGCCGCCCCGACTGCGGCGGAAAGACCGAAACCAATCGCTCCACCGGTGAGAGTCAAGTGCGTAAACTGAGGCGAGAACGCATCGGTCGCGTCCCAATACATCGAACCTGACGTTAAACTTTCATCAACAACAACACAGTTTTCCGGTTGCGATTTTGCGATCGTTCCGCACATTGCGGCGGGTGTCAACTTTCCGCTCGTCTCGCGCAACGTATTTTCCTTCGCCGCACGCGTGACTCTTTCGCGGTGTTTATCGTTCTTAGCGTCCGCAACATCCGTTCTCCACGCATTTGCCTTCTTTTCTAACGCAGTTTCGATCGCTTCAAACGCGTCAGTCAGTTTGCCACCAGGCGGTGCTTCGATTTCCCAAACATCGTCCTCGCCTTGGCGAATGAGCGAGGAGAAGTTTTGGTCTTTGTAGCCAAACATCGCGACCGGTTTCTTCGCGTCGACGAGAACGAGCGTTTCAAAACTGGCCAACGTCGCCATCGCGTCGCGCGGGAAGTATGGACATCTTTTCACCATGAGATCACCACCACGATCGATGCGCGAGAACGCATTTTCGACGTAAATTGAGTCTTCGGAGATGCCCAGTTTGCGAAAAATTCCGCAGACACGTTCCAAGTTTTCTCTAATTCCCGCGTCGCCGCCCAAGTAGACGCCCACTTTCCCGGATTCAGATTTCAAAATACTTTTTACGAACGACTTACCAAACGCGTTGATGGCCTTTTGTACCGGTTCAGAAAGACCATGCGAATGTGAAGTATTTTTCTTACCCACATCAGCGCTCTCTCGCGTGGGTGAAGACGCAGGAGAGAAACTATTCTCCCCCCCGCTGTTTTTGTTCTCAATCGCCAAGCGGTCTTCGATGTATAAAACTAAGTCCCAAACTAAACTGTAGTCATACATGATCGTCGGTTGAATATCCAACTTGAATTCTTCGCGTAACATTGAGGCGTAGCGTATGCTCGATTGCGATGTTAATCCGATGGAACGAAAGGTAGTCTTGGTCGTAAATGGTGGCGGAACTTCTTTTTCATCTAGAAGTTCTGTGAGTTGCGCGTGCATGCGCTCGGCTACACTTCCTTTCGTCGTTGCTTGCTCTGGTGACTGGAGGTGTTGACTCTTTTGTTCACGATCCTCGTTCAGTTGCTCTAATGGCGAAGCATCTCCACGAATCACATCTTCGACGGATACTTTCGAAACGCGCTCCCAACTTCGATCGTGGGGTACAATTAAAGTAACCACTTTCGACGCCCCCGGAGATGTCGAGTTTCTCGTCGCAGTCACAAACGCTTCTTTTGCATCCGCCGCAATAGCTGCGGGGACTTTGGACGAAACAACCGCGCCGTTAATCTTCGCGATATCAGCGATCGAACTCTCAAGGACTGGATCGGTGCCAGAATGCCACGTGGACATATCGCCGACTACGTTTACAACAGACGATCCGGCGCGATGAGCGTTGTGTAGATTTGCCGAAGCATTCATCAATCCCGGACCGAGATGGAGTAAAGTTACGCCTGGAATATTCACATTCGAGCCTTTCTTCACTCTAGCATACCCGTCTGCAGCTCCAGAGGCAACGGTCTCGTGTAAAGTCAAGATTGGCTCGATTTTACGAACAGACTCAAACGCGCCGACGAAATGCATCTCCGTCGTGCCAGGATTGGCGAAAACGTGCGTGACGCCGTGACTTTCCGCCACCCTCCATACCGCCGTCGCGCCAGTGATTGTTTCTTCTCTGTTACTTTCTTCAGCCATGTTTGTGACGAGAAAAACTTTTTTTCCTTCTTTTTTTATTTATCAGTTACGCCTCGAAATCAACACCCCCTTTTTCGCTCAAGTCTTCTTCTCGAACACTCCACAAAACTCAGCCATAGACATCTTCTCTCGCTTCTCAATCAACTTGGTTACTCTGTTGATTTTCTCCACAGAAAGTAAGAAATCGCTCCGAAACATCTCAAACATTTTTGCGTCCTCGTGGTGTTCAGGATCCAAGGCATTGAAAAACACAGTTTCCGCGTTTCCTTGGCGACGCCCGTTCGCTTTAACATCCAACTCCGCGTCCAAACTATCGTGCACTTCCTGTAGTACGCTCATCGCTTCCTCGTATTTCTCTCCGGGCATGCTCTCCAGCGCTTGCGCTTTCCTAAACATTGCCTTGACCTGTTGTGGTTTCGTCAACCAACACGAATCTTCCTTTTTCTCGCGAAAAAAGTGACACCGCTTCACGGCGTCGCCCCAGACGCCTTCGCCCCTCGCCAAATCGCAATACTTGACGCACAACGCGTACTCCTTCAACGCTAAAAAACTCCCGCCCATATTCAATCGCAACGTCGCTCTCAACTCTTCCGCTAAATCCACGTGTTTTGGCAACACCAACTGTTGCATCAAATCCTCCGTGATGTACGACAAACCGCTCTCGTACAACCGCACCGCCGCTTTCTTCGATCCATCTCGAAACTTCTCGTTCCCTTTCTTTTTCAAATTTTCGCACCGCTCCATCCGTTTCTCGAACGTTAAATCCGCTCGATTGGTATCTGGCGTCTCTTTCGTCCCTTCCACGTGCAACAGCTCAATCTCCACGAGTAACTCGCACTTCGGCGGTATCGAAGGGAAGGAGATATTTCCAGCATCCCCGTACCCTAACGAAGGAGGTATCACAAAAGACGCCTTCTCGCCGACATTTTTCATCAATCGCAAGCACTCATCGACGCCTTTGCACGCGACGTGTCGCGCGTTCGGTTGGCCCACATATATCGCCAGCGCGAGTTGTTCCTCGCCTTCTTCTTCATTGGTGCTAAATCGTAGGGCATTCCTACTAGGGGATTTCTCCCCGTCGTTTTCAAACAAAAACACGGAGTAGTGCGCGTAACACGTGCAATTCTCTTCGATGGTAACTCTCGTGGTCTCGACCGATTCGTTTTGGTCTAGGTTTACCGCGGATGAAAGTTTGCGAGGTCGTTCTTCGTTGGAATATGTTGTCATTGATTTTGTGACGCGTGAGTGTGCTTTTCGGGAAAGTTTTTCTCCAAAACGCCACTTTTTCTTCTTTGAC
>ENA-OWPI01004728-OWPI01004728.1-marine-metagenome-genome-assembly--contig:-NODE-4728-length-10736-cov-1.802983_pt1 | contig 10736 bp, 6 predicted proteins | sample MGYA00238138_ERZ651775 | MGnify/ENA primary metagenome ERZ651775 (study PRJEB26906, sample SAMN06265043) | marine metagenome | isolation source: Helgoland LTER site | place: Germany:Helgoland, sampling...
TGCCGGCGACGCCGATGTTTCCGTCGGCGCCGCTTTCGTTGTCCTTTCGCAGCGCCGCCGCCGCGCAGACGCCGGCGGCGGAGCCGATGGACTCGAGGTGGAGCACGAGTTTGCTGCCGGTCTCGTTCGCCCTGGTGGCGGCCCACTGGATGCCAGCCTTGCCGTCCAAGATCATGCCAGCCTCGTTCACCTTACCTTCACTCCCGCCGTACCCGCGGTAGTCCAGCAAGGTCACGGAGCACCCGAGCCGAGTTCTGACGTAGTGCGCCCACGGAACTCGGTGGTACCGCGATCCCGCGTTGCCGTGGAGCTGCAGGAGGTGGATCTTCGGGTGCTTGCAGTGCGCTTGGTTCATCGTGGGGACCGGGAGGTGGTATCCGCGGATGGTCACGCCGTCCTCGGTGCGCACGGTGAACTCCTCGATGTCGCCGTACGCTGGGGGCAGGGTGGACGGCGCCGGGGGATGTTCCGTCGTGGGGAAGTACTGCAGCTTGCGCTGGAAGACGAACACCACGGCGCATATGCCGACGTAGCCGATGGCGGCAGCCTTCGCGACGCCGGTGGTGAATCCCATGAGGACGCCGCCGAGCCTGCCGAGCACCGTGGGGTCCGCGGTGGGTCCCGGCGTTGGGGCGGACGCGACCATGACGGACGACGAGAAATGCCTAAACCTTTGTGCGGTGCCGAGCGGACAGCCCCCGTGATCTGGTCGAGCGACGCTTCGGGTGAACCGGCGAACGACGGCGCGTGAGGAACCAACCGCGGTTCCGCCCCGACGATGAGGCCGCCAGGCGTGCGCCGAGACGTTCGGGAGCGAAGACGGGGACGTCTTGGCGTTTGTCCGAGACGACCCGCGCGCGATGACCTAATGGCCCCGAGCAGCGAGGGGAAAGAGAGTGCCGTTTAAGCTTTCTGTTTGCAACTCCGAGACTTTTCCGAAACGCTTTTCTTCCCGCGGGAGCTACGACAGAGTACAACGCGCATCGCGCCCAGCCTCTCTTTGCGCGTATCGTCGCCCCGCATCGTCCGCACGTATCCTGGACGATATGCCCGCGGCATCGTTCCCGGTCCCGGCGCCCGCCAGCGTCCCGCGCGCGTTCGACCTGACCTCCTACATGGGTCAGTTCCACAACCAGCTCGCCGCGAGAACCGAGCGATGCGAGTCTCTGGAGTCCGAGCTCGACGCGACGAAGACGGAGCGCGACGAGTGCTCCACCGCGCTCAAGGCGACCGCGATGTCCCTCGCGACCGCGCAATCCGAGCTCGCGTCGGAACGCGTCGCCAACGAGGAGCTCCGCCGGCAGCTCTCGGAGATGCTCAGTCAGCACCAGGAATGGAAAGCTGCCATGGCGAAGAACGACGCCGAGCTGTCCGCCATGCGATCCAAAACCGAGCGCGAGAAGACGCAAGCGGTCGAACGCGAGTGCAAGCGCATCGTCGACGACCTCAAGCGAGAGCTGCGCGACGTCAAGAAGCGCGCGGCGACGGAGAAGACGAAGATGGCGGGCGAGCTGAAGAACTCGGTGGCCATGAGAGACGCGCACGCCGCGCAGACGGAGATGCTCCTGGTGGAGCGGAACAAGCTCAGCGACGAGCTCATGCGCGTCAGGACCAAGGCGAAGCTCGCGGGTAAGGTCAAGGCGGCGAACCCGGGCTTGACCCCGTCACCAGCCCCGGGATCCGCGTACAGGTCCAGGTCACACAACGCTAACGACGATGAAGCAAACGCCGGGGCTCACGATGACCGCGACGGGAACGTGGTGCTGTCCCCGTTCACGCCGTCCCCCGCGTCCACGTCACCGGGCGCGGGCACCGTCCGGCGTAAGTCTAGGGTGCCGGAGCTCGATAGCGCGTACAAGGCGTCACATATCGGCCCGGGGAGGGACTGCACCCTGGACGCGACTTTGAAGGAAAAAGGGTGGAACTCAAACACCGTCAAGTTCCGCGTCGACGAGAACGGACTTAACATGACCTCGCCGGTGACCCCGGGAGTGACGGCGGCGATGCGAAAGAAGGCGACGGCGGAGCAGGCGAAGGTGGGCCTGGCGAGGGCGGGACGTAAGCCGCTGGGTCCGTCATCGGTGGCGAGGGACGCGGTGGTGTCCGTCGGTATCGAGTACCCCCGTTGAGCGTTAGTCACCCGCGCAACGTGTCCGATCTTGTTCATGTACAGGCTTGCATCACTAAAAACGAAACTTCTACGAATAATACAGGTCATCGTGTGAATCAACGCCTCCGTCCCCGGTCTTCGAACTTGTGTACACGGGACGGACTTCGCCTTTGCGTTCTCTTTATGTTCTCTTCAAGTCTTTCCCGTCTTTACGACATACCCCAGCCCTGGACGGAACACTCAGTTGGCCTTGTCCCCGGCGGGAGGTTTGGGCGCGAGCGCGAGCAGCGCGGCGATGAGATCCTTCACCGCCACCTGCACCGCGATGAGGTGCGGCTTCACCGCCTCCTGCAGCTGCCCGAGATGCGGCTTGACCGTCTCCGTGATGGCCACGACGTGACCGGTGCACCTGTCCACGACCAGCGTCACCGTGGGACCAACCTTGTCCTGCAGAGTCTTGACCTCACCCGCACACCTCTCCGCCGCCGTGCGCACCGCCGGGACGAAGGTTTTGTCGCAGAACTCCACCACGGACGCCTTCGCGGCTGCAATCATCGGGTTCACTTTCGCGAGGGACTGTGAAAAAAAGTCATTCAGCGCCTTGAGATCGAGCCTGCCCGCCCACGCCTTGGCTTGGGCGAGGGATTCGTGCGCCTTCTTCATCGCCTTCGTCGCGCGTTCCTCGACGTACGCCTTGCACTTGTCCGGGCCGTAGTAGTACACCGCGGCGCCGGTGCCCGCGCCCGCGAGGAAGGCGAGGTACGGGAGCGCGGATCCGTCAGATTTGGTCGCGAGTCGCGTGGATGCGGTCGTGGCGGGCGCGGGTGCCTCGACGTCGCCGCCGGGCATGGAGGGCATGGAGGGAAGGCCTGACGGGATGAAGTCCTGGAAGAGCTTGCGCGCGTACTCCAGGCCCGCCGCGACGCGGTCCTGGAACTCCTCCATGGTCGGGACGGTCCCGGCCCCGGCGGAGACTTCCTTCATGTCGGGGATGGCGGAGAGGACGATCTCGGGGACGGGGAGGCCGTTCTGGGACGCGAAGGAGGAGTAATGCGCGACGCCGGTGTCGACGTAGCCCTGCTTCTCGGCGTACACGCCGGCGGCGGCGCCGGCGGAGATCCTGCGGGGAGATCGGGTGAACGGGGAGGGGCTCTCAGCTCAGCGGGGAGGACGCGTCCGGAGTCCTTCGCTCTCGGGTTGTTTTTTTCGCGCGAGAATGAGGGAGGGGGGTGGGGCGGTCTTGGGGCGGTCGACGCGGGTCCGCGCTCTCGTGGTCGCTCGCCGACGTCGTGGGTGCCGCTGAACTCACTTCGTGAAGTCTTTCAACACCATGCGGTGCTGTGGAGCGCTCGGCGACTCTGCGGGGGGAGTGGGAAACCAGATTGTCAAGATTTAGATTCGTGACATATCTCAAAGCGTCGGCCTTTTTTTGTGCATCGGCGGCGGGGGGACCCAGAGGGCGCGCACCTGGGTCTGAGAGGAAGAGCGGGTGGGGATTTACCCCGTGCAACGCGAAGGGACCCTCACGCGCGGTTAACTCTGCCGCACACCGCGGGCGACCGCCCGCATTCTCCTTCCGGAGGCTAGACGCGTGAGGAGAGAGCTCCGGGAAAATATCAGAAATCGGTGTCTTACACTCCCGGCAAACTAAACTTGCAAACCAAATAACTGGAACCGAACCCCCCTTCCCTTCCCTTACGCGTGGATGATACCCGCCTCGCGCATCCTGGGCAGCATCGCGACCGCGGCACACAGCGCCGCGGCCGCCGCGTGCATCTTGACATCCTCGACAGTCTCCTGGCACATCGTCAGCGCCGCGACTTTCTCCTCGTACGCCGCGGCTTTCACCTCCAGAGCGTCGATTTTAGCGCGGCCGTCGACGGCGGCGTTGGAAGCCTGCGCCTTGACGTCATCGCACTCGAGCCTGAGCGCCTCGATCTCCATGTCCTTGGCCTCCATCTGTGCGGCGAGGTCCGCGGCGGCAGCCTTGGCCTCGCGGAGCTGCTCGGCGGCGGCCTGGATGGTCTCGGCAGCCTTCTCGGCTTCCTTCGCGGCGACGAGGGCGGAGCCGGCCACGTCCATCAGGTTCTCGGCGGCGGCCTTCTTGAGCTCCTCAATCTCTGCAGCCTTCTCGGCGACGAAGGCGCGGGCCTCCTCCAGGCCCGCCTTGAGCGCGGTGAGCTCCGCGGCCTTCTCCTCGGAGTCGGCAGCCTTGGAGTTCTTCAGCTCCTCGAGCTGAGAGGCGGCGGCTTCAGCCGCCTGGCGAGTTTCTTCGAGCTCGGACGTAACGGACTCGAGAGCCGCGGTCTTCTCCTCCTCGGCGGTGACGAGCGCCTGCTCGAGTCCCTTCTCGAGCACGCTCTTGGCGGCGCGCTCGGCGTCAATCTCAGCCTTGGCGGCGTCGAGTTCGGCGGTGACATCGCGGAGCTTGAGAGCGTCGGCGGCGGCGGCGGCGGCCGCTTCGCGAGCGTCTTCGAGTTCCTTGGTCACCTCGCCGAGCTTCTCGGACTCAGCCTCGGCCAGCGCGGCGCGTGCCTCCTCGAGGCCCGCCTTGAGCGCGGCGAGCTCCGCGTCCTTCTCCTCCGAGTCGGTAGCCTTGGCGCTCTTCAGCTCCTTGAGCTGAGAGGCGGCGGCGGCGGCGGCGGCGGCGGCGCGATCGAGAAGCGCCTGGGAGGACACGAGAGCCGCGATCTTCCCCTCCTCCGCGGCGGCGAGCGCCTCCTCCAGCTCCGCCTGCGCAGCCTTGGCCACCTCGAGCTCCTCGGCGAGTGCCTCGGCAGCCTCGGTGGCGGCCCTGGCCTCGGTGAGCTCCTTGTTCATGGCTTCGAGGTGCCTGTCGAGCTCGTCGGCGTCAGCCTCCGCCTTGGCCGCCTTGGCCTCCGCCGCCTCCAGCTCGCCGGCTAGTTCGGCGATGACGTCGTCGTTCAAGTCGTCATCGTTCTCCGCAGCCCTGGCGTTCATGACCTCAAGCTCCATCTTAGCCTCCTCGAGCGCCGCCTCCGCGGTGCCGGCGGCGAGTTGCCACTTCTCGAGCTCATCGAGGAGCTCGGAGACCCTCTGCGCTCGAGCGCTCGCGTCGACGACGGCGGGGGGCTCGGCGGTTTGCATCCGCGAAGACTCGGCGAGCCTCTTCGCGGCAGCCGCCTCGCTCTTGGCGCTGGCCATCTCGGCGTACGCGTGCTCCATGTCGTGGGCGAGGGTCTCGGCGAAAGCCTCGGCGGCTTCGAGGCGATCGCGCGCCAGCTTCAGCTCGGCGTGCACGTCCTCGGTCTCGACGGAAGCCTCGGGCTCGGGGGCGACGGGGGCGGCGGCCTCGGCGGCAATCTCCGCGACGGGCTCGGGCTCGGCGATGGTCTCGGTCTCCTCGATGGTAACCTCCGCGACGGCCTGAGCGAAGGCGCGAGCCTCCTCCTCGATCGGGTCGACAGCCTCGAGCGCCGCTTCAATCTCGGGCTCGGGCTCGGGCGCCGCTTCAATCTCAATCTCAACCTCAACCTCGTCGTCCTCGTCGTACGATGGGCTCTTTTCGCTCCGCTCCAGCACGTTGTCCACGTGCGACAGGAAGGCGGCGAAAGGGTCCGACCCTTCAGCGGCACCGAGGGGAACCACGGGCACCGCCTGCGCGTTCGCGTGGATCGCAGCCTCGGCCTCGGCCACCTTCATCGCGGCGAGGGAGTCGATGGACGCGTCCGATGAAATCTCCGCGGGGACGACTCCCTTGACCCGCGGCCACTCCGAGGTTTCACCCTTGGGCCAGGCGGATGCCTCGTAGAACACGTCCGTCTGAGCCGGCGCCGGGGCCGGGGGGGTCACCGGGGCCGATGGGGCGGCCATCGCGGCGGCGGGCGCGACGTTGGAGTCAGCGGCGTCGTCGCCGAAGTTGCGCATCTTGAACTTTTTGGGCTTGGCCGCGGGGAAGGACGCGGGGAGCTCGCCGCGCGCGAGCGCCTCCAGCGCGCCGGCGCCGCCCTCGACGGGCGCATGCACGGGAGCTGGAGGAGGCGTGGGCATCGCGGACGCCGCGGGGGCGACGGCGGCGTGCGCGTGCGCCGGCACCGGCACGGGCACGGGCACGGGCACCTCGGGTACGATGTTGTTAGCCGCGTGGTCCACCGGCGTTTGCGGGGGGATGAACTCGGTGGGCGCGACTGGCTGCGCGGCGAGCGCGGCGGCTTCGGTGTCCGTCGGTGCCTTGCCGATGCCGTTGAGCATGTTCTGGAGGTCGGCGATGGCGTCGTCGCGTTGCGCGGAGTGGGACTCGAGTTCCTGCACGAGCCTCATGCCTTCCTCGGCTTTGGCCCATTTCTCCATGGCGATGACCGCGTCCACCTCTTCGTCGGTGAGCGCGGCGGGCTCGGAGATTGCGTGCGGGACGGTGGAGTCGGCGGGCCTGGGATGGCCGTAGGATCCGTCGGGGTTACGGCCGGGCAGGGTGGCGGCGGCGACGACCGAGCGGCGGCGGTCGGGGCGCGCGCGGATGACGGGGACGGACCTGTCGTTTGGGGCGGGGGGGGGAAGTTAGATTGCGGGTTTGCCCGACGTTTCGGGGAAACGCGGTGCGGGGCGCGGCGCGATCGGGGCGGGCGCGGACGCGACGGGACCTAAAGATCGCGGATGTGAGTACGTACCCGGTGTCATCGCGCTTGGTGAAGGCGCGCTGGGACGTCGCGGCGAACGCGCGCGCGGTCACGGCGGTTGATACGGCGGCCATCTTGGAAGTCTGGGGGGCGAACTGAGGGCGATGTGCGTTCGCGTTCTGTCCGGGTGGAAGTGCGGGAATGCGGTTGGAGAACCGACGGACCCTGGCGCGTGGTTAGCGCGCTTGGCTTTCGACACGAAGGTGCGCTTCTTGGGCGCCCTTTCGGGGTGCGGAGTGCGTCGACGCGTGCGGTGAGGCGCGCGATGGTATGCCACGACACCGGCTCTCGGAACCGTCGTTTCAGTCATCTCAGTCACGTTTCCACCGCGGAACGCAAATCTTAACGGCCCGAGTGCCACTCTGGATTTACAACCCCTTTTTCTGCTTTTTCGGGGCATGGAATTAGACCCAAAACCTTGAGTCATCGCCCAATTCGTGTCCCGAAACGCTCACCGCCGTGCAAAAAAAGGGAGATCACGAAGCGTCAAACTTTGCACGGCGGTGAGCAAACAGGGGCGAATCGGGTCGGGAGAAAACCTGCAGGTGGGCTTTTGCTCGTACGAGCGCAGGTGTTTCGTGTGCTACGTGGACACATCTTGTTTGAGTTCAGTTCGAGGCGCGCCGCTGTAGTGACGGGTGCGGGACGAACGATGGGCGGTTTCACGCTCACCTCCGCCGCGGCCGTGTCCGCGCGGCGACTCTTCAACCCGCGCCAGTCTTCAATCGCGCGCCGCCAGGTGGTCGCCACCCCCGCGCGCGCCTTCCTCGGCAAGGTGAAGGAGATGGTCCGGTCCGTGTCGAGCACCGCCGCGACGGGCACCGGTGACACGTACACCGTGACGTTCTGTTCCAACTGAGACGGGGGCCAGCAGGAGTTCGAAGCCGCGAAGGCTGCGGTCCTGCAGGTGCATCCGGATGCGAACGTGGTGGGGAACAGGATCGACGAGTATCCAATCACGGTAACTGTCACCCTTGGGTCACCCCAAGATGGCGAGACGCTGTGGAGCGGGCGGCAGCAAGGGCTGTTCAGCAGGAACGGCCGTTCGGCGCAGAAGGACATCATCGCCGCCCTGGAGGAGGCGCGCGTCGAGGCCGAGTAACCGCGCCGCCGATCCTGTTAGCTAGGCTAGAAAAGAGCGCACGCGCGCATCCCTCGAGGACGTCGGACACGTGAAGCCGCCGCGCACCAGCCCAACGATGGGCAGCGCGGCGAGACCGATGACGACATTCGACGAAACTCGAGGTTGACTGCGAACGCGGGCCGATCCATTTTTTACCGGCGCGATGTCTGCCGGGTTCCTTAAAGAGCCCGTCGGTGATTTCTCCGCCCCCGCGCGCCCCCGGGCGCGCTCGGCGGCGGAGGAGCCGCGCCGCACTGCTTGCTGTTAGTCTTCTCTTCTGATAAAAAAATAATGAATAAGGTAAATACGCGAGTCTCACATCACGCCTCGCCCAGGCGCTGCTTGAGATTGGAGATCTCGTTCTTCAACGACGCCAGCTCGGCGTTCGCGGTCGCCATCTCCACCTGCACCGTCTCCTCCATGATCTCCGCCATCAGCTGCGACACGTCCTGCTCGGTGTCCAGCAGCTGCCTCTGAAGCTCCACGATCTCGGGCGGCAACGCGGTTTCACCGGGAAGCTGCGACTGTGAACTCTTCGATGCCGCCCCCGGGACGTAGCCGTCGGTCAAGGACTTGGGCCTGTTCCGCATGCGATCCTTGAGCTCGTGCCTCGGGTCGATGCCCGACTGCGACAGCTGCGTGAACAGCTGGCCCGCGAGGTCCTCGGCGTCTTCCCAATGCTTCGCCGCCTCGTCCCTGTAAAACTTAGCCTCCTCCGCCTCCTCCCGAAGCCGCGCCTGCTCGGCGAGCATCGTCTCGGAGAGCAGCTTGAGCTCGCGGCCCTCCCTGACCTTCTCCTGGAGCGCCTTGATGTGGGACATGAGCTTACCGGTGGCCCTGTCGCCCACGGTCGAGTTCACGCCCTCGCTCATGACCTCGGCCAAGGTGAGCTCGAGCTCCTCGATTTGCGTGCGGAGATCCTCAACCTCGTCGTCGCTGAGTAAGGATTTGGACTTGCCCTCGTCGCCCTCGTCGTCGCCCGCGCCGTAGTAGGCACCCTGCGTCGCGGCGGCAGCCTCCGCGGCGGTCATTCGCGCCTTCGCGCGCTTCAACTCGTCCGTCAAGTCATCCGCGCGTCGGCGCTCAGACTCGAGCTCGTACGTCAACTTCTTGATCGACTGCGAGTAGGAGGAAGCCGTCTCCTCAGTCTCCGCGAGGTGAAGCTCGGAGCTCGTGAGCTCTTTCAACATGGCATCCTCCATAGCCTTGAGCTCACGTTCCGCGCGGTTCAGTGCGCCTTCGAGCCTGCGCTCGGTGTTGGAAGCCTCGTGCGTCGCGGCGTCCGCGGCGGCGGCGGCGTCTGCGCGAATCTGCTCAGCCTTGGCCGCGGCTTTCTTAGCCTCGAACGTCGCCTCGCGGGTCCGTCGCTCGAGCTCCGTGACGGTCGCCTCGAGGTTCTCGATGCTCGCGTTGCGATCGCGCACCGCCGCGGCAGCCTGCGCGAGCTCATCGCGCAGGTTGCGTTCGCGCGTCGCCGCCGCCTCCTTGGTCTTCTTAGCGGCGTCGCCGGCGGTTTCCTCCGCGGCTCGCGCCTTGACCGCGGCGGCGGATGCGGCTACGGTGGCATCCTCGCGCATCTTCTCCGCGCGCATGAGCTTCTCGGTCGCCTGCTCTGCCGCGGCCGCGTTGGTCATGGCCTTGTGCCTCGCCTGCTCGACGTCCTCCCTGGTGGACGATCCGATTCGTCCTTTGTTACCCTCCAGCGCTTCGAGTTGGTAAAACTTATCCTGGACTTGTCGTAGTCGGTACGAAGCGGTGGCGGTGTCCTCGGCGCTGTACCTCGCATCGACGTTCTCCACGTCCGTGATTCGCTCGCGTTCCTTGACGGGAACCCCCGCGACGAGGAACTCGACCTCCTCGATCTGCCTGTCGCGGTCGGCGGCGGCGCGGACGGCTTCTTGCTTAGCGCCCGTCGCCTCGCCCGCGCACTTGTCAAACTCAACCCGCGCCACCCGGAGCTGCTCGCTGAGATCCGCCTCCCGCTGCGCGTCGACGTTGCGATCGGGGTAAGGATCGCGCGCGGCGGCTGCGGCGCGGCGGGTCTCCTCGGCGCGCCTCGATTCATCCATGATGGACGAAGCCTTGGCGTCGACCCTCCGTTGGGTGTCGGCCGACTCCCTCGCGGCGACTTCGAGGGACGCGATCTGCGACGTCACCTTGGCGTGTTCCGACCGCATCCACTCCAGTTCCCCAGTCTTATCGTCGAGGGACCCGCGGAGCATGTTCGCGCGTTCCTCGGCGGCGCGTGCGGCGTAGGATGCCTCCACGGCGGCCATAGCCGCGGCCCTGCGTTGCTCCTCGACATCCCCGGACATTGAACCGGAACTTCCGTAGTAACCGTCGGATCCCGACGACAAAGATCGGCGCTGCTCGCGGTCCGCGAGGTCCCTTCGCATCGTCGAGAGGCCGCGCTCCTTGTCCTGGAAGGAAGCCTCGAGGTCTTCGGCGCGTCGCTTAGCCTCGCGGAGGACGAATTCAGCCTCCTCGAGCGCGTATTGGACCGCCTCCGCGGACGCGCCCGATCGAGTCGAGCTCGGAGCCGGCGAGCCGGCGTATGAGGACCCCGACCTTTGGTTGGCGTCTGGATCGTACTGGTCCGGATCCTGCATCTGCTGCTGCTGCTGCTGCTGTTGGTGGTTGGAGGAGGACCCGCCGTAGGGCGCGGGTGCACCCGACTGCGTCCCGTACGTCGAATCCTGCGTCGTCGCCGAGATCTGCGCGAGGGCATCCTTGATGGCCGATACCCTTCGCTCCATATCCGCGACAGCCTCCTTCTTCTCGTCCGCGACCGCTTTTAAACCTTCGATGTACTCGTGGCCCGTCGCGAGCCTCTCGGTGAGCTGCTCACGGTCGGCGCCGTAGGAGT
>ENA-OWPI01004730-OWPI01004730.1-marine-metagenome-genome-assembly--contig:-NODE-4730-length-10735-cov-4.254457_pt1 | contig 10735 bp, 13 predicted proteins | sample MGYA00238138_ERZ651775 | MGnify/ENA primary metagenome ERZ651775 (study PRJEB26906, sample SAMN06265043) | marine metagenome | isolation source: Helgoland LTER site | place: Germany:Helgoland, sampling...
CGTCAAGCACCATTATCTTCAAGTTGGATAAGTTAGAAGGTAGTGCGGTACCTGTAGAATAATATGTATTGTTCAAACTTATAGTAGGATGATCAACTCTTCCTGATGTCGGTAAACCAACCGCACCCTGTGGTTTTGTTGCTTCATCTAAATCCAACAAACCTTGGCCATGAATATTAATATTGTAGTTTGGCAAATCTTTATTGGCTGTATTCATTACTAGCTTAACAAGATTGTTTCCTTTCATGTAAGGCCACATCTGATTTAATATTCCAAATGCACCCGTAACATGTGGAGCTGACATTGATGTTCCACTTAAGCTAACATATTCATTATTTGTTACGGTGCTGTAAATATTATTTCCTGGGGCTAAAATATAAAAATCAGAAATTCGGTACTTGTCGTTACAGGTATTATTTGATGTATTAATATCTAAACATACGTGACCTGCTTTATTTCCAGAAACGCCAACACCATCCCAATTTCCCACTATAACCATTTTGCCTCCAAGAATTAGATCACCATTGCTATTAACCTCTGTTGCCCAAATACCTGGATCCCCAGCATGTTCAAATCCATAATTACCTGCAGAATTTACGATAATAATGTCATTATCTGTTGCGGACTTGTAATATTTAGCACTCCCAGTATCGTTGATGTATTCACCATCAAATTTCATTTTTGAAATTAATTCTTCAGCTTTAAAAGTACCGTCATTAAGCATAGTTGTTGTTGAAACATTTCTGTTTAAAAATAATTGGGGTGAATTAAAGCTCATGTTTGCAGCAACAATATTTAATCCTTCACCACCAGCAGATTTTGGAGATTTTAATTTTGCAAAATCTTGTAATGCGTTTTGAGCCTGACCTTTACTGATCATTCCATTGCTAAATCTATCAACATTAGCTCCAACTAATTTTGCATCGTATGCAACTCCATGAATATTATCATTTCTTGAAAATTTATACTTTGTGACACCTCCATTTGCCCAATCTATACCATCCTCAACATAGACACCTGTTTTTAAATTTCCATTTTCAAAAAATTCATCTCTATCTTTTTTGCCTGCAATAATTCCAGCTACATGTGTCCCATGTCCTTGGGTAATTTTTAAGGTGTTTTTGTAGAGATCATAATTTTTAAAATAAAGATATTTATCTTTTAATTCTTTATGATCTATGTCTTGATAAGTATCGATTACCCCTAGAACTGCACCTTTGCCTGTCCATCCTCTTGCATAAGCAGAAGCTGCATTTATAATTTCTAAACCTTTGTTTGACTTATATTCAAATGTTTCATGATCATTGATATTTGTACTTAAATTTAGAGTTTTTTGTCCTAAGTTAATATCATCATTTGTATATTCATTTGAAACTAATTGTGAACTTAACTGTGTTCCGGAATCACTAGTTGTGACAACTTGATCTGCAGTTGTTTCACTGACTAAATTTTTTTCTGATCTTTGAGATTCACTTAATTGTGTTGTCGTCCAATTACTGTTTGATACAGTGGCACTACCATTTACAATTTCAGTAGTTCCGTCTTTGTAGGTAAGTTTTTGCCTAGGTACAGTGGTTGTCACAGTTCTTGTATCTCGTTTGACTTTATCTGTGTATTGTCTAGTTCTATACACTTTTGTTGTGATAGGGGTGGTCACTGTTGTGTCTACATATCTAGTAACAACTACTGTAGATGTGTTATTACCGTTGTTTGTAGTGATAGTCACATCTCTGTTGGCAGTGTTGGTTGTAGCACTACCTTCACTAGTTTCTATTGTTGTGTCAGATGCATCTGCATATGTTGTTTCAGTGTAATTGGCTGATGTCTCCGTCGCTGTTGTCACTGTGGGTTCTAAGTCGACAGTGGTAATCACTGGATTTTCACCTTCTCTAGTTTCAGTCTCCATTACCACAGTTGGGTCTAGATCTACTGTCGTAGTGTTTAATACCGTACATATCTGTGAACCGTCCGATGTAGAATTATTAAGGAATGTAGTTCTTTGGAACTTACATCTTGTTGTAACTGTTGTTCTTATGTTGGGCGTAGTTGTAATTTTATTTCTAGTCTCACTTCCACCACCGTTATTTACAGCCACCCAGTCAGTATAACTTACTGTAGATATTCCTGTTGCGTCTGTGTTTTCGTCTGTGTCGTTAATAACTGTGTCTGCTGACTTAATCTTTTTAGTGTTGGCATAATCATTTGAAGTAGAATTTTTCTCTTGCTTGATAATCTCACTTGCTCTAGAGGCTTTATCTACAAGATTGTAATCTGCTAGAGTAATAGTTATTCCGTTTGCAACTTTTTGAATTACAGGTTTTACATAGTTTTGTAAATAAATCATGGCCGCATGTGCTTCTTTAAAAGAATTAGAATTGTAGATTGTGTATTTTTCACTATCAGTTTGTGCATCGATCAACTGTTCTGTTTGATCCCATAATGTTTTTGCAGTCTGTAATTGTCTAAGAAGAGTGTTTGCTTGATTGATGTCTGCTTGATCAGGACCAGTGATTACACCCTGTATTACACTTATGTCTCCACTCGATACTACGGATTGGAAATCAAATAACAAACTACTGTATGAATTTACAAGAATTGCTGAACCTGAAAGGTTAGAGAGATCTTCATTTATGAAATCATTTATTGGTCCAGTAGCACCACCACCGCCACCACCGCAGGCTGTCAGCATTAATGGTAATAAACTAATAGATAATTTTTTTTTAAATGTATTCAATTTAATTTAAATATTTCTCCGCTCCAGGCCAATCCCAATAGTTAAAACTCCAATACCCCCAATTCATTTTGCATGCAGTCAAAGTTTTTGATCTTGCTTTTTTTTCTATGTATAAAAGAACTTGAAAATCACGACAGATACTAGAATTAATTTGATAAGTAAAAATAGGTCTAACCTTACCGCCAGCATCTCTTGACTTGCTGTACCAGCTTACAACTTCAAAATCTTTCATATGCTTTATTGCCATGTAAACAGCAGCCTTATGTTGTTTAGTCTCTTTACTATTAAAGAAGGGTGGGGAAAAAAACCTAAAATCTAAAAATTGTCTTAAGTTCCAGCCTGAACCATTACCCGAAGTTATATATTGAGCATCTGGAATAAAGAAATCTGGTGTTGGGAGTTTTCTTTCTTTTTTAATTTTATTTATATCAACTTTTTGAGGATGAACCCCAACACAGTTAATTAATAATAAACTACTCAATACCAGAATAATTTGGAATAATTTCATAACCTCCATCCAGTTTATGACAAGCAAGAGTTCTATATTCTACTGGTGTATAGCCCTCCATACCTGTCCAAGTATAATATTTACAGTCATCTGCTATACCTGCATCTTGTAAAAAGTCTTTAACACCATCATCACATTCAACTACCTCCTCATTTTTTTCACTTATGGTGTTTCCATTTTCATCAACAGTTCTAATTAGGGTAGTTTTGATATCACAATATTGATCTTCCTGATTTACAGAATGAGCCTCATCGTTGTAAGTGAACCAAACAATAAAACCTAAAATTAAGATTATTATATTTTTAGTCAAGGTTACTTAGAACCTCCTTAACTTTTAATTTTAATTTATTAGGTTTTTTGTTAGCAAGAGCTAGTTTTTTTTCAGTTTTAATATCATTTATAATAACCTCAACATCTTCTTTTGAAACCTTAACTTTTACATAAGCTCGATAAGATTTGTGATGAGTGAAGAATATTTCAACTTGTTCAACAATATAATTTTTTACTATAGTATCACCTACAATGTTAACGATAGTATCTTCAGCCTGGCCTGTTATATTGTTATCTTCATCAATACCAACTTCCTCTTTATTAATACTTGTTTGATTGTTCATTTTACCGTTAATACGATCAGCTAGCTTAGCTTTAGCCAAAAGTGTTGATTTCTTAACAGCTAATTCAAGGTCTGGTGAAACGCTAGATGCTGTCTCATACATCCAGTTTTTGTCCTCACGCTTATACTTTATGTACCATTTAGGTGTTTTAGTTAATTCACCATTTTTAGTAATGTCTTTTTTAACTGTATAAGTTGAACATTGATTTAAAAGTAAACTAGTTAATAAAAACATTGAAATATAAAAAAGTTTTTTAATCATTAATTAACCTCCAAGTTTGGTAAGTCTGAAAAAAAACCTGTTAATTTATTTTCAGTTACTTGTTTATCTTTATTGCTAAGTTTTTTTGCTTCAGACCAGTTTTTGATCTTATAATTTTCATTTATTTGATCATTATTTTTAAAGCACAAAGTAATAGTGTTAAATTTTTGGCTTAATCTATCTATTATATTTTCGTAAGCAAAAAATGACTGAACAACTATAAAGAATATTAAAAAACTTATTATTGTATTTGTCTTTTTTTTGGGTATTTCCGTCTTTTGTTTGTTGTTTTTCATATTTTTATAATTGCACGAATTCCTATTACGTCAACCAAGGGAGCAGTGAAATGTTTACAAATGAATTTCACCTATGTAAGATAAAAGCATGTCAGGTTATTCTAGAAAATTAATTTCATTAGAAGGTGCACTTAAAGAAGTTATTAAAGATTTAAAAAGTGAAGCCTTAAAAGATGTGACTGGTAAAACTGAATCTCATTTTAGAAAATGTAGTGATGAAAATGATACACAAGATATTCATCATATCGACTCCATTAAAATAGATATAGAATGCTTAAAAAGAGGCCTGGGTAATCCCATGCTTACTGCTCATGAAGATATGTTGGAAGCAACTAATCCTGAATATAAAAATTTAGATAATGCATCAAATACACTGATAAATATTGGAGCAAAGATAGGTAGATTAATGGAAACTACTCAAAAAGCTATTAATCCAGAAGGTGAGAGTGGTCAAAAAATATCAGAGACTGAAAGAAAACACATTAGTAAAGCCATTACTGATGTTGAGGACAAAATTTTACAATTAAGAATGATAATTGATAGATCTAATAAGCTTAGTGAAAAGTAGCACCTAACATTTCACCCCTATCCCAGTTGACGTAATAGAAAAGTATGAGATTGTTAGATCATGCTAATAAATCATAATCATCAAAAAAAGGAAGTAATATTGAATACAAATGAAACTATAATGAAGACCAAGACTGAAAAGGTTGTTAAGATTAACCCCATGAAAGAAAAAACTGAGATGTTTAATTTTTCACCAAGTGAATTTGCATTTGGTTTTGAATCTTGCAAAAGATGTTATTATGATAAAAAAGTAAATAACATTGTACTTAAAGTACCTTTCCCTGGAATTTTTTCTAAATTTGATAGTTTACAAAAAAATTTCTATCATGGTAAATCAAGTAAGACACTTAGTGACACACTCGAAGAAGGTGAAATTGTAGGTGATTTTAATAAAATGTTAAGATCTGAAGTCTTATATGATCTTAAAGACAGACCCTTTACTATGAGTGGTAAAATTGATGCTTATATCAAACATAAAGACTCATTCACTATAGTAGACTTCAAAACAACAAAGATTGGTGAGAATAAAATTGATGCTTATGCAACACAGCTTCAAAGTTATGCATTAATGATGGAAAAACCTAAGGAGGGTAGCCTAAAATTAACTCCAATAAAACGATTAGGTATTTTTTGTTTTGAACCAAGTGATATTTCAAAAGCAGAAGGAAAAAATTGCAACATTCATATGGACACTCAATGGTTTGAGATACCAAGGGATGATAAAAATCTTCTAGCCTACATAACTAAAGTTCAAGATGTTATATACTCTAAAGAAACACCTGAATCGGGTGAGACATGTGGAATATGTAATTTCAGAAAAGTGATGAAGTAATGAAAGGTAATGTACTTTCTCAATCTGAAACACGGGTAACAGAAGTTATTAGTTTTATTTTAGAGCAATATAGAAATGAAAAAGTTATTCATAATATTGAAGTAGCCTCTGAATTAATCTTGGTTGCAAGAATTCTTCATCAAAGACTTAAGATTTCTAATGGTAGCCAAATTAAAGAAGATAAATCTGTTCAAATTGCAAAAAGTGAGATTCTTAAAGAAATTAAAGATGATGAATATTATGGATTAATCAAGAATTTCATAAAAGATTATCGACAATTTAGAGATAAAACCTTAAGTTAAATTTTATATTAACTAAGCATCTATGTGGAAATTTATAAAGTACAGTTTTAATAAAGCCTTTGAAAAAAATTTATTAAATTTAATAATATTTTTTATAGCACTTAGTTTTATAGGTGTTCTTATTATATCCACAGTTATTTTCTTTCTTCAAAAAATAGGGCTTTTATCTGAAAGTAACTTTTTTGTAGAAACCTTATGGCAAGGGTTTAATTTATTTTTTGATCAAAATGAAATTTTTGATCTTGATGGTGATAAAAATAATTTTTTTGATTTTTTATTAAAATTTAATATTACCATATTTGGTATTTTAATATTTTCTTCAATTATTGGAATTGTCACAAATTACATATCTGGAAGAATAGAGTCGTTAAGATCAGGTAAAACTAAAATTGAAGAAGAAAATCATATTATTTTTTTTAATTTTTCTAGAAGATTAATACCGTTATTAACTGAGCTATGTAACGCTTATGTAAAAGAAAAGCAGTCTTTTGTCATTGTCAGTACAGAAGAGCCATTAATCGTGATGGAAAAAATAAACAATGTTATCAAGATCCCAAAAAACATAACGATAGTTGCTAGAAAGGGCTATGCCTGGCAAAAAAGTCTGCAAGATAGAATTAATTTAGAAAAAGCAAAACAACTTATAATTTTAAAACCTGATGTTGGGGAGACTTATAAAACAGAGTTAGATTGTGATGTTGAGGTTGGAAAAAGTTTAGCCTCATTACTTGCAAGTAAACATTGGGACATAAATCCATGTAAAGTTTTAGCTGAGTTTCATGATGAAAAGAGAGGTTTTTTATACCTATATTATTCAAGAGATATAATTGTAAATAAAATGAAAGAGCAGGGCAATACTTGGCAAGATCCTGATATTATAAGCTCTTCAAATTTAAAAAACACTCTATTAGCTCAATGTACGAATACACCTGATCTATCAGAAATTTATGACAACTTATTTGGTTATGAAGGATCAGAAGTTTACTTTGTTGATCCAAAGAATGAAAAATATTCTAATATTCTTAAAAAAAATCAAGGCAAAACGATTAAAGATTTAAATGCATTATGTGACAACATTATAGTCATTGGATTTTTTCAAGACGATCAAAGGCACAACTTGGCTTGGAATAAATTATTTGTTAATAGCCCAATAGATTTTCCATTATCCGACAACTTTGGAATTATCTGCGTTGCTAGAGATGAAGATCAAATAATTGAAGAGCTAAATAATATAGAAAACCAAAGCAAAGAAGTTGCGGATATTTCACCTAATTTTAAAGAAGATAACAAAGATACTAAAATATCTATGTTTGATTATAGCAAAGAAGGTAACAATCTTTATCTAACTAAACTGATTAATTCAATTATAGACAGTAATTATTATAATAATCTTAAAAGTCTCAAAGTTTATAGAGATAAATTTGATGGAAGTTTAACTGATAAGAAGTTTCTACCAGCACCACCTGATTACAAGATTAATAAAGATGAGGTTAACCACCCTATATTAGGAATTATATTTCATATTTTAAAAACTGAAGAAAAAAATAGATGCGGTTTTCAAATATATTCAATCGATAAACAATCATCTTTAAGTGAAAAATTAAGCTCTGGTGATGTTATTTTAAACGTAGCATCAAAAGTAGAAGCGGCAACCCTTAAGGGGAAATCTGAACTTGAGCTATCTTATAAGTCGGTACCAGGAGGTGTTCAAAAAAGATTTAAAGAAAAATTAATAAAATTAATTGATGAAAATAATGAAATTATTCTAATCGTTAAAAAGTCCAATTCTAAAGAAATAGAATTTATTGAAATTAAAAAAGATCAAATTTCAAAAGATCAACAACAAGTTCATCAATCATTTAAAGAAATACAATCTCAACGCCAAGAAATGATTAATAATCTTACTGACAATATAACTTTTGAAGAAAAAAACTTAGATGATGTAACAAACGAAATGAGCATAGGTACGGTGATGGAGCATGAAAAAGATAATTGCTATATCTTCTTTAATGAAACTAACCAACAAATACAAAAATTTAGAGAAAATCCTACAGAAGACCATGTAATGATTAATAACTTTGTTGGATTTTCAAACTTAAGATTAAGTGATGGCAAAATGGCAGATCACTCCATGATTACCGAGATTAATGGTTATAGAAGTAAAAGAATATTAGAAGATTATAAAGAAAAATACTTTAGTCCTTATATAGGTAACGATGTAATTGAGATGAACTCTATTGTTAGTAAATATTTAGCAGCAGGTACATTTGATATCAAAAATACAAAGCTAATTGATTTACTCTTTAGTAGAACGCACACTATTAAAGCCCACACATTAGTTGATAAAGAATTAACAGCTACTTTTTGTGAATTAGAAAAATACTTTCAAAATAAAAATGAAACCTTAATTGGAATAATTGACTATGAATTTGATAAGGATCAAGGACGAAAAATTAAAAATATATCAATTAATCCTAAACAAACAGAAAACATTAAATTAGATCAAGGAGATCGATTAATAACTATTGCAAACTTTAACGATTTAGAAATGGTTAATCAAAGTAGATATTTACACATATTATAATAAACTAATGACTAAGTATGACCTTAAAAATAAGCTAAGATTACAATTAAGTGATGATATGAGGGAATTTGCTATTTTAAATAATTTAACTGAACAAGATGTAATAAAGATTAGAGATGATAATTTGATACCTCAACCTCATCTTGGTTACTTAACAGCATTATTAAAAGATAAGAATTTTGAATTCTACAAGGAAGATAAATTATCAAAAAAAATTTGTAGATGAGTTTAGAGAAAAAGTTGATATCCAAAATGAGATCACAAAGGAGATCACAAAGGAGATTTAGGAATTTAAGATTTAAACTTTTGGGTAAAATTTCTAAAACACAGATACACGGGATTTTTGCTATAACTAACTTAATAGTCTTAACAGAAAGCTCCTCTTTGCTGCTGCTGCTGATAACTCTGTTGTTATGGAAACTAGCAATATCGATTAAGGAGAAACAAATGGGCGACATAGTAAGTGAGGTAATATCAGCTAAGACTTCTAAAGATTTTATAGAGTTAAGAAAGAAGTACAATTTAAAGATGACCAAAGAGTTTAAACAAGATATGCGAAAACTAGATAAATTGTCTAAAAAGGCAAAGAAAAGTAACTGACAAGTATTTGAATATCATTATTCTAATGCAGGAACTGTAATTCTTACAAAAAGACTCTAAGATAAATTTAAATTAAGAATTTTAGTTGCAAAATTCTCAAAAAATTTATCTAGGTTATCATTGATTTTGTTATCTATTTTAAAATTTTTATCATCAAGAATTTTTTCTTTTTTCCCTAAGAGCGTTTTTTTTGTTGCAGTTATGTCAACATTAAAAGTATAACTACTAATATCTAATATTTTATTTTTATTTTTAATCATTTCTTTAATTACTTCCATCGACTGGTCTAATTTATCTTTATCTATAGATGAAATATTCATTTCTTTACCAGTCTTCATTTTACTTAATCCTGTATTCTGATATTCAAAAAAAGGTCTCCACCAAAGAGGTTGGTGGTTATAAAGCAATAGATTTAAAGTCTTATTTCCTTTCTCTTTTTTTAGATCTTTATATGAATAAAAATTACCCAAAATACTTTCATGCTCAGCTTCAAATATAATCATCAATTTTCGCTCAAATTTTTTTAGATTAAAATTTTCAAAAACCTTTCCAATATATATTTCATCATAATCAATATTTATTCCATCATCATTTTTTGTAAAAGTGCTGTAGGAACCATCTTTACCAAGAATTTTCCATATTTGTTTTAAATAATTAGAATAAGTATTTAATATGTTAGTTTCTAGAATTTTTTTTTCAATTTTTGATAAATCTTGAAAAAAATTAAATATTTCGGTCGAATTATATTTATTATTTTTTTCAGATATTTTTTTTAAAAAGGACATGCTAAACACAAATATAAAATTTATAATTTTAAAACTTTAATTAAATAAACCTCTTTAAATTATTTTTATTTTACTTCTTTTACTTGACCATTCTGCATGTAAATTCTAAATGATTTTTTACATTTTTTACAATAAGCAGGACTACTGCCATTACTTACACCTACGTTGTGAGTGTCAGTATTTCCACAGCCTGGACAAGCTACAGTTTCTTGTGATGCCATAATAAAACTTTAACTTAAATTTAATTGAAGTACAATTTAAATTTTTTAAATTAATCAATTGATAGGTATTTATAAAATAAATCGTACCTGACTTGCACACAGAGAGATAAAAAAATATATTAAATTATACAAAGAAGAAAAATGACTGACAGAATAAAAAAATTTAAATATCATTTAGAAACAATTAACGTTTACTTATTTGATGAAAAAGTCGAAGAAATTACAAATTGGATAAGCGATAATAATATAACTGAAGAAGAGGCAATACAGCTTTTAGAAGAATTACCTGAAGATTATTTTTATACGAGAGTTTTGGACAGCATTGTTAACAACGATAGTGATATATTTTCAAAGGAAGATGAATGACAGACGAGAAGAAATTAGACGAAGACAGAAAATCACAACTGGAACACAGACTATATAAACGTTAC
>ENA-OWPI01004731-OWPI01004731.1-marine-metagenome-genome-assembly--contig:-NODE-4731-length-10733-cov-4.067098_pt1 | contig 10733 bp, 14 predicted proteins | sample MGYA00238138_ERZ651775 | MGnify/ENA primary metagenome ERZ651775 (study PRJEB26906, sample SAMN06265043) | marine metagenome | isolation source: Helgoland LTER site | place: Germany:Helgoland, sampling...
TCGCGGGGGCACGTTCGTCAACCCAATCTGTTGTAACGATCAGATCTTGCGAAAGGTCTGCCTTTTTCAAACCAAGCACATCAAGCGAGTCTTTTGAGACACCAGCAACGTTTTGATTAATATTAAACTGGCCGTGACATACTTGCAGGATATTTCCCTTTTCAACAGTAATAACGATGTCGGCATAATCACCTTCGGCGGTGTTGGGATCACCGTCGAGTTCTGCAAGGTGAGCCGCGAAAATTGTTACCTCATCGCCAACTTCATAACCAAAACCTGTTGTTTCAATAAGCACGCTTTCAATTTTACCATTGGCGTCAGTTTTTACCGTGAAGGTTGCATCAGTACCGTTCGCAGACGTTGAGGCGACGCCAGTTATAGTTTTGCCAGTTGGAAACGCCGCCGTATCAGTTGATGCTGTGACCGCTACTGTTGGGTCTGTCTTAATATTAAAGTTAGAGCTTAGCGGCAGAAGGTCAGCCACAGCCGTGTTCGTGTATGAATGTTTTGTCGCGTCACCTCTTTCACGAATAATAATTTTTTGGCTACTGAAATTGACCTCCGCACCATCATACACATTATCTGCACCCTCAAAAAAAGCTTCAACCTTTTCTGACTCATCACTCATAACAAAAATATCAGTTTCTGTGAGAGTGAAACCATCATCTGGAAAGGCTAAACCGGTAGTGTTAATAGTAATAGAGTTAGAGTTTGTGTCTACATTGCTGACGGTAAATTCACGGCCGTTGATGGCAGACCTGGCAAGTGCGCTTGAGTTTGTAAAGTCACCTGCAATTCTAATCTTCTCATTTATTGAAATGTTACTGGTTCCATTAGATCCAAAATTTACCGTTAAAGTGTTTTCCGTAGAGTTGAAAACGATTGTTGATGCACCACTACCAGCGGGGTTCACTTGCGTTTTGTTGTCATAAACACTGAGATTTGGTTTTTTACCCTGATAAGAGTAGACCATAAACTTATCTTCAGCAGTTACTGTAGTGGTATCTGGTGTGCTTGCTGAACTGACCAAATGTTTTAAATTTACAATCTGGCTTTCAGTGAGGATTGCGTCCATTTTCGAACCAGCTGCCCTTGCAAACAGCTGATTGGTGACGCCGAGGGCACTAGCGCCACTGACTGTGTCGTTAGACCGCGAGACAGCATAGTTGTTCAATGCTTCATTTATTTTGGCCTGAGAGTGCGCAAGGAATTGTTCTGTCGTAAAATCAGGAGATGCTCCAGTTAGTGAAATACCCTCAACATCAGCAACGTAGCTGGCGCCAAGAAGGTCAACATTAATTGAGCTTGTTAGGCCAGTTGAAGACCCATCAGCATTCAATTTGAAAAGGTTAATATTCAGCGTGTCGTCAACGTTCTGTACAACCTGGATTTTGCTGTCGTCACCATAGGAGGCATTGATTGCCCGCTCTACTTCAGCTGCCAGTTGCGTCGCATTATATTTTCCCGGACGAAGATCAATATTGACTGGTTGGTCACCATTATCGACATTGACGGTTAGGAAGTTCTTGCCCCAATAAACACGACTATCAGCATCGCCACTTTCACGCGTTGCGTTAAACAAAACCGGATCAGTAACAATCTCAACAAGCTTGTCACCCTCTTCACCAAAATCAAATTCGGTTTGTTCGCCGGTTAACTTGGCTGGCTGCGATGGGATTTGCTGCTGCAAATCATCAAGCTTGTAAAGGGCTGAGCCCTTTCCTTCAATAAAATAGTTATCATCTGGCACTTGCGTTGTTTGAGCGCCAAAACGGTCAATAAAGATCTGGTTTCCGGCGTCATCAACTGACGACACAAGATCAGGATCAATAACCGTGTCATTAATCACCAGACGCGTGTCATATTTGTTGGTTGGGTCTATTGCCGACGCCGATTGCGTCTTGATGAAGTACATCGTTGCAATGGTTGGGTTACCCAAATCATCAAAGATCGTGATTGAGGTTGAATTGGTAAAGGTGTTCGGATTGGACGGATCAAATGTGTAGCCATCGGCAAATTCAGGCCGATCCGGCACCACATCAGCCGCCGCCGGAACGTTCACGCCCAATTCAATGTTACTTGTCGCTTGCGGATCACCCGACGTAACAGGCAACTGCAATGGCAAGGCGCTATCAAGGTCTTTGGCTGTAACCGAGCCATCATCGTTCACCGGATAAACAAGCAAATACTGACCAGCAGAATCAACAACATAACGGTCGTTATTCACGTTCAGCGAACCATTTCGCGTGTAAACCTTCTGCGCCGAGGTCAAGGACGGTTTCAGCGTAAAAAAGCCCTGTCCCGAAATCGCCAAATCAAGCGCGTTCAAAGATGACGAAATGTTACCCTGCGTAAACTGCTGCTTGATGCCTTTCAGAATTGTACCCGAACCAATCGATGATGACGCATTCTGCAATGGTGAGGTTGCAAAAATATCACCAAATTCTGCGCGGCTTCGTTTAAAACCAGTTGTTCCGACGTTCGCGATATTATTTGAGGTTGCTGAAATATCGGCCTGTGACCCGTTCAACCCTGTCAAAGCGGTATAAAATGACATTCGACTTAACTCCCGTTAGGCGGCCCTTTCATTGGGGCCCTTTTGCATAAAACAGATTTAGTTCTTAAAGCTCACAACATCGCTCGCCTTGACGCCGCCAAAGCCGCGAACGTCGTAGACAACACCCTGGTTACTTCCCCCTGTCGAGGCTGCCAGCACCTCGCCAAAGACCGAAGCACCAACGGCTTGCAGCCCCTCGCCTGTATCGGCATAGGCTTCAACCCGGAAAAAGGCATTTTCATTCAAAATATTCTCAGGGATGTCATCCCATGCGAAACCAACAAGTCCGGCTGGCTGTGGGCCAAGATCTTCAGTGTGAAGAATTTCGCCAGCTTCAGACCGATAAACAATATTTGTACTATTTGATGCTGTTGGAATATCAATCGCACCCGAAATGCCGCCATCAGGCGATGCATAGGCATTGCCACCTGGAACCAGAACCGAATGGCCAAGCATATTTGCCGCGGTTGCGATGCGGAATTCTGACAGCTGACCAGAATAAAGACTATTCAGGCCTTTGAGAGATTCATTCATTTCGGTGATGCCAGTTACCGTTGAGAATTGCGCCATCTGCGCAATCATCTCAGTATTATCAGTCGGTTTAAATGGATCCTGGTTCTGCAGCTGCGTTGTCATCAGCTTTAGAAACTCGGCCTGTCCAAGAGAATCCTTTGGACCAGATTCAGCAGTTTGTTGCTTGATACCCAGCTTGTCCAAAATGGAATTCAATGAATTATTGTTATCGATTGTGCTCATTCTTAGGTCTCCTGGCTAAACCCTATTTACCCATATTAATTGTGCGCATCATCAGTGCGCGTATTGTTGAAATGACCTCGACATTGTTTTGGTATTGGCGACTTGCCTCGACCATCTCGACCATTTCCTCATTCTCATCGACCGCTGCGCGATAAACAAAACCATCGGCATCGGCACTTGGATGATGCGGCATAAACGCCTTTTCTGGCGCCCGCGTAACCTCAGCAATTGTTAGAACATCCACTGTTGAAACACCGGAATGTTTCATTTGATCCGCATAGGTTGTTTGAAATACTGGCTTTAATGCACGAAATGCTTCTTCTTTTGTGCTGGAAATCGTGCCTGCATTGGCAAGATTGCTGGCAACAGTATTCAATCGAACCAGCTGCGCGGCCATTGCTCGACCAGAAATATCAAAAATATTTTTGATTTCGCTCATCATTCGCCCCTAATCGCCGACATCAATCCGGTAATCCGGTTGTTAAGAAAGGTTAAAGTCGTCTGATAACGGGTCACGTTTTCGGAAAACTCCATCTGCTCGACACTTAATTCAACAGTATTGCCATCAAGTGACGGGTTAATTGGCTCACGAAACAACATTTTGTTGCCCGTCGCGGCAACCATTGTTGGAAAATGCTGCTCATTTGTTGTCTGTAGAGGACCGATGCCAACATGCCGTTTTATTTCTGAATCAAAATCAAGATCACGCGCCTTAAAATTGGGCGTAGCGGCGTTGGCAATGTTAGATGCCAGAATTTCATTGCGGCGCGAACGCAGTTCGAGCGCCTGTGCATGAAAATTCAAATATGAGCCGATCTTATTCATTTTTCTAAGAAATCCGTCCTAGGCTGTGTATTAAATTAATGGTCATGAACCTGCGATTTGGTGTAAATTTTGCAAATAGGATGCCAAAACAGACATGGAGCAAAAAATGAGTAGAGTTTCCCTCCAAAATGGTGGCGGTCCGGGGTCGACAATTTCACTGGCACCTGAAACAATTAAAGTGCGTAACGCGCTAATTGAAAAATTCACTGGTGAGCCGCTGGATGAAATGAAACATTTCATGAATACGGCTCTTGCCACCGAAAAAAATGAGTTGCGACGGCTTGGGATTTTGGCCGCACGTATCTTTTTGTTAAGAACGCGCATCGCCAACCTCAGGGATTTCAACCGCGACCCGTCACTAACCGGTATTGCCGATATTAATGTCGGGGCACTTGACCTTGGAGACGCAAACATCGACACCGCCAATGATGATGATGATGATGATGTCATTACCGAAGTTGAAAGCGGTTGGGCACGCCTTAAAATGATCCAACCAGGTGAAGTTCACGGTGTGCGCTTCTTATCGGGCGCAATTATTGATGCTAAGCCTGAAGATGCAGAAAAGCTGATCCAATCGGGCAAGGCGGTTCGCGTCGATGAAAATGGCGATATCATCGAACAACATGAGGACGATTTTGACAATCAAGACGAGGCGAGTTCTGCTGCAGACGCTGAAGATCGCGCCGAAGACGCAAATGCTGCCACCGAACCGACTGAAACCAATACTGTCGAACCTGATGGGAATGCTTCATCAGATGTAACAGTCGAACAAGCCACTGAGTCCGTGGGTGACGAACAACCGTTGATAGCCGCCGCGGATGACGCAGCAATTGAAGATGCGAGCACCGCCGGGGCAGAGCAGCCTATTTCACTTGATGACGTCATATCGGATGATGCGGATGACAAGACATGATTTGTCGTGCCGGTAGAACCGTAATTTGTTTTGCCATTGCTTTTGGCCTTGCCGCTTGTCCAGCGGAACGGTTCAGGCACGAAAAATATGTTTGCAAAAGCGCAAGCTTTGACCTTGAGTCAATCATTGTGAATGACACTAATATCGGTGGGGAAGTTAAAATCATTGGTTATGGCAATGACACAATAGGAATTATCAAAGACGTTAGTGATGACTATATTTTACTTGAAGCCAGCCGCATGAAACTAGAGCTAGATCGCAATGATGGCAGTGTCAGGATCAGCCGCGGCACACGATTTGCCCGCCTTGCGTGCAAACGCAGTATTTTCACAATGTAAGGAATCGCCAAAACTGGCAGCTAAATGTAGCGGCTAGGATCTTGCAGGTCCATGAAATTTGACAATGGCTTCCGCCTCATCTTGGCCAACACCTGTCGCCAGCGTTAATTCACCTGCCGTCGCACCGTTCCGCGCCAGTTCAATGGCTCGGCTCATCTGTTTGTCACCACTGAAGTTTTGCGCCAGATCGGCAAGTTCTTGCCGGCTTTGGTCAAACCCTTCCGCCAAGCCGCCAGTCTTCTTCTCAATTTCACGCAGCCTCTCACCAATAGTTTCAAGGCTAAGATGAAGCCGGATCACTGTATCGCCAATTTGAGACAGATTATCAGCAACTTTTGCAACACGCCGATCGGCAAGACGTTGGTTGAAGAGAATTCTCGCCGCAACAAGCCCAACCAACAACAGGACCACAGCCAAAGCCGTCAGAATCACGACTATAAAGGGATTTTGGAAAAAACTGGCCACATCTGCCATTTGATAAAATCCTCAACCGTAATTAGTAAACATGCTACCAATGTTACTATGCCGGTTTATCATCATTATCGGCAATATATTTTTGCAATTCGTCTGGAATAGCCGCTTTTACGGCGGCGCGCTTTTGCAATTGATCAAGGCGCGTGATCACCGCTAAAACACGGGCACGGGCCGCCTCATCTAATTTTTCAGTTCTGAACAAGCTATCCCCGTGCATTTCCAGAAATGCCTCAAGCGCCAGACATTCATCAGCAAAACATTTTGCCGATAAATGTGGCGCAGATAAGCTGTCAAGCATGTGCTCAACATGCTCAATGATGTCAGTCGCAGAAAGTGAACTAGCCATTAAGGAGTCCTAACCCGTAATCAGCTCTTCATCTCCCTATACGCATCCATCAATGCTTCTGAAATGCGATCAATGTTGATCGGATATTCACCACGCTTGATGGCTTCTTTAATCCGATTTACATTCACCTCATCGATTGGCGCTGATGATGCCATCTGTTTGATCGATGACGGCACATTGGCAGACTGCAGCTCGACACTGTCACTAGCATTTATGCCTGCGGCAGACGAACCTTTGGTCACCTCTTGTGATACCCGATCAGGAGCAGAAGCTACGCTTTGATCCACACGACTAACAGTGTTTTTTACAATACCAACCATTTTAGTTGACCTCCGATATACCATTTACGACACGAGTACGAATTTATTTAGTAATTATTTTCACTTTTTTTTCTGACACCACGCGGCCTTCAATAATCACCTTACTTGATTGGTTCAAAACCTTCAATAAATCACCCATTTGAGCATTATCAAGAGCAAGGCCCGAACCGGTAACTGTAACGCCACCAATCTGTGTTTCGATAGTAACATTTTGGTCTTTTTGAACCAGCCAATCCATTTCAAGATGCCTGTTTTGTAGGGCCTGATTAACACTCAATGACCGTTTTGCTTTACGGCCAATTACATCATCTAGGTCTTCAAAATAGCCGACAAGGCGGTGATCCGGACTTGATACTAGGACCAGATCATCATTGGTGATGACTTCGCCGCGCCGCAGGCTTCGCGAGAGCTTGACAATTTTAGGCGCCTCACTTGACGACTGTGATGCGTCTCCAGCGTCACCATCCAAAACAGCAACAGACGTGTCGGTTTGAATTTGAGTTCTAACCGCAATTGAGAAACCATCCAGGTCACTGCATGAAACGCGAACTGTCTTATAGCTGCCGAACATTGGTTCAATCGTCAATCCTGCGGCACAAGGCAGGAATTGCCTGTCCTGATTGATTGCAGGGTCTGTGGCCATGCCAAGTGAGGCCAAGGATGATTTGATCTCGGCTTTGATCATCGCACCTGATAAGTTTTGGCTCGCCAAACACAGATTGCTGGCAAGACATAGGCCTGCGTATAGTCCAAAAATGCTGGCAGATTTACCCACCGAAGAAATAAATTTCATTTGTCCGTCCGCTGCTACCGTCTGATGAGCTGTTTTCGAGCTTTGTGCCGGTTACCAAGGCTTTGATTTGGTTTAGAGACGGCAGGCGAATGGTTTTCTTAGCATAGAGAAAATTGGGATTACCCCGCACAAAGGCATGGCGATTCATCTGAACGATAGCCATTTCAACAAATTTCATGTTCATGCCGCTGCCACCATAATAATCATTCATGATATGACCAAGGGTTTCATCCTGCGCTACCTCATGCATTTCCGAATAATCCGGATCCATGCGAAACGGATGTGAACTTTCGGTACCTTCAACGGCGCCATTGTCAAGCGCCCCATAGCTCAGCACAACAATTGGCTCAGCAATGGCTGCATTCATGGCAATGCTGAAAAGGCATGGAATTACAAACGTCAAATAGCGCATCAATTCTTCTCCAGAAACGTCGCAAGCTTGCCATTCAAATCGACTGGCTTGCGTTGGCGGTTAAGCGGCTCAAGGATTGAATATCCATCACCAGCCTCAATTACCCGCAAAACCGACCATTTACTGCTAACGCCAGAAACCATCGCCAGACGATTGACCTGAATGCCCTGCCGCATCCCTAGGTCAACATGCAGCTTATCATTCTCTAATTTGATTACAGCCTTTAGTGGCAAACATAAAGTGGCTGAAGCAATCGCCTTGGCGTGGTTTTGAAGCCCACTCATTAAGGCCGTTTTTACCATATCGCGTTTAGTTGTGCTTAATTTGCTAATCAGCTGGCTTAGCGAACGCTCGCCAAGCTTTAGCTTGATCTCGTTACGAACCTCGCCGAGCGGTGTCAGCTGACTGCCTGTATATAGGCTGGTCGTGATGATAGCACGTAAATGCTGGCTTTGGCCAAATGCAGAGCCGTCGCTGAAGCTTTCAAGTGCAATATTAGTTGCAAAGGCAAAGTCACCATCATGGATAGCGGCTTTGCCATTCATTAACGCATTATAATCATAACGCGCATCACGCTTCATCTGCACCGGATCAAGAACAGTAGCACCCTTATTATACAAGGTCAGATTGGTTGTATTTTCCAGCTGCCGATAAAGATCCCCCATCATCATTGACGGCATTGTTGATAGCCAGCCGGGAACCGACCTTGTCATCGACATTGTAGGCGCAAACATTGTCAAATGGCCAACCGCACGATCATGGCACGCTGGTTCGGCAATCTTGCCGACTGCGGCCTCTACGGTCACCTCGTAATGAAGGTCATCCTTGATTTCGTTAACAATGCGATAATCAAGAATTTCACTTGAAGGGCGCACAACAAAATGATCATCAAGGCTCGTATCGGCCTGTACCGATGAAAATCCATCGATCTTGGCGCCACCTTTCAACGCTGCAAGATATAGCGCATCTTCAAGCGCAGTATTTTTTGCCTCATGCAAGGCTGCCTGATCATTAATCACTGCGCGCCCTGTTGCCGATACCATGCGCAAACCCTCGCCAGCAAGCGCATGCGAGCCAGTTAATAGGGCAAAGAATGCGGCAGACAGCAATGTAATGGCCCGACTAGACATCATTAAACAGTCTTGCGCGCCGTTGTTAGAAGATAGCTGATGGTTTCACGATCTATTTCCAGCACCACTTCATATGTATCAGTGCCAGTTGGGTTGATGCGAACCGTACGTGCGCCGCGTATAGTGCCATTCACAACGCCGCGAAACGTGTCATTCTGTACGACAAGATCAATTACGGTTGTGCTTGAATCCACCTGCAACCCGTGAATCTGTTCGGCCAAATCGCGCATCGCCGCCATACGAGCAGACCGGATCGCCATTAAACGTTTTTGCGCCTCACCACGGCCCGGCTGGGACGATGTAACCGCATATCCAACAGCCGTCAGCGTTGGAATATTTTCCGCATTGGCATCGAGGACGTCTTTCAAATTAACAATTGTCTGGGTTTGTGAGGCTTCAACCGCAGCTATTTTTGTTGTTCCAGTCATGTCGAGGCTTGCCGTACCACTATGCTGGCATGCCGTCAAAAAACCGATGCCAATACTGCAGATCGCTGCTGTCTTGAAAATCTTGCGCATTTTGAGCTCCGTTTCGTCAAAGATTTAGGTACCTCACCAGGATATGCATATTTTATGCCAACCAGTCCGCTATTGCCTAACTTAGCCATGTCAACAAAAACACCATTTGCATCACAGTCTTTCTGCAAATCAAATGTTGGCACAGATTTTGCCTTCACCAGCTATAGCCCACATCTGGCCGCCTCGATGGCGCCTGGAGAACGGCAAAGGAAAACATTTTTAATCAGAGGCTTAGCGGTTGAAATACACAATTTTCTCAAAATATGATGTCAATTTATTGTGCCGCTTAACCTCTAAGACAAGGCAAATGTCATGAATATGACGCTAACAAGATTTGGGTTTGGCAACGCGGCTAGCTTTTTGTCATCTATGATCATGCCAGTTGGCATTTTAGCGCTGGTGGCTATGATGGTGCTGCCCCTTCCCGTTTTCCTTCTTGACACTTTCTTTGTGACCAATATTTTGGTTTCGCTTCTCGTGCTAATGGTAGCGCTGCATACCTATCGCCCGCTAGATTTCTCCAGCTTTCCAAGTTTGCTATTAATTGCCACCGTTCTCCGGCTTGGCCTGAATGTTGCCTCAACACGGATCATTCTGGGTAATGGCCACGAGGGCACATCGGCTGCGGGCAAGGTGATCGAAGCATTTGGTGCCTTCGTTATTGCCGGTAATTACGCCGTTGGTATTTTCGTCTTTGTCATTCTTGTGATTATCAATCTGGTCGTGATCACCAAAGGTGCTGGCCGTGTATCCGAAGTGACAGCTCGTTTTACCCTTGATGCGATGCTTGGCATTTGTTCCATAACACGTGAACCATCCTCAATATCACCAAAATTTTGACCAACAATTAACAAATCAAAATCTTCTTTATTCCAACCCGAATCCTTTAATGCTTTTAAACCGGCCTCGGCCGCCAAATCTTTTGACGTTTGATCTGGTCTAGCATATCGACGTTCAGTGATTTCAGTTATTTTTTGAAATTTTTCAATAATTACATCATTTTCATAATTAATAGGATCTCCATTTTCATCTAAAAAATCATGATTAAGAAATGCATTGTTGGGAACGATCACATCAGGAATAACAGATCCTGTGCCTGTAATTAATATAGCCGATTTCATGCCTGCAAAAGTACCTTTTTCATTTGAATGATGCGTACTTTTACACTCGCTAAAAAAAATTGAACAAATTAATAGCAGAATTTCAACAATTACATGGATACGTTGTTTTCTATAAACTAACCCCAACTGAATAATTACATATGAATTCCTCTGAAGAATTTGATCATCACAGCTCCAATTATAATAATCCCATCAGAAAGGATGCTTTTCAAAAAAGTGACGATGAAAAA
>ENA-OWPI01004733-OWPI01004733.1-marine-metagenome-genome-assembly--contig:-NODE-4733-length-10728-cov-4.349169_pt1 | contig 10728 bp, 14 predicted proteins | sample MGYA00238138_ERZ651775 | MGnify/ENA primary metagenome ERZ651775 (study PRJEB26906, sample SAMN06265043) | marine metagenome | isolation source: Helgoland LTER site | place: Germany:Helgoland, sampling...
ATTAGTATTTGCTGCTATTAATCATGATTTAGGAAAAATGGGTGATGAAGATCATGAATCATATATCCCACAAACAGATAAATGGAGAAAAGATAAATTAGGTGAAGATTATATGTTTAATAAAAAATTAGCATTTGCTTCTGTACCTGATAGAGGTTTATTTTTATTACAACAGCATGACATATCTTATACATTTAATGAAATGGTAGCTATCCAGACACATGATGGTTTGTATGACCAGGCTAATGAAAAATATTTAAAAGCATTTATGCCAGAGCAAAAACCTCGCACATCTTTACCATATATTTTACATCAAGCTGATTTAATGGCTGCTCGTATTGAATTTGAACAAGAATGGTTACCAAAATTTTCTAAAAATAGCGTGGATGCGCCAAAAAAGAATTATACATTGTCCGACAATAAACATAATTCTAAATCTAAATCGAAAGCTTTAGGGGGAATTAAAAGTGAAGGATTAAAAAATATGTTAGATAGCTTATGACAGTTGAATTTGAGATATTAGAAGTACTAGTAGGGGTTTTATCCCCTTTAGTTTTAATTTTAGGATTTGCAGTTATTAATCTTCTTCGTAAATTAGAAAAATTAGAAGAAGATGGAAATGAAGAAATTGGCACAACAGGCATACAACCTTCTGATATAATAGAATTAGATCATACTAATGCTATTACATCTAATAGCGAAAACACTGGTAATTATTTACTCCCATTAGTATCACAAAAGTTAATTAAAGAGATTGAGGATGAAATGAAAGAAGGTGGTGGCAGAAAACCAAAACATTGTAAGAATACTGGTATCAAAAAAGAAATTTTAGGAAAAGAAAGATGTATCTATAAAATACAAGGAGATCGCAAAGAATATATTACATATAAAGGTGTTTTAGTTACTGTTAAAGAGTACAAAGAATTACGTAAGAAACCAACCAAGCCTAAACCCAAATCCAAACCCAAGAAGGAAGAAAAGAAACCAACCAAATCTAAATCCAAACCCAAGAAGGAAGAAAAACCGACCAAGCCTAAACCCAAATCCAAACCCAAGAAGGAAGAAAAACCTACCAAGGCTAAACCTAAACCTAAACCTAAACCTAAATCTAAATCCACAAAAAAATAAATCTATTTAACTAAATCACTTTCTTTAAAAAACATTATATTTATTTTTAATTCATCAAACATTTCTTTTGATGCATAAAATGATTGCCTCCATTTATCACTTAGATTATCCCAATCTGGTTCTATTGTCACAAGTAACTTTATACCAGCCTGTATTATATTTAAGCAACAGTTATGGCAAGGGAAACGATTACATACCATAATACTATTATTGATATTACTGTTTGTTCTTGCTGCGTGTACAATAGCATTTGTTTCAGCATGTATTACATATAAATCCTTGTTTTTCTTTAACCATCTCTTTCTAGTTTCTTTTAACCTTCTTGGCAACCCATTATAGCCACAACTAATCTGTATTAAGCTTTCATTTTCCAAAATTATAGCACCTACCTTACGTTTTTCATCTTTGGAAAATAATTTAGCTTTAAAATCAGCTTCCTTTAAAAACTTCAAGGCTTTATCTCTTGATATTGTCATAATAATAATAACACATCAATTCTCTATGTCCTTTTAATAAATATAAAAAATATAAAAATACACAACATATACCACACAACACACGCGCGCGCGCACCCTCACACACACACACACCACACACACACACCATACACACACAGCCAAATTAGGCTGTTTTCAGGACCTTGCACGCGATCGCTAGCGAAAACCGGTTCATACTGAACGTGTCCTTGTTTACCTTAGTTTCCTCTTTGTACCTCGCCTTCGCGTACTTCCTCAGCTTGTCAACAGCGTCATCAATTCTTTTGTCCAGCTGGTCAGCAGAAGCCTCCATAATCCTCTCCATGCAGTCTTCGCCAACAAGGTCAAGGTAGCTCATGGTATTAGCCATATAGAAAAAAGAACCCAGGCGCCAGTCAATTTTTATCATATTTGAGGCAAATGATTCCCGGACACCGCGCGCACTAACAATTCTTGCTAGAACCACAAACAGCTTACCAACATCGTAATTAATAGAATTGTATTCCTCGACACAACAACAATATATTCAATGACAATAAAAAAAAAGATTTAATTTAAATAGAAGTGTATAATGATAAGATATTATGTTGTAATGAATCAGGATATAAATAAAGATAAAACAAAGGAAGATTTAATACTAAAATATAGGGACGATAAATTTTTAGCAGCATTACCTTTGAAAAAATTTTTGGATATTGATAAATATTTCTCGTCACCACCAAAGATGCCAAAAAAATATAATGCAATTTATACTTATCGTGATTATAATAAAGATAAAGTAAAGGATCATATAATGCATTTATTTACATTAAAAGGAAAATATATATTATCATTACCAATAAATAATTTAGCAAACAAAAAATATAAAAAGCTTGGCGGTAGAATTGCCAATAAAAAAATACAAGAGTTACAAAACGAGATTAATATGATGAAACAAAATATGCAAACTAATAATCCCGCAATGCAAAAAATAATTAATGATCAACCACAAGTACATACAGTAATAACAAAGGATGAAACTAGTTTTGGTCAACACGTTAAGATGGGATTTGGAGCAGGCGGAGGCGCAGCATTAAGTTCAAATATAGTTAATTCAATGTGGGATGCTTTTTTCGGTGGAGAATAAAATATAAAAAACAAATAAACACATAGGAACAACTTCATATCATATCTAAATGCGGCACGGGGCTGTATGCTCCATCTCCCTAAACTGTTTTTCAATATCATAATAAGAGCTAAACTGATTACAAGAAATATTAATAGTAATATTAGGCAAATATTTCCTGCAATCAACTTCAATATTATTTTTAAGAATAATATGAACAAAATCGGGTTTATTCTTACCAGACAAGCTAATTTTTTTGACGGACTGTTCTTTAATATAATTAGAGATAATATCCTCCAAAACCTTTTTCTTCAACGAGTAGAGCGCGGTATCAATCAATGCATGGCATAGTTTGTTTTTTACATCGCATACTAAAAAACAGTATGCGAGGTAAAAAACAAACTCATATAATAGCTACTAAGGTACCATATACTAACAGCGATTCCCCCTTTCGGGTTCTTGACAGATTGTCTTCTGACTAGTATATTGTATGACTCCTTTTTGCAGATTAAACTCGTCTGTCTTTATTTAGAGACCATCTTTCAGGCCAATTATTTATTAATTGTCGCAAATCAATTTTTATTTTAATCAGAACAAAATGTATCTATCAAATTGAATAGGTGCAAAATAAGACAATAAATATAAAGTACCCATTGAAAATATGTAAACTCCTGTTGTAAAATATATTAAATTAATAATATAATATTCAACGGTATTAAGATATTCGCTCATGCTATTAATCAATAAATATACTAAATCAATTTTTTAGTAAAAATTATTTCATAATAAAGAATTTGGGACACATAACAAGATTATAATATGATATTTTTTTAAAGGGTTTATTAATACCATACCATTGTTTTAAATTTATGTCTTTTATTTTTTTCAATCCAAACAAAACATTTTGATCATAATCGCCTGTAATTGCGATAGACTTATTTGTTTCAACTAATATTTCAAAATATGTAGGATTTTTAAGTACTTTACTGATATATAATGGGGCATTATCCCAATTATTATCAAAATGATAACCGTCGTTTATAACTACAATATTCTTTTTAATATTATTAAATAAAAATTTATTCATATAATAAAAAGCGTCATCGTAATATATATTATATTTATCAATAGATAATGGTGATATAATGTCGTGTAATAAATTAATTCGCGATTCTAATTTATTTAATAATAAATCAAAATCATCAGTGGCGTAATTTAATATAATATTAATAATATCAGAATTAATATCTTCAAAACAATTTGCTGCCGATTCAGATATAATGATATTATAATATAGTATAATCCTTATTATTATATCATTTTAATTTTTCTTTCATATGTGATAAATATGTAATATACATTATTGGATTATCATTATCATAAATAGATTTAAAATCAAAATTCGGAAAAAGCTTATAAAACTCTTTAATTTTTTGCCGCATTGCTTCCAATTCTATTTTTTCAAAACGCTTACCTTGAATAATGTTGATTTTATATATTTCGTTTTTAAGTTCCCAGTATGTTAGCTTAATATTATCATCAATAACTTCGTATCTATATAAATAGTCAATTAATACAATGTCGCAATTATCAAGTTCCATATAATTATTGGCGTAAATAGTATCCGATCATTTTTTATATAAAAAATAAATAATTATACACTATAAATGTTAGTATTAAATAATAATTTAAGATTACCATATATAAGAAGAAATAATTTGTGTTTTATGCTACATGATACTAATGAAATGATAGGTATAGCAAGGAATTCAAAGGTTGCTTTATTTGAAAATGTGTTTTTAGAAGGAGTGCAAAACTTTGTACTAATATCAACCTTATTATTGTTGGCGAGAACATTACCAAATACAACACCGCCAAAGGCTATTGTAAGAGTTACAGATCCAATAATTAATTTTTCTAAAAAGTTTATTAATTTTGATAATTACTATTTTCAGATAGGATTATCATCGGCGTTTTTAACATATATATCAACAATAGCGGGTGTAGCAGCAATGGAAAAAAAAAAATAACAATATATTAATATGGATTTTAAAAAAGGGACTATTGATTTAACGAATATCCATGTTAAATATGAAAATAAAAATATAAAGATAAGATTATTAAAAAAATCTGCAACTTCCAATGTTTATAAGGATGTTGATAATACTATTGTAATAAAAAAAATAATAAAATATAAGGACTACCATGTATTTGAAAGAGAAATACATATATTAAATCTATTGAATGAACAGCAAATTAATGTACCGAAATTAATTTTTTATGATATTAATAGTCAAATAATAATAATGTCATATTGCGGTGAAGCAATTTCTGAAAAAATATTCAATTCAAATAATAATTACAAACAACAATTAAGTAATATAATTAAAGAAATTAAAAAATTAAATATTAAACATAATGATATTAAACATAATTCAGAAATTTTATTATTAAATGATAGTATATATTTGTGTGATTTCGGTTGGGCAACTATAAATGGTAATTTAGATTGTAATATAAATTTATCAAATGAATCTAAACCAGCTGGTATTATTGATGATGATATTTTTATTTAGTTTATTTAGATGACAGAAACGCATTTAATTATTGATTGGACTAATTTTTTTATAAATTTAGATAATTGGATGAAAGATACATTAAAATTAAAAGAGAAAGTACTTATAAAAAAATTAGAAAATAAAAGAAAAATTATGTCAAAATTTTATGGCACAAATGTTAATGATTTTCGTGGCGAAACAGATTTTAATTTATATATATTAGAAGATAATGGTCCGATATATGATTATAGAGAAACAAGTAAAGGTTATCGAAAAGTGAATATCAATATATTTGATCTAAAAATTAAATTAAGAAAAATTACTGGTGGATATAAAATACATGCGACAGATAATATCCAAGAAACAAAAGATAATTTAAAAACACTTAATATATTCGAACAATATTATAAACAACTAAAATTTGAATCATTAAATGATGTTTTTAATGAATTAAATAAATATCCCGAATTAAGATGGATTGTAATGAGAAATTTTGAAGGTATGCCTAACAAAATTAATATTGATAAGCATTTAGATGTTGATCTTTTAGTAAATGATTATTATTTAATTAAAAGAATATTAGATGGAACATCTGCTACTGATAATAGATATGATGATGGTAAAAATAGAATATTAAATAATGTTATTATAAATAATAAAAACATATTATTTGATTTTAGGTATCTTGGTGACAATTATTATGATTTTAAATTCCAAAATGAAATGTTAAATAGTAGAATACAACATGAAAATGGATTTTATATTCCAAATAACGAAATGCACTTATATAGTTTAATTTATCATGCTATAATTCATAAAAGTAATATATCTAATACATATATAGAAACGTTTAAACAAAACGGTATTAATAATTCCGATATTAATAAAAATAACTTAAAAAGAATATTAGATACTTTTATGCAAATAAATAATTTCAAGTATTGCAAACCAGAATCATCGGTTGGTTACTTTTTATAAATACTGTAACAATAACCGTATTAAATTAAATAAAGTAATAAAAACAATATTTATTTATTGCTAACACTAGTATTATTTTTCTTGGGTCCTACAATATTGGCAGCCATATTGTCAAGACGAAGTTTATTTAATGCATAATTATCATAAGTTCTCTTGCTATAATTATTTTGATTTCGTTTATCAAATAGCCTTTTGATAATTGGAAAATTATTCATATTATAACTATTAACCCCTTCAAAAATGCACGCAACGCAAAAAACCCAATATAGAATACTTTTCATTATTATAATAATATATGTGAGATATTCATATATACTTTATTGCACTAATAAATATAAGTAACGTGCAGTTCGTTATCCCAAGAAACAGTTTTACAGTTTTTTTTGATAGCGATTTTATCATATTTTTTTTCATTTGGATATGAATAATTCTTAACGAAATCGTTAAGCATAACAATAATATAATCTGATGAATCAAATGTCATTTTTAATAGATATAAAAACTAAATAAGTCAATCAATTTTTATACCCATTTAATATTATGGTATTCATTGCATTTTTCAAAGTGCCCACAACCAATAAAAGGATTCTTCGTATTTAAAGGCGATGGATGCCCTGCTTTTAATATAATATTATTGGTATTGCGAAAATAAATTTCTGTTGTTTGAGCAAAATTACCCCATAACATTATGCAAACGTTCTCACAATTTTCAGATATCCATTTGATAACTGCATTCATGAAGGGACTCCATATATTAGAATGAGAATTAGGCTTTCCTTCCAATACAGTTAATGACATATTAAGCAATAAACATCCTTGTTGTGCCCAATCACTTAAATCAGATTCTTTGCGCACGACATGTTCAGTTCTTTGCAATTCCTTGAAAATATTACGCAAACTCGGTTGTAATTTATTATTTTTTTGTTGAGAATGCGAGAAACATAATCCATTTGCTACATCACGCGTATGATAACAATCTTGACCGATAATAATACATTTAATATCTTCTACATTGAAATAGTTAAAACAATTGAATATAAGTGATATATCAGGGAAAATATTATTAGTAGTAGCATATTCGCTAGACAATTTGGTATTTATGATATCTTCATATGGTTCAATACAATTGATTAAAACATCTTTCCAATTAGTGATTACGCTTTCATTGATAAGTTTTTTGATATCCATTGTTATTAAAAATTGATTAATAATATTTATATCATTTTTTAATAATATAATGGACGATACTTATAATTTCGTTTATAAGAATGAAAATAAAGATGACTTTTTAAACTCATGCATTTACCCAACTTTTGATAATACACATACACATATACAAATAAAATCTATAAATGAAAAAGGCTTTATGAGAAAAATGAAGGATAAGTTATCAGGAATTAGAAACATGATAGTCGATGAAATCTTTTAGTTTGGGATATTCATAATTTTTGAATATTTTCTTCATATCCAAGATATGGTCTTCATTATTAAGCATATTAGTAAGGATAAAGCTATCGCGCAATAGAGTATTCTTAGATTGTCTTTCAAATTGTTTTTTATCTTGGCTCAAAATCATACGTGCTGCCAAATTTAGAATATTCTTATTGATACCTTCTTTCATATAATTACTGCGAATAGTAACATACCACCTGGTTTTATAAGTGTCACTGGGAGTCATTGAAACACCAATCACGAGTTTTTTATATTCATCGTGGCTTACAACAGACCATGTCGTAGACGGATAAATATATTCGTGATAATTGCTTGTAAAAGCGTCTGTACCAAATGAAACATTTTTATTCATAAGCTTAATATTATCTTTTGAATAATGGTCAAAACTGGTACCTATAATATTTTCTGCTTTTTTAATATGTTTGTAATTTTTCACAGGGATATCACTACCAAAGCCGAAAATACCACTATGAATATGTTCTGCATGATTAATATCCATGGAATTATACATACAAAATGGTAAGTTTTCATTCATTTCATATTCAATATAATCTGATACAAAATCCTCACCAATATAAGGGATAGTTTGAGGGACTTTTTCAACAGGATTATACGACCACCATAATTTATTATCGTGTTCAACAATAACACCACATTTATCATTCTCCGAATGTTTATAACCGTGATAGGGACATTTAAGACAACCGTCTTCTATTTTACCCTCATTTAAAGTTGAACCAAAATGTTTGCAAATGTTGAGAGTACTTAGATAGGTATTATTCGTAGATTTCCATGCGACCAATGGGATTTCACCTACATTAAATTGATATGGTTTGTTATCTACGAAACTATGTTTAAATCCAATGCAATTCCAATATCTGTATAATGGCGTATTCAATGAAGTAGCGGAAAAACATGCGCATTTTCCAATAAAAGTAATAATTAATAGCAATTTGATATTCATATTTTCAAAAAATATTATTATTATAAGATAATATACGCGTATTCTTATATATTATTGCATTTGCTAAGTAAATCAAAAAAATCTTTGCACTGCGAAGAGTCGCCATTTTTGATGCACTCAATATATTCTGCATTTTCTTTTATACACTTGTTATTCGTGGATGCGGATTCGGTAACTTCAATCTTACGAGGACCCATAATAGCATCAATGCCCCTACTTGCAATTTGCGAACCAGTACCCAGAGCCACTCCTTGAATAACAGAGCTCATAATCCCACCAACCATGGATTCTCCGGTTTGATTATTAGCTGGTGGCGGAGACAAAGGTATATCTTTTTTAATTGTAGAGCTCGGCTTTTGATTAATAATTCTGTTTCTGTTTCTATAACGTTTCATATTAGTTTATTATTTCTATACTTTATACCTAAATAAAAAAGAGTACATAATTAATAAAAAAGTGTAAATTTCAAAAAGTTTATAAAATTGTTAATAATTTAAGATTATGTACTCTCTTTTTCTAATATGTATTCTTTAAACTCCTCGTCCATTTTATTAATTTTATTAGTTAACTCCTTAATAGCCTCAATAAATAAAGGAGCAAGCTTTTCATAATCCACTGTTAGATAATTGCTTCCCGACTTAGATATTAATTCATTATTAATATTACGCGCGCTGTCAAATGGTGCTAATTTAACAATTTCTGGTAAAACTGATTGTACCTCCTGTGCACTTATACCAATTTCCTGATCTTTATTATAATATCCAAAATTATTTGCTAATGCGTTTGGTTTAAAATAGTAACCATTTAATGATTTTATTATATCAATAGGATTTTCAATATTTGATGTATAATTTTTTAACCTATCATCTGAATAACCAGATGTTATTGTTCCAGTTGTTATTATGTCGCCATTAACTTCTAATTCTGCGTTTGGAGATATATTACTGTAACCTCCTATTTTCACATTTGAACTATAATATATATTATTAGTATCATCATCTATTTTTGACCACCATCCACCTCCTCCTCCACTACCGCTTGTGAATGAATCTAATGTAGTATCCGCGCTTGAATCCCATCCGGATATTATAGAACCTGATACTAAAAGATCACCATCAATTTTAACATTTGAATTGTAATATAAATATGTTATATTATTACTTGTTGTTTCACCCCATAAAGATCCACCTCCACCACCTCCACCACCTCCACCACTACCTGTTATGTTATTCGCAATCCAAGAACTATCAATATCAAAAGTATTAGTACCGCTATTCCAAGTAATACCAGTACCATCACTTGTGCTTAGTACAGTAACAACATCACTACTTGTAAAAGAACTAAAAGCAATACCGTTTTGTGTTAAATTGCCAGTAAAATTAATATCACCAGCAACATCTAAATTACTTGTTGGATATGCTACACCTATACCTACTCTTTGATATGAACTACCTAATAATAAACTTGTATTATGAATTTGCCATGCATCTGCGGCATTTTCTTCATCATAATCATTATTACTTTCAGTGAAAATATCAGATATCTTAGGTTTTGCGGGAGCATTTGGTAATGATTTCATATAATTTAACCAATCTTTGAGCTTAAAATTACTAATGTTACTATGCCCCGTAAAGTTTAAAGCATCACTTTCATTACCACCTGCAGTTGTTATTGCTGCTGGAACAGAAGTTGTCTTTCTTTTTCTAAATTTCATTTTATCATCTGAAATAGCTAATTTGTGAGTATCACCAAGCCAAATAGAATTGTTGCTAATAAAAACATCTCTAAACTTATTTTCAACACTACCAAGATCAATAGCATTATCTTCAATTGGTATAATATCAATTCCTGCAAAAATAGTATCATTAGTTATTTCAAGAGCATTGCTAGTGCCATTAACGGTTAATATATTAGATGTTATTAAGCTTGTTACTAATATATTTGCTGGTAATCTGGCATTATCAAGAGTTCCTGATGCGATATTATCAGCGTTTATTTCTGTTACATTAGAACCTATGCCTTCTAAGCTTGTTACTAATATATTTGCTGGTAATCTGGCATTATCAA
>ENA-OWPI01004734-OWPI01004734.1-marine-metagenome-genome-assembly--contig:-NODE-4734-length-10725-cov-2.910406_pt1 | contig 10725 bp, 9 predicted proteins | sample MGYA00238138_ERZ651775 | MGnify/ENA primary metagenome ERZ651775 (study PRJEB26906, sample SAMN06265043) | marine metagenome | isolation source: Helgoland LTER site | place: Germany:Helgoland, sampling...
AATGCTTTCACCAACAATATTCTCTGCACTGCTTTCGCGGTCTGTCCGCTCTTCTGGAACTTTTGTGCCTATCAGCTAATTGTTGGCTGGATTTCAGGTGTGATCATTGTCACGGCCATGGTCTTAATTTTGGCGCCGAACGAAGTGGCCAAGAAGAACAACATTCTTAGGAGGCTTAGTGGCTCTAATGTAGACACTCCTGTATTCAATAGACCAGCCAAAGGAACCGTCGCGCCTTCGTCCACAACAGTATCAGCGTCAACTACTGAAGAGCCTTGAGCTGAGATGGTTTTCCCTTCAATAGATGGTTTCATAAATTAGAAGATCGACGGCAACAAGAATTCTGTCGTCCGTCGTTTTTGAGGATGGTGCTCGTAAGATACATAAATAGCCAAACCACAATTGTATTTTACAGCTAAATTTCATAATTCTCACCCTCAACCATCAACAATCAACCAGGCTCCTTATTAGTTTCTCTCCATTGATAACGTATGTCGTGGCAATAACAATCTGGAAGGGGAACTTAGTCGCTGGCAGAGCGCTGAGATATCGAAGCGCTGCAATCTCAGCGTAAGTTATTCCGCCCACATAGTAAGCAAGCAAGACTGGTTTCGACTCTTGCGTTTCTGTTTCTTGGCCCCCCTTGGTCGGGGGAGAGACATCGATTGAACCTTCTTCCTTAGTTCTTTCCAGTACCTCTTCAAAGGTCGGTGGGCCATTGCGACCACCACTTTTATCATTGGTCACGCGTACGACCTTCACCAGCGTTTTCAACCCCCCCTTGGAGGGTTTGTTCCCTGGGCCAGCAAATGTAGTGCCAAAAGTAGTCTCCTCTCGAACGATGGCCTGGATAAACCTGACCGAGAGGGGCGCGTATCCAGACGTGACGAACGCTATATCATCGGGGTCAGAGATATTCACGCTGTCATTGATCAGACTCATCCTCGTCCGCAGCGACGACCAGTTGCCTCCGGTGGCTCCACCTTCTCCATCCTTGTCACCCACACCGCTGCCAAAGTTTAAATTCTCCTTGCGGCGGATCGCACCCATAGCTTCCAATACGCCAATTTTTTCCACTGACTCAAAGCCATATTGCTGGACGATTTCGCGCTTGATGGTATCATATCGCCCACTCTTGATTCCATTGCTGGTCAATGACTGCAACGTAAGCAGCCTCAAAACGTCCCACAACGGCGGCCTCGTCGATATTAGGTCCTCAAGTCTGTCAAAGTCAGCTTCCCCCTCTAGCATTCCTCGCTCTCGCATCCAGCCCTCCCGGAATTCAGGCGAGGATGTCACCTTCTTTACCACCTCAGCAATGTGAATGTGCTGTGTGAGCGACTGGTAGTTCTTCGTTAGCCCAGGGAGATCCTTTACAAAAGCGTGGATCTCCCCGATGGTCTTGGCCGATTTATTCTCGCGAAAGTTGCTGTAAGACTCCCGGATGAGCTGGGCTTGTTTTGCAAGGAAAGGTCCGGTCGTTTCAATGTTTTGATTTCGCAGGAGTGCAAATAGTGGATCGGTGGAGTTGAGAGAGACGGGAATTTTTTTGTTGGTAGATTTTGTTGTTGCCTTGTCTGTAGACTTTTCTGTTGATTTGTTGAACGATTCTGCGCTCTTCTTATTTTCTGACTCCGCTTCTCCACCTACCACCAATTCATCCACCTTGACATAGCCGTTTCGTATCCCACCCTTCCACACAAAATCAATTAGGCCTTCATAGGTTAGCGGGGTCGTCAAGGGCGTCACAAAATCACAAGATCGGTCTAGAAGGATAACAGTGTGAATATCGGACGCAAGCAGTGGGGCTTCTTCGTCGCCAGTACCACCGCCATCGTCGTCATCGTCAACGTCACCGTCACCGTTATCGTCACCGTCACTTTCAATGTCACCATCTCCTTCGTTGTTCTGACGATGCGCCTCTTCCTCCTCCTCCTCTATCCGTCGATTCCAACTCCCTCTCAAGACTCCTTCACCGGCAGCTCCAACACCAATCCAATTGCGCACATCCCCACAAACTCTCTCAATCTCTGACAAACTCCCCACCACACCTTCTAGAGCAAGAGGTCCCACCTGTGCAGTTCGTTTGGAGAGTGTTTATCGTAAATCCGAGTTTTTATGCGAGTTAAAAAATAATAGCAAAATTTAGGTTGAATGCCTAGAGAGTAGCGAATGACTTCATTTTAAGGGACGAAAAGACCAGACTTACCCCGTCTCGATGAAAAAGAGGAAGGACTTCTGGGTCTCCAAGCGTGAGCAGGTCATCGTCAAGGGGAACTAGTCCGAGGGGGAACTCTGTGATGGTCTCAATGTGGTCTCCTACACCAAGGTCCCCCAGAATTCGGAGACACATCCCATCGGACCGAGGCGTGAAGCAAACAGTGTATACTTCTCGCTGATTGCCTGGGATTAAGGCGGCTTGGCGGCGCTTTATCTGACGAGCTAGAACTGGCATCATGGAGGGCAAAGGTCGAACAAGGAAGATTATCGTGGAGGGGTACGAAGGAGGGGGAGGGGGACACGGTTGATCAAATGCAATAGCAGTTGCGGGAGGAAGAGACGGAGGGAGGGGAAAGTTTAGGGAGGAGGAGGAGGTTTGTCCTGCAATGGCTTGGCTAGAGCCGCCGCCGTCAGAGGAGGGAGAGTTAGCTAGATCACAGAAATACTGCACACCGCACTTCTTCAGTGCCTTGCTTCCCTGCGGGATTATCAGGTTAAGCAAACCACCTAGATTGCCATCTAGTACAAGCGCTTTGGTGCCATTTTTAGGTAGAAAACCACAGGGCGACCCAATACTCTTTTTGCCGCTGGTGTTGTCGCTAAGACCAATGAGAAAGTTCAGAAAATCTTCGGCGGGGTCGCCTCGAAACGAGGTTAAATCAACTGGACCGTTCGTTAGACTGGGCGGCTTGAATGACATCGTCTATACCCTTACTCTTCAGTATGGGCGGTATTTTTCAGTGAATTTGTTACTTCCAGGGGAGAGAAAAAAAATGTCGCCGCGATGTTGAGAGAGATAAAATGAAATGTTGGAGCAAATGAACGAAATAAGAATGGAAAAACCACACATTTTTTTTCTTATCACACCTCCAAAAGTGTGTACACCCACCAAGATGATTTGCTTTTAAAGCAACAACAACATGAAAATTGCCGCTCAGCACTTGCGTGCAATACGCACAATGTTTCAGGATCTTCCACAGCAAACACTGCCAATCCTCTCCTCCACCAAGTTACGCCTTTCAAGTGCTGCCTTAGCTGCCACAGCTTCAGCAGACCGCAGCCAACGGACGGCAGCGGTATTAATCCCCCTTATTAATGTGAATGACAAAGGGAGCATTCTTTTCACCAAAAGAAGCCAGGAAGTTGGGACGCACAAAGGACAAATTTCATTTCCCGGAGGGCACGTCGAGAAGGGAGAAGGCATTGTCGAGGCTGCCATTAGAGAAACGCAAGAGGAGCTTGGCTATGACTTATCTGGTAAAGTGCAGGTGCTCGGCCGGTGTGGAGAAATCCCTTCAATAACAGGTACCCCTTGTTATCCTGTGCTGGGATTCCTGGACATAGATGTAGACAACAGCGTTGATTTGTTTTTCTCTGATAGCAACAGAGCAGAAGTAGATCATGTTTTTTCGCGACAAATCGACGAGCTTGTTGCTGCAGAGAAGATGGAAAATATAACCAACAGTGTGACGGGATTCAATTACCGAGCTCCATGCTACGATCACGATCATCTGGGACGTATTTGGGGGTTGACCGCTATGATTTGCAAGCCCGTTCTAGGGCAAATAGCCCCGCTTCTCACAAAGGTAGAAAAATAATGCTGTTTAGATATCTACCTAGGTTCATGGATAATTATATTAGTCACCCTATCAAAAATACCTCCAATCCTCACTTTTGTCATTTTTTTTATTGTCATTGAGACAGAAAAGGCCGGCGCTTTTTACTTTGGCTTGTCCACCCAACCTGAAAGGTGAATCTCAAAGGGAAAAGTGATAGTGGTTGAAACCAGGAGCAAATCTCCGTCCGAATCCCTCATCCGACGAGCCTCAATTGATGAAATTAATAAAAACAATCACTAAAAAACTCTCTGTTTCATTCTCTCCGATATCTCCTTATTCAAATTGTTACCTTCCAGGGGAATCACTAACTGCCGTTAACCGTTTCTCAGTCGGTATCTCAATACGCAAGAACCTTAAGCTTCGCCCAGTTTTAAAGTCAATCTTTTCTACCACGACCGTGTCAACACTCAACCATGGTCTGCTAAACATCCCGAAACTTCCATCCCCGTCACTGCTCATTGATTCCCTATTGCCCATCATTTCTATGTCAGTAAATTTATAAAAATCATAGCAGTTGGTGGAGCTAATGGCACATTGGACACTATTTCCAGTGGAAAATAACTCGATATCGATGGGAGGGAGCTCTCCTCCACTTCCACCCCTGGGCTTTAATAACAGGGTCTCAGCGCCTATCATCTTATCAACGGTGTAGTAAGAATCGGCCCCTGACGTTGTTCGCGCACATCTGGTAAGAATAGCTTCGGTTATGAATGTTGCATCCCCGATCATACCTCCGGAGACCTTTGTGCTTGAGCATAGCAAGCGAGTGAGTCTACGAGAAAACAGAAGAAAGACAATCAATGTGAGTTTTAACCTCAAGGAGAGCAAAGGAACAGTGGAAAAATTCATCACTTGACCATATTACCGCGCAATCTTGCTAACTTGTAGTCTGCTTCTCAAAAACGGACTGGTTGTTGTCGTCGTACTTTCTGTAGTGAAGATAAGAATAAGCTCACCTTTGGAGTGTTTCAAGGAAGAGGGAACCTTGACCAAGAAAACGGATCCCGTTCAAAACTATCCGTTCTCTCAGTAAGTCCTTGACTGCCTGAGCTCGAGTGCATGGCTTTGGTGGGGGCAATGGGATACAGCTCAATGAAGTTCTATTCTTTGAAAGGAGGAGCAACATCTCATCTCGGTCACATTTGCTTGCAGCTACCCTGAGCCCGCCAATTAGATCTACAATGGCGTTTTTTGGAGTGCTTGGAATAGGTGAAGACGAGGGTGTACTCAGCGGGCTAATCTTATCACCAGAAACGATTTCTGCGTGTTCTTCACCGCAGCCAGCATTATGATTGGCTTGTTGTCTTGTTGCTTGGCTAAGGGATGTTATATCCATTTCCAAGACACAATTATATATCGGTTACAAGAGATGTATCGGCAATGGTGAGCTCCGTCTGCCCCAAAAAAGACTTTTTGGCCTGATGCTACCCAGTTATTCTAAAGACCCTGGGGACCTAAGGGACCCTGCACCAAGTTCGAAGTTAGGGCTCCTCTCCCTTCAGCAAATCCAAAATGTATAGCCTTTGGGACTTAATTGCTCCCGATATGGTTCCAGACAGCTAAAAAGCTATGGATGATGAGTAGAGGCCAAATTTCAATTCAATGGATGTTTTCTTTTGGTTGGATCTTTATCAGTTTCACCTCACAGCTCGAGGGGGAAGAGGTCAGGAATTTCAGCAAGAATGTAAATAAATTGTAATCAAATTCTCACTTGACGATTTTTCAGGTGCTTCGATGTCCACTCCAAAGAATGCGATGAGCTCCTGGGGGGACGACACATCTTCCTCAGCGACCACTGCTGACATGCTTGCATCACGGATATACCAAAATCATTACCCAACAAAGCCAGTTACAAGTCCAAAAAAGATGTTTGTATCTCGCGGAGATCGACCTGGGCGTAGAAATGGCGACGGTCAAACTGCCAAGAGCGCCGATGACAATGCAGTAGATGTGCTGCAACCTCGTTACAAGTTGTCACTTTCAAGGGGGGGTGATTGCTCTCATGCTGTTCGCTCCAATGCCACCGCTGGTGTCGATGACGGGTTGTTAGATCGGTGTCGTGTTTTAATATCGCCACGTGAAAGATCTAAGTCGCCAACAAATCATGAACAAATAAGATCCCCAGTGAAACTGGACAATCCTGAGGACAGAGGTGATGCTCAACAGACCTCCCTTTACCAAATCCACCAACAGCACCGACAGCACCAACAGCATCATCGTCATCAACATCATCTTGGACAATACCAACAACACCAACAGCACCAACAGCACCAACAGCACCAACAGCACCAACAGCACCAACAGCACCTGCAGCACCTACAGCACCAACAGCACCAACAGCACCAACAGCATCAGAAAAAAAAACACCTTCCAATTACTACCCAAAGTGACCAGGAAACAATCATCGCTCCAGATCGGCATTTTGCACCTGTCCGGTCTAGGGCCGAGGGAAACCCGTTTGCTCCTGCTAGCCGATCTGGTTATAGCATTAATAGGGTCGTCAAGCGCAACGCTGGGACAATTTCTGCTTCTTCCTCTCGGAATTCAGCTTCGACCGCACCATGGCCTACATCAAACACAAATAATAATCGCTCACAAAGCGCTCCAGTATTCCGCGCTCAAAATCGGCAACGTGAAGATTTTGTTCCAATCCCGGTACATTTCCAGGAAAAATATCAGTCATTTAGTCATAGTGCCCGGGCAATTCCTTCTAGAGGGATGACAAGAGGGAGGCAGCGCTCCGGCCATGATTCGCTTCCAGTCTCATCTGCCCAGGAGGCAAAAGTCACAACAACAACAAATACTTCTACTGTTACTGCTACTCCAATTCCAACAACAATTTTGACACAACAGTCACCGGTATCAACGTCAACAACCCCTCTGGTCCTACAGAGCAATTTTCGCCTCGCTGTTCCTCACCCATCCCTCACAAACCCTTACAACATAATCTTCCCCCCTGACTTAACTTCGGTATCTTGTCGGTCCTTGCCACTTTTCTACACCGTCACTTCTCAGGGTGTTACCGAATATAGCCAAGGCTTCCCTCCCACCTTTTTAACTCTCTCGGAGTTCACCCGCTTCAGGCAGATCTATGCCACTCTTTTAACATTTCCTCTTTTTCGTTCTGCTCTACTACTCCGCACGTTTCACTGTTTACGCGTTTACATGCGCTCCCGTCGAATGCAAAGAATTCGAAAAATTGTCGGCGAAAAACTACTGCGAGGCGGTTTTGGAGGTGTTGGATCCGGCGCCGGCTCAGCTCTGGAGAAGTGCTGGGGTCTGTGTCTGCAGATTATGGATATTGACGTCGGAATGTTGACTGAGGGTGACGAAAACTACCACAATCTTTTACATAAGAGCTCGTCTGCTGAATTTCTCGCGGATACTTACACTGCGATGTCGTCGTCGACCAATTCCTCCAGAACCAATACGTTTTCTCCCGAGGAATTCGAAGCTGAGATGGTTCGACGTCGAGTTGTAAAATTTGTCGAGATCGAGCGCCTTTATGGAAAGCTTTGCAACACCTTATCCAACTGGTGCAAGGAGTGTTTGGTCAGCGAGCGTCTTGTGGAGTATGTGGGTAACCTCGGTGAAAGTATCTCCGACGACGACGATGACTACAACGATTCCTACACTAATCGTCGTTCGAATTATGCCTTCAGTACGAGCAACCAAAATGCGAATCAGCCAATGCCTTGGGCTGTCGCCGCTCGCCAACGATCTCTCTGCACTCAGTTCCTCCGCCTTTTTTCTTTGGTGCAGCTCATGTTAAACTCTGCCTTTCGGACAATCTTTTGCAATCACACGGAGAGTCTGCTGCAAATGCTCCTCCCAGGTGCTCGCGATGAACTAAAGCTAGGAAGCGATCTCGCATATATGGCGTACAACTTCGTGGATGACGACCTCGAGTCCACCTGGCGTGAGGATTTTCGCCGTGCTTTTGACTCGAGCAAAGACGGGGCTGAGGAAGGCATCCGTGATGTAAATACCGACATGTCGGGGCTTGAGGCTGTTGCAAGCGTCGACGACGCCACTAACCTTGCAAAGCCCCTTCTTAAAAAAATATTCACCAGCCTTGCGACGCGGCACAACGCATTGCACCAGGCTACAAGGCAGCAAGATCCTAACTACATCAATGTGGATCTCATCAATCTGTCTAAAGAAAAGATAAAGAAGTCGATGCAGGACAACGTGAAACTTAACCAAATCACGAATGATATTATAGGCGCGAATGAATTTATCCTCGGAATGAAAGATTTTCTCGCAGCCAATGCGAACATTCGCACTTTTTTTCACTTTCAGTGCGAAATAGATTTCGACCATGGCCGAGTTTTCCCCCTTCCAGACGCAGAGGATTTCATCGATGTTATCAATCGGACGAACTTATCTGTTTTATATTCTCTGGCGAATTTCCGGCCAATTGATACGCACATATCATTAGTTCCTTACATCCGCATGGCTGGCGGAGAGAGGCTCGGCGGTTCGGAGGTTGACCTGGAGGACCCCAACAACAAATCCGCCTATATTGATCCTCCTTCCTCGGACAATGGCGACAGCTTCATTTGGAACCCTGACGACGACGGGGAAAGCAAGCGATTTGAGATAGATTGGGTCAAGACGATATTGGAGAATGACGACTTGTACATTACGAAAGCTCGTAATCTTGTAAAGGCTGCTACGATCGCTTTTGAATCCGTGGAAGTATTCCTGAGGAAACACGCCTGCCTCCTGGTTAAGCATGAAAAGTCCATGGCATGGGACATTGAGGAGTCTGTGTGCAAAAAGCTTCAATCACAAGGCGAAAACGGCAGCAAAGATGGTAACGGCATCTATATCCGTGACAATTCCCTTGACGAGGACATTGGTCCTGAATCACCAGCCTCCCTGACCGCCTCCGCCAGTGCATCTCACCTCTTGGAGAACGATGAGCTGTCTCAGCTCAACAACCTTCAATGGCTGGATGATATTGTCACTTATCACCTCAATCATGAGTGTCAAATTCGCTCGCTTCCAGATCGCGAGCTCTGCGGAATCATATTCCTGAATAACTCCCAGTTGACGAAAGCTCTCCTCCCTGGACCGATGCGCTGCCTTGATCACCTCCGAGTGACGCTTCCGCCATTCTTCCGAAAGTACGCAAATGGCGTGCTTGAGAAACTATCGCATGCTAATCGCGATATGTCGTCTGTCTGTAGGACTGTTGCTGAGTATGTCTCTCAGCTAGAGTCCGTGAAGCAAGTGGAAGATCTCTTCGATGTGGTCGAGAAAGAAGTGGTCAAAATCAATAACTTTTATGATTTTCTAAAGTCTCACGGTTTTCTTCGGACTACAATGCCAGACAACACGTCATCCTCGACCTTCAGCGACGAGGACATGCTCTCTCAGGCAATAAACCAAGAAATGGCCCAAGTCGCGGCCACGAAGCGCACTTGTCGACAGACAACTGACTCGCAGATGGCAAAATTCCGCAACCTACAAAAAGACGTTGACAGGGTGGAGATCATTCGCGAGACGAATTTCATCAGTGACGCACTGAACCAACCCTTTCTAAATAGCAAGGAGACTCCGCCAGTGGACGCTCTTAGCCAACTTTCTCTTTTACAGAAAAAAATGTCATCGCTTCGGGAGAAAATCACTGATTTTAAGTGGGCCCAAAAGATAATAAACGAGAATTGCCGCGATCGAGGCCTTGTTGACGCAGACCAATTAAGGGAGCTACGGCTGACACAGTTTCGGGAGGCTGATCGTGTCGAGAACAGTCTCATTGACTATATGACATTGTTCAAGTCTCTCTTGACTGTGAACGCTGTTCGCAATAAGATCTGTGCTACAGCGATCGACGATTTCGACCGAGAAAGAGATGTTATGTCCATAATTTCACCCGTATCTGATCAGCTCGCTCTCATTGAACCTCGCTTCCAAAACGACGTTGTCGCCCGTATCAAGATAATCATCCAGAGAAATAACTTGATTGCCGACCTCATATATTTGCTTAAACATGAAGATCTCATCGGTAGTTACCGTAGTGAAGTCGAGCGTTTGTTTCCTAACTGCAAGGTGAGATCACGAATTGGTAATTTTGGCTCCTACGCTTCCGGATCACTGCTTACTCCCAGCATTTATTGTGCTTTTATTTGAATGGAAAAACAAAACCACACGTCCACTTAACATGTTTTGATTGTTTTTTTGTTTTTTTGCACCCCTTCACCATTTTTTTGCAAGGGCTCTAGACTTTACAAACACCAAGACAAAGAGCACGCGATACAAATCTAAAGCGAATTCGATGATAAATAACTAATGAATCATGTACTAGTACGGTAGGTAGCGTTTTAGCACGGGGCACCAGTGCAGTGGTATTACCTAGGTACACTCAACTCCCGCTTTTAAAAAGAACTTTAACGGAAATCATAAATTCAACCTTTCATAAGAAACGAAAACAAAACAGCGAAGTAACTTCGCTAGTTATTTTTTTTCTTTGCGCGATAAGCTTCGCGCTTCTTGTCTTTCCGTCATGCCTTGAAGGCGCTCTATTTGAAAATCAATCGCCTTTGATGTTGGCTCTAAGCCAATAGATAATGTATCACCTTGGGTGACCAAATCATTCTCAAAAATTTTCCAACAATCCACCCTAAAGTTAATTTTTTCATTTTTAATACTTGAAATAATTTCAGATTGATCTTGTTCAAATGCATAAAATAGAAAAATGGTAGAATGTGCAGGGTGGTTTAAATAATGTGCGTCATATTCTAACTTTCGAAGTCTATTTTTCCAAGATTCAACATATTGCCTTAGTTCTTCATTGGGAATCCAAAAAACACCATATTTAATAAATGGTCCATTAAAGCCAACTAACTCATCTTTATATCTATTTTGCTGTTCTTTAGTA
>ENA-OWPI01004738-OWPI01004738.1-marine-metagenome-genome-assembly--contig:-NODE-4738-length-10715-cov-10.335213_pt1 | contig 10715 bp, 9 predicted proteins | sample MGYA00238138_ERZ651775 | MGnify/ENA primary metagenome ERZ651775 (study PRJEB26906, sample SAMN06265043) | marine metagenome | isolation source: Helgoland LTER site | place: Germany:Helgoland, sampling...
CATGGGCAGCACCAATTGTTCCATATGGACGTCGGTTCCAGTCTTGCGGTCATGGATGGTGACGTCAAAAACTGTATTCGAACCCTGCGGCTCAACCCGGTGGAAACGAACGTCTGCCTGTGGGTTGCTGCCATAGGTGACAAGCCGCCTATCCTCGATGCGGCTGACGAGAGCCTGAACTTCCGGATGATCGATGCACATCACGCCGAATCCGTAAAACGGCACGTTTTCAACGAAGGTTTTAAATGCATCCTTTGCCTTGTCGAACGTGCCGTAGTGATCAAGATGTTCAGGGTCGATATTAGTGACAATGACAACATCTGCCGGCAGACGCAGAAACGTGCCGTCGCTTTCATCGGCCTCAACCACCATCCACGCACCATCCCCCATGCGGGCATTGCTGCCGATGGCATTGAGTATGCCACCATTGATAATGGTTGGATCGAGCTCACCGGCCTCCAGCAATTGACCAACCATGGAAGTGGTCGTGGTTTTGCCGTGGGTGCCTCCCACAGCAATCGATTGCTTGAAACGCATCAGTTCGGCGAGCATTTCGGCTCGACGCACTACGGGAAGGCCGCGATTTTTCGCTTCGATCCGCTCCGGATTGTCAGCTTTTATCGCCGAGGATGCGACGACAACTTCGGACGCGCCAAGATTATCGCCATGGTGCCCGACATGCACCTCAATGCCCTTGTCTCGCAGACGCTGCACATTGGCCCCATCATTTTGGTCAGAACCCTGAACTGGATAACCAAGATTGTGCAGCACTTCAGCAATCGCGCTCATGCCGATCCCACCAATACCTACGAAGTGAATCAGACCGATATCGTCCGCCATGCGCATGGGAAAATTCCTTAGATTGTGTAGACCACCTGCTAGATGTGCAGATGAACCAGGTCAGCCAGCCGTGGTGCCGCATCCGGCACGCCAGCCTTTTTGGCGTTTTCCGCCTGTATTGCAAGGCTTTCAGGGTCTTTCATGGCATCACTGAGCATTTTTGCCAGCTTTTTTGGGGCGGCGAAGGAATATAATGAAATTGGTCGACTTGGGGATATAACTTCTTCTGTTTTTTTTTCTCTCTCTCTCTCTCTCTAAATCTCCCTCTAAATCTCTCTCACCATCATCCGCGCGCGCGCGCACCGTCGTCCGCATGCGATACGACTACCGAGAAGACAACGGAAGAAGAACGAGAGAAGGAGGAGGAGGAGGAGGAGGAGGAGGAAAAAAAAAGGACCTGAACGAGGAGGAGGAGAACGAGGAGGAGGAGGAAGAAGAGGAAGAAGAAGACACAGAGAGAGGAGGAACTGGAAACTTTTCCAATCTAGATTTGAACACGCTGGCGTTTCTCTCAGAAGAGAACGCTGAAGTCATCGAACGCGGAGCCGGGCATCGCAAATCTCTGTTGCGCTCTTCCTCCTCTTTTTCCTTGCTGAGCAGGCGACGGCAGTACCAACACCATCAATACCAACAATATCAACAAGACCAACAACAACAACAACAACACCATCAATACCAACAAGATTTTATTAACCAGTTTCAGCATAAAAATTTGATTAGACAAAATACGGAGAAAACCAACGTGCTCGCAACAGACTACGACTACTATCGCGACTACTATCGCGACTACTATCGCGACGATGACGACGAGAAGGAGGAGGAGGACGACGAGGAAAATAAATATTTAGGCGGGAAAATGCAGCGCTTTCTTAAGAACAACGCGGGGCAGCTCTTGCAGAAAAAGAGGAGACGGAGGAAAAGGGACGTTTTGATCTTTGCATTCGTCTTTACCGCGGTTGCTTTCCTCGGTAACGTGTATAAAACGACGAGAATTTTATCTCTCACTGCGACGTCGTCGGCCGCTTCGTCGGCATCGATGTCGGCGTCTTCGCATTTCTCGTCTTTTTCTTCCTCTTCTTCTTCCGCGATTTTTCCTAGAGAAAAAAACAATAGCGTCGCCGCCGACGACGAGAGAGTAGAAGAGGAGGAGGAAGAACAAGAAGAACAAGAAGAACAAGAAGAACAAGAACAAAAAGGGGTGAGTAAAGAAGACGGAGAAACGAAACAAGAACGCATCGAACCAGCGCATGAGAAAAAGGAAAAATTTTCACTTTTGCCGACGGAGAGGATCACTCTGTTATCGCCGCAACGAATGGTTGAACTGAGCGAGCGAAAAAATGGTGACGTCGACGTCAACGACGCGTACAATTTTGTCTCGCTCGCAGAGAAGCGTTCGGCGATTGCAACGACACTAAAATGGGCATACGACGGATACATGAAAGTATTTCCAGCAGATGAGCTTGATCCGCTATCCGGCCATGGGTTGGAGTGGTTTCACGTGGCGCTGACTGCCATCGACGCGGTTGATACTTTCGCTCTCGTAGGCTTGGACGAAGAGTTTGAATTTGTAAAAGAATTTGTAAAATCAGGTAAACCGATCTTTACTTCCGCCGGTAGAAGTTCTGTTTTTGAATCGACCATTCGGATAATGGGCGGGTTTCTAGCGGCGCACCATTTAGAACAAAAAAGTAGCAAAATAGAAGCGACCACGACGACGGATAATAAAGGAGACGATTTTACTACGAATTTCTATTTTCTGGAAAAAGCTCGAGAGCTCGCGGATAAGTTGAAAGTTGCTTTCAACACCCCGACGGGTATTCCCAGAACTGATGTTGATTTTAGCACGGGTAAATCGCACGACGACGAAAAAGGTACGAACGGTCTCGCTCAAGCGACGACGTTAACTTTAGAGTGGGAGTGTTTAGAAGCAACCCTGACGGAAGTAGTTTTAGACGAGACGGAGAAAAGAAAAAGAGGATTTACGAAGTACGGCGATTACGTGAGAAGAGCGAACGAGGCGGTCCATAAATTAGCTTCAGGCGCTGATTACGGGTTGCTTCCTGATAAAATTGGAGTGGAACACTTAAATGCGCACGGCATGGTGAAGCTCGGAGCGAATGGGGATTCTTACTACGAGTACTTGTTGAAAAGCTGGATCCACCGCGGGAAACCAAAAGGAGGGGAAAAAGAGTACGTCCGAGCGATGGACGGAATATTTTTACGCCTCGTTCAAAGAACGCAGAATCACTTACAAAATACCAGTGGTTTGATATATGTCGGCGAGATGGCATATCCGTCCTCTCGCGGCTCGAGATTTGAAAAGAAAATGGATCATTTGGTGTGTTTTTTACCAGGAATTTTGGCGCTCGGACATTTGCACGGCGTCGGAAAGGAATTTGGCTCGAGCGCGGCGAGCGAAGAAGAGAAGGAAGAATTCCGCGCAAAAGTGGATTTATTGCGTCTCGATAAAAACGAATCTTCACACTTAGCCCTCGCTAAAGAGCTCATGCGAACGTGCGTGGCCATGTACGAGAGAATGCCGCTCGGGTTACACCCTGAAATTGCAAAGTTTGACCAAGACGGTAATAACGTCGTGAAGTGTTTCGGCGGAGATTTATGCGTCAGCGCGAATGACGCGCACTCAATTCTTCGGCCAGAAACTGTTGAATCTTTGTTTGTACTTCACAGAGTCACGAAAGACGAATCTTTCCGTCGTCAAGGATGGAGAATGTGGCAAAACTGGGAACGTTACTCTCGAGTAGATACCGGGGGGTACGCCAGTCTCGCCAGCGTCTTGGAAAATCCACCGGGGAGGAAGAAAGGGAAACAAGAGAGCTTCTTCCTCTCGGAAACGTTAAAGTATCTCTTTCTGCTTTTCAGCGACGACATAGTAGTACCTTTGGAGTGTTTCGTGTTCAACACGGAAGGTCATCCGTTACCGATTATGCATCGTCAAAAGTCGTTGCGCGAGTGCGTAGAAAGAGAGAGAGAGAGAGAAAAAGAGAGAGTTTTTAATAGCGTTTGAACCAGAAGCACTCGTCTTCGGCATGGAAACTTTAGATAATTACACAACAGATCTATATAAAAGTTTTGCACTAAACGCCTGCGCTTCTACACCTATCTATAACTCTCTCTCGAGGAAGCGCTTAAAAAAAACCACAGAGGCATGACAGGGAAACGCGTCGCGCGTAAATAATTCATTTTTGATTTGTGATGTTGGAGTGTTCTTTCAACTCTCTTTCTTTTTTAACAAAAAAACTAAAACAACGCAAATCACTACGACGCTGCGAGAGCGATGGTAAGAGTTAAGCACGAGAGCCACCATATCGTCCATTTTGGAAACGACGGAGCAGCGGCGTCGCTGCTTGTAAGGGTCATCGGAATCGTCAAAGGAGGGGGGGGATGAGGGGGAGGAGACGGAGGCGATGGATATTGCGGAATGACGACCGATACGCTCGCTTTTGCCGTTTCGTACTTCGCCGACATTGTCGCGCTACTCTGCAAATCCCGTATCAAAGTCGACTCCTCCATCGTTTCGGCATCTCTGCCTAAATCGAAGATGGCTTCCAAAAGCTCTGGATCTTGCAAAACTTTGACTGCCGCCGCGCAAATTTTTGAAATAGCTTCGCCGCTGTAAGATTCTGAAGTTGTATTCGTGGAGAGCAAATACGACGAGGCTGATGCAGACGCTTGGGCGACAGCATTCTTCGCAGCAGTATCCACGCGAACATCCGGACTCGTCCGGGAAACGACGGATACGGCCGAAGATATGATCGAGCTAATATCGGACGAATCACTCACGTTCAATCTCTTCGTATACTTTTTTAAAAGTATTCTTCTCTTTTTCCGTAACACGAGGTTCGTGTCACCGATACGTTTTGCAAACGCCAAAAGAGTCGCCGCTTCTGCTTCTGCTTTGCTCGAGGTCCCGGCGCCATACAATAAAGAAGAAATCATAGAAATAGCATTTGCCACGTTAACCGAGGCGTACGCAACCGTTGCTATTGAATCGTCGCCATCGATGACGAGCTTTTGAAAGGGATCGATTTTGAATATTAAATCCGAGTCGATACTTTCCTCGGCTAAACCTATGGATTCCAAAATGAGCTCTGCGGCTCTTTCGACCGTGATCAAATAAACACTCGCAATTTCGATCGCTACTGTTGTCAATGGAGTGATAACACTCGCATCCATAGGAGCCCGAAGCGTGAGCATGCCAGGTTTTGCATTCGTGAAGGAATCTACGCAACCTTCATTGGAATCTGTTTTTATGATTACTTTGGGTAGCTTAGCTGAGTCGCGAGCGATTATGTTCAACGCAAAGCCGCCGAGAGAATCTGTTATGTCTGATGGTTCGAAGTCGTCGTTTTCGGTGTCTTTCAACATCTCGTCGTTGTCGTAGTCGAGAAATACGGAGCAATATTGGAGGTATCCCGGAAATATGGCTCTGGACGTAATCGGTTCAGGTGGGGGCGGCGGAAAAGGAGGCGGCGGGCTCGGCGGCCACTGGGCGATGGGCGGCGGTGGAGGGGGACTCGGTGGCGGTAACGGGGGTGGAATCGGTGGTAGTAACGGCGGCAGAGAAGGCGGTGGAGAAGGTGGAGAAGGTTTTGGAGGTGGCGTGGGAGGCGAGAAAGGGGGAGGACTTGGTGGAGATGGCAAAGGGGGCGGTGGTGAAGGTGGAAGTGGCGATGGAGGAGGTATAGGAGGTGGCAACGGCGGCGGTGAAGGGAGCGGTGGCGAAGGTGGAGGAGGGGAAGGTGGAGGTGAAGGAGGAGGAGACGGCGGCGGCGAAGGAGGTGGCGGCGAAGGAGGCGGGGAGGGAGGAGGAAACGGAGGTGGATTCGGCGGTGGCGAAGGAGGCGGCGAAGGCGGTGGTGGACTTGGAGGTGGTGGATTTGGAGGTGGTGATGGAAAAGGCGAAGGAGGAGGCGAGGGGGAAGGACTCGGTGGCGGGCTCGGTGGCGGGCTCGGCGAAGGTGCAGGCGGAGGAGAAGGAGGAGGCGACGGCGGGGGCAAAGGTGGCGGACTCGGCGATGGAGGTGAAGGAGGAGGAGGTCTAGGCGGCGGTTTCGGAGGGGGCGATGGAAGCGGTGGCAAGGGAGGCGGAAAAGGTGGTGGTGATGGATTCGGCGGTGGCGGCGGACACGCCGGCGTACTTGGATCTGAACACGGCGCGGCTGGAGGCGACGGTGGCGGCGACGGCGGCGGCGGAGAGGGCGGAGGAACGGGTGGTGGTGACGGTGGTGGTGACGGTGGAGGGGAAGGAGGAGGAGACGGTGGAGGACTTGGGGGAGGTGATGGTGGTGGTGACGGAGGAGGAGACGGTGGAGGGGATGGGGGAGGTAACGGCGGAGGAGAAGGAGAGGGGCTAGGAGGCGGAGAAGGAGGTGGCAATGGTGGTGGGCTAGGAGGAGGCAATGGTGGAGGTAACGGTGGAGGAGAAGGCGGAGGAGAAGGCGGAGGTCTTGGCGGTGGCGCAGGCGGAGGCGACGGAGGAGGAGAAGGTGGGGAGCTTGGAGGAGGCGACGGCGGCGGAGAAGGAGGAGGCGATGGTGGACTCGGCGGAGGCGACGGGGGCGGATTCGGCGGTAGCGAAGGAGGTGGCGAAGGAGGTGGATTTGGCGGAGGTAACGGGGGCGGATTCGGCGGTGGTCTTGGTGGCGGAGAAGGAGGAGGATTCGGAGGCGGTGGAGACGGAGGGGGAGAAGGTGGCGGTGTTGGCGGCGGTGGGCTTGGAGGAGAAGGTGTCAAACATTGCTCGAGCTCGTCTTCGGATGCAGAAATAATAGAAAAGTCTCCAGTACCAACGAGTGCATACTTTTGAACTCCTTTTGTTAGAAGCTCTCCGTATCGCGATACTCGAACAAAGTATCTTTCCCCAACTTCTGGATTACTCCAAACGATTTTCTCCACGTTGTTTGTTCGATCGTTACCGATGAGCGGCGCTACGAATTGACTCGTTCCGGTATCGTAGTTCCACTTATAGAGCTGCAAATCCAAATCGTTGTTTAAAATCGATCCTGTTGTTACGTCGTCGCTAGGGTCAGACCACGCGAGCGTGAAAGTAAGAGCCCATATATCTTCTTGAAGAGCAGAGTTTGTCACTTCAACGCACGCGCCCTCGTAGGACGGAACGACGGTTTCATCATTGTCTGTCAGCACACTCTCGCGCGCGTAAAAAGTTGGCGGCGAGTCGTCATTTCCTTCTACTCTCAGACTCTTGATTAAATCAACACGTCCCCAGCCTTGCTTGAACGATGGAGCTTGTTCCAAAGGAAATCCAGACTCTATATCCATACCTCTCATACTTTGCGCTCCGTTGATAATAACCGCTCGAAGTAATGCCGCCGAAGGATTAGATATAGTTGTGTTTGCAACAACTCCTCCGTTTGTAAAGCCGTCTTGTAGATATTGACGAACTAAAGCGACCGATCCAGCAACTACCGGCGTTGCCATCGATGTCCCAGATAAAATCGTCGTAGAACTTGAATCATCGCTCGAATCGCACTCGGTAACCTTTGACGCGCTTCGAATAAAGGTACCAGGTGCAGATACATCTGGCTTGATGCGATAATCCGGATACGTTGGGCCGGGTGATGAAAAGTACGCCATGTGCTCTTCCGGTGCGTCGCCATCGTACGTAAACGCGGTGAAACTTACGCTCCCAGAAATCGTGGATAGGAAATAAGCATCTTTAAAGCTTGTAAATACTACTGGAATCGTTAAATCTGTTATAGATCCTCGCGGTAAATTGTACCAACTCTTGTCCGTAGGAAAGAGATACGGATAATTTTCAACAAAATATAGAATCACGGCGATGGCTCCCACGTCTTGGGCCTGCTTCGCTTTATACGCCGAGTTACACGTGATTATGTTATTTTCCATCGCTATCAAAGCAATTTTTCCAGCTAGAGTCGCTGCAGATGCTACGTCCAGATAATCTCGACACGGCGGGTCGTAAGAATACAGAGGTGGTGGCGTTGGCGGTGGAGGTGACGGCGGAGATGACGGAGTTCCTGCATAGGGTGGTGGCAACGGAGGGGGCGACGGTGGTGGTGAGGGATCGGAAGGCGACGGTGGCGGTGGTGGCGATGGTGGTGGCGACGGCGGATGCGGCGGATACGTAAACGTCGCTTCGGCGACTGGTACCGATTGGACGCTCGTGAAGCGCGAATCAGAAACCTGATTTATACCATAGCGCCACAAAACGCCCGCACCGCGATAGTGTTCGTAATTTTTATCATCGACGGTCACAATCACACCTTGGGCGTAGTAATTATGATAATACTCTATATTTTCATAGAACAAGTGTCTGGGAGAAAGCGAAGCTCCGACAGACAAAATGTTCTTCGCGCCCGCCGGAGAACCGACACCAAATCCTTCATAAAAATACAGACCATCATTTCCTGCGGCTTGAAGCGGTAAGAAATCATTTTTCTCGTATATGAAGGAGTCCATCTCTTGTTCCCAAGTGCTGTAGGTTCCGTATTGCTCGCTAGCTCCCCACGAGTCTGAGTGTATTCGAGCGTTCACATCGTACGCGTACGCGTAGTAATCGTCTCCCATACTATCTCCGAGTGTCAAATACCCGAGCGCGGAGTTTTCGATATCCGTGAAAGCAATCCGTGCTCGTGGCGCCATACCATCGTCAATGAATCCCGTTATGTTTGATTCTCCGGCAATGGTACCAACGACGTGCGATCCGTGTCCGTCACCATCCACGGAATCACCAAGGGAAGAGCGGTACATCGCTAACTTTTCTTGCTCACTGATGTAGCAACTACCAATCGATACACCCGTATCTCCCACGCCTACCACCTGATTTTCACCCCTAATACCAGCGTTCCAAAGCGGTGACGCCATCAACGAAGCCGAGTCCGAAGAGCTCGTCGTCAAATCAAAAATCCCATGCTGCACAACAACTCTCGCGTATACGTTGTGTAGTACCGGACGTTTCTGAACCGAGACGCTTGAAACGGCCGCTTGCTGCGACAAATAACGAACGATATCACCCGTAGCGATGAAATCGCTCACATGCATCTTCAGCGAGTTTTTCGAGGTGACTTTAACGAGAGCGGGAGAAACTCCCAAATCGCGGCTAAATTTATATTTCGCGGCTGTCGAGAAAGCTAATGCGTCTTTTTCCTCCTCCTCCTCCTCCTCCTCCTCCTCTTCTTCTTCTGAAAAAAATGCATCTCCAGAAACTAAAGTGACGTAGAGAGCAAGATGTCCTTTTCGATTTGTTTCAAACTCGCTTAATATCTTATTCTCTTCACTTCGAGTGTATGCCTTCATTGTGCGTCGTCTATTTTGGGAAAGCCGCTTCATATTTTCTGCTAGTTTTGCTAAGTGTGCCGCAGTTTTCCGTATCTTCAACGATGGCGTAATTAAAACTACGCCCACGATTCGATCGTCGCTTAACGACGAGGTGAGATGAGACGCCGCGCACGGGGTTCCAAGTACGGAAAATGAATTAGGAGGCATGCGTTTTAAGACGTACGAATCCTCTTCGCCTTTACACGTTGATCTCGCCGCTTCTTTCAGCGCTACTTCAATCGACCTGCGTCCGTGCGTGCCATTATAGACAACGATAAACTCTCTCGCTTCGTCGTCTTGAATTTCCGCGTTCGTCCATCTGAAGCTGTTCTTTTGCTTTAATCGCGCGTATCTTTGTTTCTTGCGTTCTTCATTTTTTTTCGAAAAGAACGACGGGGAGTCGTCGACGACGTCGTCGCCGACACTCAACAAACGCGACCATTTTCTTGTTCGGTTTCTGTTCGTTGTTTCTGAATCGGCACGAACTCCAGCAAAATCGCTCTTCCTATCTTTCATCTCCTTTTTCTGTGTGAAAGTATCTCCTGACGCAAAAAAAACTCGAAATCCAATCCCATCACTCACACGTCTCTCTTCGATTGTTCTGGCGCCTTGATTCAAACTGCCGTCTAATTCTTTGTCTCCGAGAACAGTTTCTCGCCGAATAGAATCTCGTTTCCTCTTCTCGCGCGCTGTCGACATAACGTCGTCGTTTTGAATCGTTCTTTGTGCATCTGAAAATGGCACGGCACAACGACCCAGAAGAAAGAATACGATGTAAAAAGAAAACAAAGGTATAATAAGGCGGCGGCGGCCGCGGCGAAGACGACGACGACGACGACGACGACGACGGTGGCAGCGTGTTTGGTACGTTGCGTATAAATTCATACTAACAATATTGACGCGTCTTTCCGATTTCTCTCCCTCATCCTTCTCGCGTTTTCGAAAAAATGAAAAATGAATTACACGCGAACGCTTCATCAGAGCGAGCAGGCAGGACCCGACCCTTGCCTGAGAAAATCCTCCGGCAGGTTACATAATATATTTTTTTTCGGCTGTGTGACTCCGCCATAATTATTTGATTTGATCAAGAGAGCCTACTAAACGCACGCGTTGAAACACTCTCTTTTCTCACTCTATCTTTCCTTCAATCGTTCGATCTCCTTCTCAACACGGTGTTCTGTATACTTCTTCTCCCGTTATCGACGAAAAAGCAGAGAAGACAATTTTGTGAACGATTTCAACAAACAAGGTTAAACGTCACCCTTTTAAAAAACGTTCTTCTTTTCTGTTCGTGCGATTGCTCCTCCTCTCAACGCAATCAAAGTGCGAAAGAACGGGACGGACAAATAGATACTCTAAACAAGCACCCGCAGAAGAGCGATCACGATGAAGCTTTCGACGCTCATCGTTGTGTTATTCTTCTCGTTCTTCTTCTTGTCGTTCAATTTTGTCTCGGCGGAGCACGCACTCGAAAAAGATGAGGGCAAAACGAAAGAGAAAGAAGAGTCTTGGCAAGATAAAGATCGAGACGAGTACGGATTGCCGATTTGCCACGA
>ENA-OWPI01004740-OWPI01004740.1-marine-metagenome-genome-assembly--contig:-NODE-4740-length-10710-cov-2.785103_pt1 | contig 10710 bp, 8 predicted proteins | sample MGYA00238138_ERZ651775 | MGnify/ENA primary metagenome ERZ651775 (study PRJEB26906, sample SAMN06265043) | marine metagenome | isolation source: Helgoland LTER site | place: Germany:Helgoland, sampling...
CGCCGCCTGGAAGCACACCGACTGCACCGCTCCAGCCGCGGCGGACCGGCATCGCATCGAGCACCCGGTGTCTTTAACCACGCGCACCAGTGGTTCCACCCCGCCGCACTGGAGCACGTACTCCACGTTCTCCTTCTCGTAGCACGCGTTCAGCACCACGTTCGCACCCTCGGCGGTCACCGCGTGGGACGCCCGCGGGTGGGTCAGCGCCAGACGGACCACCGCGCGGCACAGCTCACGGCCGAACCCCCGGCGGTTGTCCTCCTTCCTGGACAGGATCTTGAGCGTCTTGAGCGCCAGGAGCGCCAGGTCCTGATCCCCGGGGAGATCCGTATCCGTCATCAGCGCCGTGATACCCCCCAGCTCGTCCACCCGCTCGTCCCGGAGGTTGGGAGACGCCCTCGCATCTTCGTTGGCATCCACAAACTCTCGGAGAAGCCGGGCCGTCTTCTCGCGCCGGCCGGAGAGCGGGCCGGACGCGCGCTGGGAGAGGAGCGCGTGCACGTCCGCGCTCGTGGCGGCCAGGACGTCCACCATGCTTCCCCACCACTCGCGTAGACCCGCCCCGTCGACGGTCCGTGCCTCGGGCGTCCGTCGCTTTGACCCCCAAAAAGGCACCCCGCCATTTGGTTTTCCCCCTCCGAGATATCGTATTTTCCCCTCTGGCGATCGGACACAACTTACGGGGCGCGGCATCCAAGGTAGTAGCGATGCTTCGAGGGTTAGTTCAGAGGTTCGGCAAGCAGGGCGCGAGCGACCACCTGCGCGGGGCGCGTCGGTCCCAGGAACTGGCTGACCTGCACAAGCTTTTCGTCCTCACCACCTTCCAGGCCCGCGACGGCGATGGCCAGACTCTGGTGGATGCAGTGCTGAGGGAAGGGGAGGGGCTGACGTACGACGAGCTCAAGGCTAAGGTGTCGCACAACCTCACCACCCAGATGCACTTCATGTGCGGCGCCGTGCGCGGTGCCCTGAGGGCCAGCGCGGACAAGGGAACCGGGGCACACGCGCGCGATGCCGTCTCGCGGGAGTTGCTCCGACGATGCGGGTTCTCGGCGCACGTCCAAACGTCCACCGCGGGACCAGGCTCGGGTCTCGGGCTGTTCGTCAGCGGAAACGTGGACCCGGGTGAGATCGTGTGTATCTACCCCGGGGTGGTGTACTCTTCGGAGAACGTACGGCACATGCCGGGGTACCCGACGGTGGCCAAACACAATCCGTACCTGGTGTCGAGGTTCGACGGAGCGGTGGTGGACGCGTTGCCGTGGGGTTTGAATGGCGGTTGGTCCAGGTCACCTGGTCGTAGTGTGAAGTCGACTGAGGGCACGGCTGTTCAGGGTTTCGGCACCTGGCCCGGCGCGCCCATCGGTGAGGCACTCGATGAGGGTGGCGAGGAACACGAGAAGGAAGTTAGTTGGCTGGCGTTGGCGGCGGGGGAGACGCCGCTGGACCCGAGCGACCTGGAGGAGGCTCGAGCCGCGGTGCGGGCGGTGGACAGGCGGCACCCGCTCGCGTTGGCGCACTTCGCCAACCACCCACCGAAGGGCATCGCGCCCAACGTCCACGTGGCATCCGTCGACGTGGTCTTCGACGCACGCGACGGGGACGAGGGACAAAGTAACTCCGACACCGCGTCGCTCCGGCCGTACCTGCCCAACGTGGGTCTAGGACGGTGGCCCGTGCCGCTGGGTGCCGATGAGGCGGTGCGGCGGCAGGCGGCGCGTACGGAACAGGGTAAGGGGTTCGGCGGGGCCTTGTCCCGCATGTTCGGCGAGAAGGAGGACACAGAGACGGCTGGAAAAGGGGACTCGAACGACGATACGAAGATTGTCGTGCCGACGCTGGTGCTGGTGGCGACTGGGCCGATCGCGGACGAGGAGGTGTTCCTGAACTACCGGCTCAGCACGCACGTGAAGAGGCCGGACTGGTACCACCCGGTGGACGCCGAGGAGGACGCGAGGCGGTGGGCGACGGACTGAGCTAGGTACCTGGTGCGTTTGACGACGACGCGAAAAGTGCAATCACCTTTGAACCAACAGAAGTCCCCACGAACCGTCGCCGTATCCACGCGTTTTGCTGCTGATGGAATCCCCCTTTTTGAGTCCCGCCAGACTAATTGCCCCTACGAGTTTTCGTGCATTTTGCGCCACTCGAATCGGTTTTTTTTTGGGGTTTTCCAACCAACTTTTTTTTGGCCCGATTCGCCCGATCGGATCGTCACACACATCGGCGCCGTCGCAGGTCGCACGAACCGCGTATAAGTCTTTCGAGCACCATGGCTGAGGGTCCCACCAACCGCCTCTACGTCGGCAACATCCCCTGGTCCACCACCGTCGATGAGCTCCGCGGCATCTTCTCCGGCTGCGGTACCATCACCCTCGTGGACATTCCCACCGGCCGCCAGGGCCGCTCCCGCGGCTACGGCATCGTCGAGTACTCCAACGTGAACGAGGCTCAGGTCGCCATCCAGACCCTCGACGGTGCGTGAATGGCTCCCCGTACCCCCGCCTTCCACGTCAACGAGTGGCGGGTTCACGTCCGCGCGTGCGGGCGCGAAGACGCCTCCCGCCGCCTTCTTTTCGGGCCATGCGTTCCGATTCCGAGACCCTCGGATGAATGAATTGTCCCGGGATGATCGGCCGCCTTGGGGCGCGCGATCGCGGCCGCGGGCGTCTGACTTTCCCCGAAACACCGAACACGACGCTGACCTATCCTTTTTAACCCCCATCCATTCACTCCAGGTCACACCCTCGGCGATCGCAACATCACCGTCCGCGAGGACAAGGCGCCCACCAAGTCCGCCCCCTCCAAGAGCGGCGGCAACAGGGGAGCCTCCATCGGCGACACCCCCGCCCCCGACGGCACCCGCTGCTACATCGGCAACCTCGCGTGGGAGACCAACGAGGAGTCCCTCATCGGTGAGTGTTCATTCGATACCCCCAACCCGCGCCGCTCGGGTCGAACCCGCGCCCTAAACCGCGCCGGGCGCCCCCTCCTTGGAGCGTCTGAATCTTCCCACCAAAACTGGGAATTGAATTCTCTTCATGAATGTTCCTAATTTTCACCCGCTGACCCAACTCCCAATCCCAACTCCCAACTCCCGAACAGCCCACTGCTCCCAGGTTGGCACCGTGGTCCAGTCCGAGGTTGCCAGGCAGCCCGGCGGCAGGTCCAAGGGCTGGGGTCTCGTCGACTTTGAGTCCACCGACGCGGCGAACAACGCCATTGCCACCCTCCACAACTCCGACCTCCAGGGCCGCTCCATCATCGTGCGCCTCGAGCGCGCGGGCGGCGCGAACAAGTCCGGCGGTCCCAACGCGGGTCGCCCCGAGGCGTCCTCTGGTCTCCAGATTGTCGTTCGCAACCTCCCGTGGTCCACCACCAGCGAGGACCTCAGGCAGGTGTTCCAGCAGGTTGGCACCGTGATCAAGGCGGAATCCGTCTGCCACGCCGACACCGGCCGCTCCAAGGGCTGGGGCACCGTGCAGTTCGAGACCTGCGAGCAGGCCCAGGCTGCGATCCAGGGTTTCAACGGCGTTGAGCTCGAGCACAGGCCCATGCAGATCAAGCTCGACCGCTACGACTAACCAGTCAACAGCCGTTGATGCCCGGTCGAGAGAAGGTTTGAGAGAAACACCAGTGAAACTTCTTTGAAGCAGAGCAGAAATGTGTGATGACGAAACAAGAGTACAAAGGAACCCCGCGCAAGACTTGCGCGGGCAGTTCATGATGGTATACATAACATATGCTGGCAGAAAGATTGCAGGCGAGCGGAAGGGGGCCGCCGTATCCTCGGAGACGGATGCTAACTTCGATGCGAAGGTCGAAGTCGAACAGGATGTGATGACGTTTTAGATGTTATATTCTGGAAGATGGAAGTGCCGATCCATGTAGTGCCTTTTTTAATGCAAATATAACGACGCGTGAGCGCCAACGACGACGTGCTCTTCTTCGCCCGCGTGGAGTGGAGTTGCCCGATGACGAAATTTACCAACTAAAATCTGAGACTCGTCGATCGAGTTGACACATAGCTTAGACACGTGTGCGTGAGATCGTGGCGGGAGGGGGATCGCGGGGTGTGGTCGGCATGCCACCCGCGGATCAGGCACCCGTCGTCGAGCGGCACTGGTGTCTCCGCATCCTCCCCACCCTGCAGTGGACGGTGCTGGGGATCTTAGTGTTGGTCACCGCCGTGTTCTACGAGGATGTGAACGCCATGAGGCTCGCGGCGAGGGCGGCCGTGTTGGGGCCGAAGGCGACGGAGGGCGTGGGGGTGGTGCATGAGACGGAGGCGGGTCAAGTGGCGTCGAATCAGTTGGAGTTGGGGAGGAAGGGCGGGCCCAAGGCGCCGGTGCTGACGGCGCCCCCTGCGCCCGATTCGGCCGCGCCCGTCCCGATGGCTGGACGGACGCCGAAGGTGAGCGTCGTTCCGCTGGACAAGATCCTGGCGACGAAGGACGCGGATTCCCCGGCGAAGGACGCGGACGTCCAACCCTCGCCTCCCCCGCCGCCCGTGACGCCGACAGACCGGGCCCCGCCAACCCCCGACGCGACGCCCACGCCTTCTTCGACCGTCGGTGCAGACCCATCGCCCAAAACGCAGGAGGCACCGACCGATACGACGACTGAGGACGACTGGATGAACAACGAGGAGCGGTACGTGGATGAGCTCAAGGACGACGAGCCCGTCGTGGAGAAGGTGGACGTGGAGACGCAGGTGGTGGAAGCGAAGGAGGAGACAACACAGGAGACGGAGGGTGAGAAGGCTGAGGCGCCGAGTGAAGAGGCTGGGGCGCCGAGTGGTGAAGGAACCGAGTCGACCCTGAGACCCGGTGGCCCCGTGCCCCTCCCGAACGTCCCGGACGATATCGGCGGGGAGTGGAGGAGCATCGGCAAGACGCAGCCGCTCACGGGCGAGGACCTGTCCGCCCCCGGCGCGCTAGAAGCCGCGGCTGAGAAGAGGTCGTTCCGCAAGGAGATCATCGTCATGGTCGCCAACGAGGGCGGCGCCATCCTCGCCGCCAACGCGGTGGCCAACCTGCGTAGCGTCGGCATCGAGCACTACATGATCGTCACCAACGAACCCAAGAGCTGCGAGCTGCTGATGAACGGTCCGTGGGGCATCACCTGCGGGTACACCAGCTACCTCAAGAACCACGAGAGGCTCGCGGCGTACAACTTACTGGACGAGGAAGGCGCCACGCCGTTCAGGCTGTGGTGGGTACGGTTCCACTTCCTCGACCGGCTCGTTCAGCTCGGGTACAACCCCATGTACATCGACACCGACGTTTCCTTCAGGGTCAACCCGTACCCGCTGTTAAAAGGACCGTTCGCGGAGTACGTTTTGTTCGCCCAGGACGAAACGAACCAGTTCAACGGCGTGAACATCGGGTGGATCTACGCCCAAAACGCTCGGCCGGACGGTCGGGTGCGGTGGGTTTTGAACCAGACGGTGACCCGCATGATGGAGATATTGGAGCACAAGCCCGAGCCTCTGAAGCGGTGGGACGGTGAGGTGGTGCGGGGCGCCAAGGAGGCGCTGTGGGACCAGCACATATACAACGACGTGCTGGAGTCGTGCGTCTACGGGAAGGACATGCGGCGGCGGTCGATGCAGCGGCAGATCGAGCCGGTTGACGAGCTCCGATCGAAGTGGGAGAAAGACCAGGGGTATCCGATGGAGTTCGCCGCGTTCGACGAGGGGAGGGTCATGGTGAGTGCCGGCGACGTGCCGGTCACGGCCCGGGGTGACAAGATGCGGCTAAACACCGGCTCGCACTCGGTCAAGTACAAGGAGCTGCTGTGCTACGATCACTTCACGAAGGAGGAAGCGTCAGCGGCGCCGGAGAAGATCGCCGCCGCGCCCCCGTGGCTCGTCGCCGGTTGGAGCGGTGTGGCCGGAGATGCGAATTTCCAGGGATTGAGTGGTAACTGGAACCTGTACCCGCCGCGAATCGCGGTGGCGCACTTCGTGGGCGGCCTCGCCAAGCAGACCACGTTCAAGTCCTTGGGCTGGTGGCAGTACGGATCCGACGTCTTCCGCAAGCGTTCGTTGCATGGACTGCAGACCGAGCTGGACCGCGGGGGTGCGTTGGCCATCCACGGGTTAAAGGCTGGCAATTCGCTTGAGAACACGTTGGAGGCTACCGGTGTATACGGCGCCGCGGTGGCCAACGTGGTGAGGCTGGCGCTCGCCGCGGGTCGCCGGCCGGTTGTTCCCGCGCTGGACTGCACCTCAAAGTGGATGAAACGAGGCCCTCCCGGCACGTTCCTCGGTGTGAAGGACAGGATGCACGTGGTGGTCTCTGGCACGTGCGACGCGGACAGTGCGGCGGGGGGCGGGGGACCACATTCCGGTGTCAAGTTCCGTGAGCCCGGGTACGGCGCGTGTTGCCAGAGCGTCCAGTTCGACTGCAACGAAGGGGTGATACCGCAGATCGACCTGGACCGGGACCCGAGGTTCGAGTACCTTCAGGACGACGTGGCGTACGTCAAGGTGGATGAACTCCTCGGGGCTGGTAAGGACGAGGACGGCTTCCCAGGGGTGGACGGCGCCGGTCTGCAGGAGAAACTCGCCGGTCCCGCACTTCTGGTGGTGGAACTCGGCGAGAGTACAAAGGGCTTCCAGGACGGCCAGCACGTCCCGGGTCTGATCGCCCCGGACTCCAAACAGTCCGAGCGAATCTACACGTTCTTCAAGACGTGCCGGAACATGAACTGCGTGACGCCACGGACGGTGTGGCCCAACGAGGACTCCTTCTGCGACGACCCGAACAGGCAATAGACTTGAGGTGGTCAGTTTTTTTACATCTCTTGAAACCCCAAATCGGCCGTTTTCGGGTGACTAAAACTCCATAGCTTCGAAGCCGGTGACCAAATTTCTCAGATATTTGCCGCCTCGAATGCCACGCTGTCACCCGCCAACCTGATCCTGTGTTTCCCGCCTGAGTCATGGGGTCCTCATGGACTATGACAAACACCCGCTTACTCGGCACACACACGCGACGCGACCCGTCTGGAGGCTGAGTGGGGAGCCGAGTGGGGACTTTGCGACACGAAGTGACTTCCTCGTGGACGTCCGAGCGAAAGGCACCGAGGTTTCTGCCGAACACACCGGCAGAGCGGAGACTCGCGCGCGTCGTCGCTCGCGGCACATCTCCGAAGGAAAGGACCCTTTCCGTCAAAATTTCTTCGGCGCCCCTCCAGTGGAGGTTGAGTGAGCGACGATGAGTGCCTGCGCGCGCGTCATGGCGACGCGTACCGTCTGCGGGACGTACGGTGTCGACCGTCGTTCCCCCCGCGGTTTCGTTCGCGCCCACGGCGTCAAGGTACGCGCGATCCCCGCGGGCCGTCTCGTCTCCCGGGTGGTTGCCCACCGGAGATGGAGGGCGGAGATGCGCATGAAAACGCGCGCCACGCTCGACGCCGAGGGAATCCCGTGGAACATCCCCGAGGATAAGAAGGGCAAAGGCGCCATCAAGGCCCCGCCCGGCCTCAGCCTGGAGCAGTTCCCCGGCGAGACCTTACCGGAGCTCGCGGACAGGCTCGAAGCTGCGGTGGAGAGCTCGTTCGGGGATAGGATGTACGAGGAGTGCGTCGTGGACATGACTCCGTTTGGTATCGAGGAGTGCTACGGTGACGTGGCGAACGCGGTGGCCGAGGTGGTGGTCGCGGCGAACGCGGCGGAGACCGCGGGCAAGTTCAACATGGCCTTGCGACGCAAGGAACTGAGGCGCCTCAGGGCGGCGCTGTGGGAACTCCGGCTCACGCTCGAGAAACACGGCCCGGGGTCGTGCACCATGAGCATCCGTCACAGGCTCGAATCCCTCCGGTCGGCGTCGTTGGACGTGTGCCACCCGCAGATGCGCGCCGCGGACGCGCCCAACGCCACCGCCATACCAAACTTCCAGACGGTCCACCTCGACTTCACCGTCGACGCGCTGCCCGACCCGTTCAGTTTAAACACCCCATCGGGTTCAGCAGACACACTGTGCGCGGTGGAACCCCCCGTGGTTGCGTTCTACCGCGGGGGTCAGCCCACGGCGGAGGGCCGGTCCTGGATGGTATCCCGCGGGTTCAAGACAGTCGTCGACCTGCGGTTCGAGGACAGGGACAACCAGTGGACCCGGCCGTTCGGCGGCATCGACGGGAACGAGGGGAAGATTGGAAGCGTGGAGTCCCCGCTGGAGGTTGTGCACATCCCGGTGACGGACATGGAGCCCCCCTCGTTCGAGGCTGTGGAACGGTTCATCGAGATCGCCGACGACAGCGCACGGCGCCCGATGCTGGTGCACTGCAAGGCTGGCATCGGGCGGACGGGGAGCATGGTGAGCTGCTGGCGCATCTCGCGCGGCATGGACGTGGAGGACGCGTTGGCGCTGGAGTCCCTCAACTGCGACTTTGGATCCATCGCGCAGGAGGCGTTCGTGCGCTCGTTCGCCGATAGGTTCGCGCAGAAGCGAAAGACGTCGGAGCAGAAGAAGGCGGAGGAGGAGGCGGCGTGGAGCGCGGAGCGGGCCAAGGTGGCGGAGCGCACCAGACGCGAAGCCGCCGACGAGAACGTGTCGCGGGTGAGTCAGGAGAGTGAGCGTAAGCGACGGAAGGGCGGGGACCCGATCTACCGGGTGGTGGAGGCGTCCGCATCCGTCGACCTCAGCGACGACGGTACAAAGGTTTTCGAGCAGACGGCTGATTCGGACGGCGCGGCTCCTACGCGCACGAGGGGCGGTTCTTTCTACGAGGGCGCCGGGTTCCACGAGGACGACGTCGACGTGGTGTCCGCGAACAGGGTCCCGGCGACTTCTTTCGGCCCTGAAGGTACCGGGTCGGGTGGTGCCCGGGAGGACGAGCCGGTGGCGATCGGCGAGCACTCGGACCTTGACCAGGCTCCCGACATGTACGTCATCCGCACCGACGGGTTCACGTGTACCCGGGAGGAGATCGAGGAACGCATGCTGAAGATCTCCCACCCGTCCACCCAGCAGCTGGTGTTGGTGTGGCGCAAGCCCCCGAAGCGCATCTTCATCTTGAAGAAGCTCGGCCCGGCGCTGTTGCAGAACCTGGTGGAGGTTGCGCACGCCATGTTGTCCATGGGCTTCCAGGTTGTCGTGGAGGCGTCGGTGCTGGAGGAGATGCGACACGAGCGGGAACACGCGCGGGACGTCCAAGCCGCCGCCAAGGCCAAGGGATCCGGACGAAAGGCCCCTCGGGACTATGCCGGTACCTACGACGAGAGCGAGCACGCCGAGGAGATTCGCGAGTACGTGTGCAGTACCTGCGAGCCCCTTCGGGTGGACGAGATGAGCGGGAGGATCCCGAAGGAGCACTGGGGCACGTTCGACCTCATCGTCTGCCTCGGCGGCGACGGCGTCATTCTTCACGCGTCCAAGCTGTTCCAAGGTCCGGTGCCCCCAGTGCTGGGTTTCCACCTCGGCAGCATGGGTTTCCTGACGAACCACCCGCCCGAGCGCATGGCGCAGTCGCTGCTCCAGTCCGTGGGCAAGGGCACGAAGAAGGTTGCGAACGTCAAGGGCGGCATCCCGATCACGCTGCGCATGCGGCTGGAGTGCACCCTGGTGAAGGCCCGGGACTCGGATCGAAACGGCGGCAGCGGCGAACCGTCGCACACGTTCACCATCCTCAACGAGGTTCTGGTGGACCGAGGCCCTTCACCGTTTTTGTCCAAGATTGAGGCGTACGACCGCGGGCAGCTCATCACCACCATCCAGGCTGACGGCGTCATGCTCGCCACCGCCACCGGCTCCACCGCGTACTCTGTGTCCGCGGGCGGGTCCATGGTGCACCCCAACGTGCCGGCCATCCTGATGACGCCCATCTGCCCTCACACGCTCTCGTTCAGGCCCGTGATTTTACCAGACTCGGTCGAGGTGGAGCTGAGGGTGGCGGACGATGCCCGGTGCAGCGCGTGGGTGAGTTTCGACGGGAAGGAGCGGGCGGAGCTGATGCCCGGGGACTCGGTGTTCATTCGCATGTCCCAGTTCCCGGTTCCGACGGTCAACTACGCGGATCAGACTGGCGATTTCATCTCGTCCCTGCGCCGGTGCCTGAGGTGGAACGAACGGGACGAGCAGAAACCGCTGGACGAGGCTGCGAAGAGGGAGCTGCGCAAGCTGAGCGAACCGAGGTCGATCTCGATGGACATGTCGACGTCGCTGGATTCCATGGACGTCGAGTTCGAGGACGTGGAGAACCCGGCGAAGCCCAGGTGATTGAACCGACGGCGGAGACGTTTTAGATGAGATTACGATTTTCACATTCATTTTTACAACACTTAGAAAGACCACGTTGACGTTTGACGAAAGAGAGAACACCGATGTTACCACCGTCCGCCCCTATCGCCGCCGCCCCTGTTTCCGCCGCCGCCCCGACTCTTGCCCGCCTGGGTCCATCCTCCACCTCCGCCGCCGCCGCCGTCTCCCCGACTGTTCCAGTGCCCGCCTCCTCCTCCACCTCCTCCACCTCCTCCACCTCCACCGCCGCCGCCGCCGCCCCGGTTCCATCCACCGCCGCCGCCACCTCCGCCGCCGCCACCTCCCCTGTGACCCTTACCGTGCTGCGCGCGTTTCTTCTTGTGCTCCTCGTACGGCACGTTTGGAAAGGTGAGCCGCTCTCTTTGCGCGATTGAGCTCGGTGCAGTCCCGGCGGGTACGTAGGCGATCTGCCTGTCGTCCCTGCCCCCGCTCGGGTCCA
>ENA-OWPI01004744-OWPI01004744.1-marine-metagenome-genome-assembly--contig:-NODE-4744-length-10704-cov-2.718359_pt1 | contig 10704 bp, 13 predicted proteins | sample MGYA00238138_ERZ651775 | MGnify/ENA primary metagenome ERZ651775 (study PRJEB26906, sample SAMN06265043) | marine metagenome | isolation source: Helgoland LTER site | place: Germany:Helgoland, sampling...
CGTTTACTCGGGGACGGGGAGTCGATGGTGTGATTCTTACAGCGAGCACATCGAGCAGTTCACCAGTTTCGCAAGCGGCGGACATGTGCCGAAAAAGAGGCAGAATAATATTAGTTGGAGTAGTCGGGCTTGAATTATCTCGTGCCGATTTCTACGAAAAAGAATTATTTTTTCAAGCTCCATTTACGTTTATTCAAATCATGGATCTTTTTATAGAACTACAAAACAATCTTGTGAATTATTTATTGAAAATTATCTTGAGGAATTTAATTTAAACTATACGATTTTAAGGTATGGTTCGTTATATGGAATCAGAGCAAATCATTTTAATTTTATAAGCAATATAATCAAACAAGCACTTTTAGATAAAGAAATTATTAGAAGGGGAGATGGACAAGAAATTAGGGATTATATAAATGTTATTGATGCTGCAAAATCATCTGCTGAGATATTACACAAGGATTATTTAAATCAACATGTTATGATTACAGGAACACAAACTAGAAAAGTTCATGAAGTTCTTGATATGATTAAAGAAATTTTAAATAATGAAATTAAAATTACTTATGATAATAAAAATTATGATGGTCATTATCAATTAACACCATATTCTTTTCGTCCAAAAGTAGCATTAAAAATAACTTCAAAAAATAATCATGACTTAGGTCAAGGTATATTGGATTGTATTTATGATGAATATGAAAAATTGAAAAATGATCCAAGAGTAAAAACCGTACTACTTCCATTAAGAGATGGGATAACACTCAGCTGGGTACGCTAAAGATCTCGACGAATAGAATCTTCAAGATCATTAAAATCACTCTTGACTTTATCTACTTCCTCTTTTATGTTGTTTGTGATACTTTTTGAAGGATTTTCAATATCAACATCTACAGTTTTCTGGATTTCACTTTTAATATCATTAGTAGCTCGGCGAACCTGAGTCATTCCTTTAGCAAGTGTTCTAGCAATAGATGGTATTTTATCTGCTCCAAACACTAATAGAATAATAAAAAAAACAAAGACGATTTCAGCCCCACTAATAAATAAAAGCATGTACTAGATTTTAAGCAAATATAAGAGTAAAATAAAAATAATTAACGAATATAAAGAAGATTCAATAGTTATTTTTTAAAGCATTCAACCCTTAATTCTTGCCTTGAATTTATCAAATTCAGATGGATTTTCTTTTTTAGGCCAGCTGTTATTGTTCGTATTAATATCTGCGGTTACCTTATCTGGATCAACAGTAACTCCTACTAAAACTTTATTAGATGAAATTACTTTTCGGACACTCTTCTCGTTTTTACGCCATAATTGTACAGGATATGTAATACGTTCAGAAGACCCATCTACATAACTATATTCAACTATTAAAGGCATAACCAAACCGCCTGGTTTATCAAACTCTACTTCATAAAAGAATTTTGGCGGAGTATTATTTACTTCCAAACCTTCTTTATTCAAATAATTCTTTAAAATTTCAGAATCTTGAATAGCGTTAGCCTTAGCAATTTTTGGATCAAAAGATTCACTTTCTTCGTCAATTTTAAAAACCATTTCAGGTAGATTATCTAAATCATAGCCGTAGGCTTTCAATCTTTTTTTAGTTTCTAAGTCTGGTGTATCAGAAAAATAATACTGTGTAACATTTTTAACTCCAATATCCACTACTTCTGTTGTGTAAAACCAACCCCTCCAAAACCAATCTAAATCAATGGCAGAAGCATCTTCCATTGTTCTGAAAAAATCTTCAGGGGTAGGATGCTTAAACATCCATCGCTGAGAATAAGTCTTAAAAGCATGGTCAAATGTTTCACGACCCATGATAGTTTCTCTAAGAATATTTAAAGCTGTAGCAGGCTTTGCATAAGCATTAGCGCCTAGTTGATATACATTTTCAGGATTAGACATAATGGGAGAAATAAAATCTTGATTTCCTGACATATAGGGTACAATTTTTTGTGGATCACCTCTTCTTGAGGGATATACATCTAAGGAGCCAATAGAATTTGGATAAGTCTCTCCAAACTCTTGCTCTGTTAGGTATTGCATAAATGTATCCAATCCTTCATCCATCCACCCCCATTGGCGTTCATCTGAATTCACAATCATTGGAAAATAATTATGCCCTACTTCATGAATAATTACACTTATCATCCCAAATTTTGTTCGGTCTGAATAAGTGCCGTCTTCATCGGGTCGCCCATAATTCCAACAGATCATTGGATATTCCATTCCTTGACTTTTGGCATGAACAGAAACCGCCTTTGGGTAAGGATAATCAAATGTAAATTTAGAATAGCTCTTTAAAGTTTGAACCACAGCCTTAGTTGAATATTCTTCCCATAAAGGATTTCCTTCTTTGGGGTAGAGAGACACGGCCATAACTTTTTGTGGGCCTACCTGAACTGCCTGTTGATCCCAGATAAATTTTCTTGAGGTAGCAAATCCAAAATCCCTAACATTCTTTGCGTCAAACTTCCATGTACTTTTCTTCTTTGAAAAAGAAGATTCTTTAGCTTTTGCCTCTTCTTGAGTCACAATAAGAACAGGTTTATCAAAACTGTATTCTGAAGCCTGAAAGCGCTTGTACTCTTGGCGAGTTAAAACTTCTTTAGGATTTTGAAGTCTTCCCGTTGCTTCCATAATATGATCAGATGGAACTGTAATATTTACCTGGTAATCTCCAAACTCAAGAGCAAATTCTCCATTTCCCCAGAATTGATAATTCTGCCATCCTTCCACATCATTGTAAACGCATAATCTAGGAAAAAATTGAGCGATTACATAGGCCTTATTTCCGTCTTCAGGAAAAAATTCATAACCCGATCTACCACCATCATCAACATGATTATTGATATTATACCACCATTTTATTTTAAAAATAAATATTTCGCCAGGATCAATTGCATTTGGTAAATCCACCCGCATCATGGTTTGATTTATCTTGTGTGGTAATGAATTGCCATTTTCGTCTCTAACCCATTCAATGTTAAAACCTCCATCAAAAGAGTCTTCAGCATAATTAGATATAAAACTACTCGGACGAACAGTTACAGAATTACTAGCACCATTTTTCTCTAAGGAAGGAGCATCCTTTTTACGAATATTTTGGTCTAATTGTAGCCATAAATAAGGTAATTGATCGGGTGAATTATTTGTATATGTAATTACCTCTTCCCCATAAAGTTTACTTGAAGCATCATCCAATTCTAGTTCCATTTTGTAATCCACTTTTTGCTGGTAATAATCAACCCCAGGAGCACCGGAAGCATTATGATATTTATTTGGATTTGCAAATTGATCGTATAGTTGTTTAAATTTGTTACTGTTGGTATGACCCTGTTGAATTTGTGCATTTGTATTTGCAATAAAAAGAAAAACTATGAGGATGTAAAAATTTGTTTTAAGATATTTCATATTAACCTTATTAAATAATTCTGAATTATAAATATACTATTTTATTGGTTGTTTAATAGAGAAACGAAAAGTGTCATTAATTTGGTAAGTTTATGGCTAAAGTTGGTGATTTTGAATGAAGTAAAAAACTATTTCTACTTGCTTCGTTTTTATAATGAATGATATTTTGCTGTGAATCAAAAAGATCAAAAAACATGCTATTTTTTATTTCAATGGTACTTGGAATTTCATCTAAATATAATTCTAGGTAACACACTACAATATCATTTTTATATTCTTTACCTAAATAAGAAATTTCTTGTGGTTTCCCATTTATAATTAATTGAAATTCTTTTTTTAAATGAAATTTAAGAAGACTATCACTATGTTTAGTGTTTGAATCTGGAAATAAACGAAGAGATTTTTCTTGTTGTTGAAGAAGTAATTCAAGATCATCAATAAATAACTGAGTCATTATTTGAAATGTTTTAAGCTCTTTTTTATATTCTATTTCTGTAGTGCTCAAATAAAATTTATGTGCCTCCAAGTCAGCAAAATACAATTGAAATATATTCAAAAAAACGTAAAAAAAAAGCATAGATATATTTATTCTAAAATGATGTCTTTGTAGTCTTTTCTTTTATTGATTAAGAAATCAATTAATTGAAATTGTTTGCTTTGTTTTAATAAGTTACTTGACTTCATTTGAGTATCTAAATATTCTAAAAAACCAATCACTTGATCTTTGGGGAGTTCCAAATCTTTCTCAAAAAAATTCGTGTCAAAAACATATGGCAAAACTTCACTGGGCTTTAATTTCATTTGCTCTTCCTTAGTCTTATTTGCAAAAGCTTTTCCAATTAATTTAGCAATATTAACAAAATCAATGCCATTAGTCATTAAACGATCATCACTAAGTCTGTTAACTATTTGCGAAGATTTATCTCGCTCATAATCAAAGCCCTTAAACTGCTCCTCTATTAAATCAAGATACTTTTCAACATCTTCAGAAGTGACAACTACTTCCTTAAGTTCGTTGATATTTTCGTTTACTGAAACTACCAAACGATTTTTGGCGAGAATTTCTTCTGAAATGATCACACTTCTAATTTTATACTGAACGGACGAAAAAATAACCTCGTCACCTTGGGCAACATCAATTTCGAATTCCCCATTTTCATCAGTAATAGTATTTGATTGATATGTATTGTTAATTACATTAGCAGCAACTACACTAGTATTTTTATAAAGAAGTCTTCCTTTTATAGGTTTTCGCTCTTGACCAAAAACTAAAACAGTGATTAGTAACGAAAAACATAAAAAAACTGTATTTTTCATATTATAAAGATAGCCTTACCTTGGGAAAATAAACCTTTAGTGGATGTTAATTTTTTAACAATGAATGTCAAAATTAAAAAAATAACGGCAAAACAAACCTACGAATTAAGACATCCTTTACTCAGGAAAGGGCAACCTTTAAACACATGTCATTTATCGTTAGACAACGACAGTAAAACCATACATCTTGGGGCCTATTTTGAAACAGAACTTGTAGGAGTATTAAGTGCTTTCAACATATCTTGCCCTGGCTACAAATCAAAAAGTGGAATTCAATTTAGAGCTATGGCAGTACTTCCCTCGTATCAAGGAAAAGGAATTGCCACTCAACTAATTCAAAAAGCGTTTTTAAGTGTCCGGAAAACATTAACAATTCATCATGTCTGGCTAAATGCAAGAGTTGTCGCCAAGAATCTTTATTTAAAAAATAATTTTAAGCCTATTGGTAGTGTCTTTAAAATAGATCCTATTGGATTACATCAACGTTTTATAAAAAAAATGCAAAATGAATCGTAAAACTTTCCTAACAACAAGCTTGGGATTACTTGGCGCAACTACCTGGTCAAAAACTAAAGTTAAAGAAAAGTATACATCTAATCAATTAATAGGTAAAGAATCACTTAAGCTTTATAGTCACAAAACACCTCTTCTCACAATCGCTGGTATTGCTTTTGAAAAAATGCAGAAAGCTGCACTAAAAGAGGGTGTTGAACTTAAAATCATCTCAGCATATAGATCTTACGACCAACAAAAAAATATTTGGAATCGTAAGTTTTTAAAAAATAAAAAAGCAGGATTAGATTCAGAGAATAACATTAAAAAAATTATTGAATATTCAACACTTCCCGGAACCTCAAGACATCATTGGGGAACCGATGTTGATTTAATTGATGGTTCTAAACCACAAGAGGGCGATGTACTCATTTCTAAAAAATTTCATCAAAATGGACCGTATGTTGTCTTAAGAAAATGGATGGATCGACATGCTGTTAACTACGGATTTATTCGACCATACACTAAAAACAGTGAGCGTAAAGGATTCTATTACGAACCATGGCATTACAGTTATGCACCCATTGCCATCCCAATGTTAAAGGCGTATTCAGCATTGGATTTAAAAAAAACATTAGCTACAACCGATCTAGAAGGAAGTGCTTCAATGTCAAAACAATTTTTAAGGAAATATTTTACTGAAAATATCCTTGGTATAGCAAACGAACTAAAAGACTTTTAAATAATGAAAAATAGTTCAAAATTAGTTTATAAAATAGCCTTATCGAGTGAAAACAGGTTTTAAGGGATCTGCCGTTTCATCGGCACTGTATGAGTATCCATCTGAGTTAAAAGCTTTAATATCTTCTATAGTTTTAGCATCTATATCAACTAGATGACGCACCATCATACCTCGTGCTTTTTTAGCAAAAAAAGAAATTATTTTTAACTTTCCATTTTTAAAATCTTTAAATTGGGGAGTCACAATTTTAGCTTCTAATCTTTCAACATCAATCACATTAAAATATTCATTACTAGCAAGATTAACGAAAAGCTCTCCTTCCTCTATCTCTAAATTAAGTTGTTGGGTCGTTTTATCTTTCCAAAAGTCATAGAGATTTTTATGCTTGCCTATTAAAAAATTAGTTCCCATTTCAAGCCTGTAGGGCTGGATTAAATCAAGAGGCTTTAAAATACCGTAGAGACCAGATAATATTCTTAATTGATTCTGCATTTGGTTAATCTTTTCTGAAGATAAGGTATAGGGATCTAACCCTTGAAAAACATCACCATTAAAGGTGAAAATAGCTGGTCTTTTATTAGTAGACCCTTGTGAATTAAATGATTGATTTCGCTCCCAGTTTAATTTAGCTAACTTATCAGAAATATGCATTAGCTCTGATAATGCTTTGGAGGTTTTCTTTTTCAACAATCCATTAATTAAGTTTGCCTCTTCACTGAAATTAGGTATTGTAAACTTTATTGAAGGAAGCTGCGAATCAAATTGTAATGACTTTGCAGGAGAAATAACCATTTTCATACGATTCTATTTTTATCAAAAATACAAGGATTTATTTCGAATTACAAGAAAGTAGAATCAATGCTTAAAATACTTGTATTATAAATTCTTATGCTGTGCATATTGTCTCCACTTATCAATAGCTGAGTTAAAATCATCTGGAATAGGTGAATCATATTGCATTTTTTCACCAGTTTTAGGATGAATAAACCCTAATGTTTTAGCATGTAATGCCTGACGAGGTAAAAGCTTAAAACAATTATCGACAAACTGACGATATTTCGTAAAACTAGTTCCTTTGAGGATTTTTTCACCTCCATAGCGTGCATCATTAAAAAGGGTGTGTCCAATAAATTTTAAATGTGCACGTATTTGATGCGTTCTTCCTGTTTCAAGTTGGCATTCAATTAAAGTTACATATCCAAACCGTTCTAATACCTTAAAATGAGTTATTGCTTCTTTGCCTTCGGAGTTATCTTCAAAAACGGTCATTTGAAGGCGATTTTTAGGATGTCTTCCAATTGCACCTTCTATAGTCCCTTTATCCTCTTTTACATCTCCCCAGACTAACGCAAGGTATTTTCGCTCTGATGTTTTATCGAAAAATTGTTTTGACAAGTGTGTCATTGCTTGCTCAGTTTTTGCAACCACCAAAAGGCCACTGGTATCTTTATCAATACGATGAACTAATCCTGGGCGATTATTTAAATTTTTGGGAAGTTTTTCAAAATGATGGAGCAATCCATTTAAAAGGGTTCCAGAATAATTTCCATGACCAGGATGGACTACTAATCCTGGAGGCTTATTGATAACAACTAAAATATCATCTTCGTAGACTATATCTATGGCAATATCTTCTGCTACAAGTAAATTTTCATAAGGTGGATGTGCAAAAAGAACTTTTACTCTATCGCGTCCTTTTACTTTATAGTTTGACTTCACAATCAAATCATTCACATAAATACTCCCTTCTTTGGCAGACTGTTGTATCTTATTTCGAGTTACATTTTCAATCCGTGACATCAAAAACTTATCCACCCTCAGGGGAGACTGACCTGGGTCTGCAATAAAAGCATAGTGCTCATAAAGTGAATCAATACTTTGAATTTCTTGCCCTAAAGGATTTTTATTTTCTTCCATTTCCTAAAACTAAATCAATTTTTGTGGTTTTAGGGAGTGAAATTCCTGGATTAATTTTTTTTCCTTCATATCGAATTTCCAAAACCATGTCTTTACCAATATTATTTTCATATGTTATTTCTCCAACTTCAAAACCAACTGATTTTATTATGGATTCTGCATTTCTTCGTGTAATTTGGATTAAATTAGGAACAGTTATTTTCCGGAAATTATAAGGATTTACTGTTATGTATATTTTTCTATTTTTTTTAACCTCACTCTCAGCTAAAGGTAAATGACTAATAATTGATAGAGGAGCTAATTCAGGGACGAATTTTGATGAATCTATAACTTCAAAACGAAGGTTTTGCTCTTCCATTATGCTTGGAAGTAAAGAAATAGATACTCCTCTTAGGTCAGGTACTTTTTGATAATCATTATGATTTGTGATTAATCGTAAACCAAACAATAACGTCAAAAATATACTGATTGATGCAAGCCCTAGATAAAGTAATTGCCAAAGAAATGATTTACTTAAGAAAAAACGTAAAAAATTCATGGGTTAGATTTAATGGCTAAGATAATAAAATACAAGCTTTTGGATTGCTTTGAAATGATATACCTTTGTAAAAGAACCGAAAATAATGCAGAAAAAAAAAGTGGGTATTGTTTCTGGGGGATTTACCTCTGAATACAATATTTCTATTCTTAGTGGTAAAACTGTTTTTGAAGAACTTGACCGTAAACTTTGGGAAGTGTATTTAATTAATATAACTGAATCAGAGTGGAAAGCTGAAGATGATCAAAACAATATCTATGAGGTCAATAAAGGAGATTTTACTCTTCAAAACAATGAGACCCTTATCAATTTAGATGTTATTTTTAATGCAGTTCACGGAGCCCCTGGAGAAAATGGACAACTTGCGGCATTGTGGGAACTTTTAAAAATTCCGTTTACAAGCTGTGATAGCTATACTGCGGGACTTACTTATAACAAAAGAGACTGCCTCTCTGTACTCAGGGAATTAAAAGTTCCCACTGCTAAATATTTCTCCATCAATAAAGGAGCACCAATCAATGAAAACTTAATTCTGGCAACTGTTGAGCTTCCGTGTTTCGTAAAAGCTAATAGGGCTGGCAGTAGCCATGGGGTGTTCAAGGTAACCACAAAAAATGAACTCATACCCTCTATTGAAAAAGCATTTGAAGAAGATTCTCAAGTAATAATAGAGAGTGCCTTAGAGGGAAGGGAAGTTTCGGTTGGAGTGGCATCTTTTCAGGGAGGTGTTCACGTGTTACCCATAACAGAGATTGTTACAAATAATGATTTTTTTGATTACGCCGCAAAATACGAAGGTAAGTCTCAAGAAATAACTCCTGCACAAATTCCCAATAAATGGAAACAATTAGTAGAGCATTGGGCAAAATCGATTTATGTTACATTAGATTTAAAAGGTGTAGTTCGCAGTGAATTTATTTTTGTGAATGGCATACCTCATTTATTAGAAGTAAATACAAATGGATTGAATATTTTTAATTTTAATGGTGCGATAGCAGACATAGATGGTGAATTGCTTTTAGAAGATCCTGGGCGCAGTGATTGGGGATTTATGACTAAACATCTCAATGAATCAGATAAAACATCAAATTTTAATGACGGTCTATCTTTTAAATAAATCTCTTTAACGCAATCTGCAAATTTTTCAGATCCTTCTTTATAACCAAAATTTCTACAATTATCTATTGTAATATAATTACAATCATTACAGGAACACTTAACCTCATTATAAGATATATAATCTATAACCTTTAAATTATTGTTTTCTATTTCTTTAGAAAATCTTTTTTTAGCCTTATCAATGTATGAGCTATTAATTTCAATTGATATTAATTTAGAAAAATTTAATTTACTTGCTGTATATAATGAGTCTCCATTTGACAAACCAGTTTCAAGATAAATGCGGGCATCTAGGTGCCCGTTTTTTATTGCGCTTTGATATCTTCGATCAGGTCCAAGACCTTTGGCCCCATCGCCATCACGATTCTAGCCACGCCTTCCTTGTTCGGATGCACCCCGTCTGGCTGGAAAAACGACTGCGCCTGGGAAAGCTCGGGCAGCTTTCCATCCACCGCCAATCCGGCGAAAAAGCTCGATAAAAACTCCGCCTCGTATTGTTCAGCCAGTTCGGGATAGAGCGCGTCGAATGATGATTTATAGTCAGGCCCGTAATTGCCCGGCGCGGTCATCCCGACAAGCAACACCTCGACGTCAGCGGCTTGTGCGGCGTTGAGAATACCGTCGATATTGGCGCGGCTTACCGCAGGGTCCAGCCCGCGCAGCAGGTCATTCCCGCCAAGCGCCACGATCATCCCGTCGACATCCGGCGTCAGCGTCCAACCGACACGGCTAAGCCCGCCCGCCGTCGTATCGCCTGACACACCCGCATTAATCAGCGTGACCTCAGCACCGTTCTGATCAAGCCAAGTTTGCAGTTGTGGCACCAAACCGTCCTCGGCAGGCAGACCGTACCCCTGCGTCAGACTGTCACCCAATGCCGCTATTACAACAGGCTCCGCCGCGACGGGCCCTGCAAAAACCAGAACAATGCCAGCTAAAACCTTGTGCATCATTGCGAAACCTCCATATCCAACAGGAACTACCAACAAAAAGGCAGCCCAATGACCGACCCGGTGTTCCAACTTCAAGATGCGTCCCTGAAACTAAATGGCAATGCCGGACAAGTAGATATCCTACATGGGATCACTTTGAACGTTGCACAAGGCGACACGGTCGCGCTTACCGGTCCCTCCGGTTCAGGCAAGTCATCGCTGCT
>ENA-OWPI01004745-OWPI01004745.1-marine-metagenome-genome-assembly--contig:-NODE-4745-length-10702-cov-1.910871_pt1 | contig 10702 bp, 6 predicted proteins | sample MGYA00238138_ERZ651775 | MGnify/ENA primary metagenome ERZ651775 (study PRJEB26906, sample SAMN06265043) | marine metagenome | isolation source: Helgoland LTER site | place: Germany:Helgoland, sampling...
GGCCCTGGGGTGGGTCCGTCCTTGTCCTTGGAGGAGGGCGCGAAGCGAAGATCGTTGCCGAAGGAAAATCCGCCGTGCGTTCCCGATCGGCGAACATCTTCATCGTACGTTCCGGGAGCCGGTGCGTCCTTCCCGGGCCCAGCCTCGTGCCACGCGGCGCCCACGCGTTCGCCAAAGCTGAACCCCTTCTCGATGCGCTTACGCTCCGCGGCGGCGGCCAGGATCTCGTCGATGTGGTACGCGCCGGGGCCGGGGCCGCCGAGAAGATCCTTCTCCGACTTCAACCCGATGTCATCCTTACCCCCGCCGAACGTGAACGCGGGCGCGCGCGATTTACCGCCGATCTTATCGAGCACCTTGTTGGCATCATCGCGGGCGTACTCACCCGGGCCCGGGGCGTCCGGGTCCCCGGGAGGGAAGGCACCCGCGGCGAATCCGCCGGCGACGGATCTCCGGATCCCGTTCTTATCGGGCGGAGCTCCGAAGGTCACCGCGGGAACGTGCCCTTTGACCTGATCGCACTCGCCCCGTACGGGTCCGTCGTGGTACGCCGCGGGGCCCGGGGAGTCCGCGCCGGGTCCCCAGGAGCTCGGGCCCGTGCGGTGTGGGCGGACGCCGAAGCTGAACCCGGGTTTTGGTTTCATGGAGTCGTCCTCGTCGACTTCCTCTGGGTGTTCCTCTGGGTGGATCCCGCTCTCCGATCCTCTCTGGCGCTTGACCGGGGACGGTTTCTTTGGCGGGCGGCCGCCGAAGGCGACACGCGGCGGGGCCTGGCTCGCCTTGGCCCTCGCGCGCGCGGCGATGACCACGGCGGCGGCGTCGTTCCGTCCCCGCTCGTGTTCCTCCCGGTGCAATTTGGACGTCGCGGGGCGTTTCGTGCGCTGCGTTGAGGGGGCCGGCCTGGGTCGCCTCGGGGCCGCGCCGCGGACCGCCGCGGTGGTCCTCACCGGGTCCCTGCCCCTCGCGGCCTTCGTGGCGGCGGCGCTCGCGGGAACATCGTCCACGTGGGGCGGCGACGATGACGGGTCCGCGTTCTCCGTCTCGGAAGGATCCCAGTCGTCCAGCACCGGGATCTTTGTCACGACGCGCGGCGGGACGGCGCGCGCGGGGACGTCGCGCTCGTCCCCGGGGATCGGGGACTCACGCGCATCCGTCCCGGTCGTGCGCGTGAACGTATCCTTGGGCCCGCGCTTGGACGGGGCGGTGACGCCGTAGCCCCCGACCTTGCGACGCGCGCGGGAGGAGACGCGCGAGCGGGTCACGGCACCTCCGCCCGTCGGGTCGTCCGAGGAGGCTGACGCGTCGGCCCGGGGCGCCGAGGCGGACGCGAAGATCGCCGCCGGCGGCTGGCTGTTGAGCACGAGGGCTTTGCCAAACGTGAAGGGATCCCCGAACGGGGAGGCCCCTCGGCCGCGGGGCGGGGGCATGGTCGTCTCCCGTCCGCGCGCGTTCGTCTCTGTCGAGATGTCACGAGAGACTGTGGGCGTTACGGGGGGGAACGAGCGGGTATTTCAGCAAATTTCGGGGTGCGTATGAGTATTCAGACATGAGCGCTGAGACCGGGTTACCATAATTAGGTGAAAATCCCGCGTGAAAAGTCACCAAGTGTGAACAAATAGGAAATCTTCGGATCCGCCGTATCTCGATCTCCAACCGCCGATCGAATGCGAAGTTGAGCACCCGGCGGTCCACGCTCGTCGTCACTCTCAGTGCCCAGCGCCGGATCCAAGACCGTCGCGTACATCGCGTCGTCACGTACACCCGAGTGAAGCGAATCGCCTCACCGCGACTCATTCAAACAGGCGAACATGTCCGCCTTCACCGTCTCTGCCGCCGCGCCCACCGTTCAGGTTAGGGCATCGGTCGGGCCCGCTCGTCGCGGCGCCTCCGTCCGCGTCTCCCAGGTGAGCCGAGATGCCGACCCGATTCATTCCTCGCACCTCGACGTTACATGCGACACGATGGAGAGATACACGGGGATATCAGCCCCGTACACAGCCGTGCATCGAGTCGTATCCGCGGCAGTCCACGCGGAAGACTGGATAGGATATCGATCTTCCGGAACCTTCCCCCGACATCGATCCGAGCCAACGAACTGACCCGATCTCCCCACACCATCCCCATCAGCCCGCGCCCAAGGGCCTCGGAAGCGTCTCCCTACCCACCACCCGCCGCGGTGAGTCCATCATCGCGCGGAACTCCGCCGCGGCCGGCGCCGGCGGCATGGACGACCCTTACAAGGTACTCGGCGTGCCGGAAGGCACCGCCGGCGACGACCTCTCAAAGGCTATCAACCGCAAGAAGCTCCTCTACAAGACCGAGCCCGAGAAGCTCAAGCAGATGGAGGATGCCTACGAGCGGATCGTCCAAGCCTCCCTCGCCGCCAGGCTCCGCGGAGACTCGTCTGGGGTCACCGAGAGCGCGCGCAAGGGCGATCTCACCCCGTCCCTCTTCGGCCCGTGGGCGCCGATCCCGTCCGAGGCGCCGCTCAAGGACAAAAAGGTGAACATCGCCATCTCCGTCGCCGCCGTCGTCATCGTCTGGCTCACACCCGGCACCATCCGCACCATCCAGCCAATCATCTACGCCACCATCTTCCAAATCTTCCGCATGTTCATGAAACTCGTGGACGTGGACCCCGGACCGTCCGCGAACATCGACCGGGATGCGGCGACGAAGCACAACAACAAACGGTTCTTCCGCTCCTTCGCCTTGGTGCTGGGAACCTTCGCGGTGTCCCTCGGGTTGACCTACTGGATCCCCAACATGATCTTCGAGACGTTCAGGGTGCAGGTGCCGGTGTGGTACCTCCTCAACCAGGAGATCTTCGTCTCCGCCATCGTCGGCGGATGCCTCTCCTACCTCACCTGCTTCTACCGTTAAGTAGACTACGTGAGGCGACGGTGAGCGGGAGTGGAGTGGAGAGGAGAGGATGTTGTCAGTGGAATGTCGCTGGATGTTGTTGACACTTAGTGGCGGCGTGTACACATCTTAGCAGGCATCGAGGAGGTATTCTAGAGGAGAGGTCGGACGGGTCCGAGGAGGTACATACTTTAGTAAGGCGAGGGAAACGCTCGCTTTGTTTTTTTTTCAACAACGGAATGAAGAAAACATCGCAACACAGTTCTACGACACGCGTCCACGCCGCCGCCGACGCCGCCATGTTCGCCGCACCTCGATTTTCGCCGCCCTCCGTCGTTCTCAATGTCAACCGAGCTCGTGCCTGCGGGTCCGGCCGCCTCATGGGTCGCGATACGCCTTTCCCGACCCGCTTCACGACGTCCAAGACTCTTCTTCCCAGGTCCAAGACCCTCGTGCTCACGTGCACCGGGGAGACGAGGGACTACGCCCCCGACGACTCCTACGACGGCGACACGGACGGCGTGTGGGAGGGTAAGACGATCAGCCGGAACCGAAGCGCGATGATGATTCGCACCGCGGGTCGCGACGAGATGTACCTCGAGGTCGACCTCCCCGCGATCGATATGGGTTTGACCTTCACCTCGGGGCCATGCGCCACGATCGCGATGGTCGAGAAGGTACGCGACGGCAGCGCGGGGGAGCAGGCGGGCATCGAGAGCGGTGATATCCTCTTCTCCTGCTCCGCGGTCGAGCTCACCGGCTCTGATACACCCGTCGTGATGGGCGACACGGAAGGCACCGACACGCACTGGAGAAAGATTGACGACTTCAAGTGCCTCGGCCAACCCTTCGACGTCCAGATGGCGGCTCTCAACTCGACGGGCATCATCGACGCGGGGTTCAAGCACCGCGTCGTCCGCGCGCTCTTCAGGCGGGACATAACCCCCGGGGACGCGAGGTGATGCGCGACGGTAAGGGAGCACACGCGCGCACGGCACGAACGTTTGAATCAATCGCGAGTTTTCATTTTACACTTCAACGACGCTCGCGCTGCTACCGCGTTAACACCTAGTTGAACCTCCAGGAGATGAGCCCCATGCTGGGTAACTCCGCGAACCCCGACGGGACTCCACCCTCCGAACGCGCGCACGATGAATCCGTCCTATCCGGTGACGCGTCCATGAACTGTTTCCCCGGAGAGTCGGACTCGATCGGCTCCGTCCCCAACGCAGCCGCGTTGAGTTCATCCTCCAGCAGACCCAACCCTCTTCGCAGCGCAAACGAGCTCGGGCCGGCGCCGGCGCTCGCGGCGGGCCTAAGTGGCCCGCCCATCGACGCCACCGCGTCGCCACCCTTCGCCGTCAGCACCGCCGCCGCCTTCACCGCAGCCTCGTCCTCCTTCGCCTTCTCCTCTTGGGTGAGCATCGGGGCGATTTTACCGCCGCTGAAGTGCTTCTCCTCCGGGAACATCTCGTCGTTGAGCAGCCTGTTCATGACGTACTCCTCGCTAGGGCACGGGCACGTCCACCCGCCGGACTTGGTGTTGACCGCGATGGCCGCCTCCACCGGCTTCAAACCCGAACCCGGGCTCGCGAGGTTCGGGGGGTTCTTGTAGTCTGCGAAGAACCCCCGCGCCATTCGCCACTGACCGAGCTCGGTGGCGGTGTGCGTGGAGAGGGGCACGTACCGGTGCATGTACGCGTCCCAGCGCCGTTTAAACCCGCGCAAGGCCTGGGGTGTACCCGAGAAGACCCGGGGGACCACCATCGTCGACGTCGCGCGGCACGGCTCCACCGCCTGCGCCTCGCGGACAGCCTTGCTGTGGCAGGTGAAGTGAACCTTTTCATCCTTGGCGCCGGCGAGAAGCGCGGCGGGGTCGAGGGGATGCGCCAGGAGCGCCTTCAGCGTCCCGGGCCCCGCGACGTCCCCGTCGAACCACGCGTACTGGCTCGTGTTCTCCACCGCGTTCTTCTCGGCATCCCGCACCGTCGAAGCGTCCACCATGAAGTTGACCTTGTTATACCACACGAAGGACCTCGCGCTGTTGGCGCACCCGCCGACGACAGCCTCGGGCCTTAAACCCATCGCGGGCTTGAGCGCGAGGTCCTTCACAGCCTTGACCGTGCAACGAAAGGTACCACCGCCGAGCCGCGGGACGGGCGGCGCGAGCTGGTTGGACAGCGCCCGGCCGTTATCGTACAGCCGGCGGACGTGCGCGCACATCTCGGGCGAATCTGCGAAAAACGCAGCGTTCAGCCGAGCCCGGCCCGCGTTGCAAGCCGCGTGTCGCACGCCCGTGAGGTACGTCACCGGGTCCACAGCACCCGGGCCGTCCACGCGGAGGAACGCGGAGACGAAGGTGGTGTCGCGGACAGCCTTGGCGCGCGCGCCGAGCTTGACGGCTTCGCCGTTGGGTCCCAGCGTAGTTTCGTCAGAGGCGTAAAACTCAGCCGCGACGTCAAAGTTTCTACCGGTTGCGGGATCGCGGAGCGAGTCAGAGCACGAGAGGTGCTGCGCGAGGTCGATGCCCTGCCACTTGTTGCCACTTGCGGTGGCCTGCCCGGGGTTGGGCGCGGCGCCGAGCTTGGCGGACGATCGTGAGTGGCCGAGCTTGCGGGCCGGCTTGCGGTGTCGTCGGCGTTCGTCGCGGCCGAGGGCGGCTCCGTTGGGGTGGTGATCCTTCCACCACTGGATCTGCGCCGGGGTTGGGTGCTTCTCCGTTCCAGCGTCAGCGGCCGGGGCGGTGGGCGTGGGCGTGGCGGGCACGGCGGCGGTCACCGGCTCGGGTTCATCGAATTTGTCCTCACCGGTGACCTTCTCCTCGTCGGCGCCAAACGGCTCGATGGGATCGACGGGCTCCGCGGGCTCCTCCTCTCCGTCCCCATCCCCGGAATCCACCGCCGCCGCCTCCTCGTCGGCGCCGAAAGGCTCGAGCGGATCGGCGGGCTCTGCGGGCTCGTCCTCGTCGTCAGCCTCGACCTCCGCCTCCACGGGAAGCGCCGCGGGGGCCGGGTCCGGGATATCGGACTTCTCGTCCTCGTCGTGGGCGCCGAAGGGTTCGATAGGGTCAGCCGCGGGCTCATCTTCGTCCTCGTCCTTCTTGTCGTCCTCGTGGGCGCCGAAGGGTTCGATAGGGTCAGCCGCGGGTTCATCCTCGTCGTCATCCTTCTTCTCCGCGTCGTGGGCGCCGAAGGGTTCGATCGGGTCAGCCGTCGGGTCGGCTTCGGGCTCGGGCTCGGCGAGCTTGACCTCGGGCTCGACCTCCTCTTCATCCTCGCCGGTCTCGGCGACCTCATCCTCCTTCTCCTCCGCCGCGACGGGCTCGGGCTTGACAGCCTCGGGCTTGATAGCCTCGGGCTTGATGGGCTCGGGGCCAATCGCCGCGGCGGGCTCGGACTCAGCCTTGACGACCGGTTCCGCCGCGGGCTCAGCCGCGGCGACGGCTTCCGCGGTCGCCTTCGCCGCGTGCTCGGCCGGGGTCAGCTTCTTGGCCGCCTTCTTGGCTCCGTCCTTCTTGGCGTCCTTCTTGTGGCCGGCTTCTTCCAAGTCGATCAGCGCCTGGTTCCGAACCGCGAAAGTGTCGACGGAGTCGTCGAGCTGGTTGTACCAGTCCTCGGCACCCTTCTCGTCTTGCTTCTTGGCCTTCATCGCAGCCTTGTGCAGGAGCTGCTCCTCGGGGGTGACGTACGCGGGAGGCGCGGGCGGGGGCTTGCGGGTCAGGCTTTCGAGCTGCTCGAGTTCGGACTTTTCCTTTTCGGTGAGCTTGAGGTTCTCGTTGGCGTGTTTGTCCTTCTTGGAGAGGTGCGACAGCGCCTCCTGGTGGCGCTTGTACGCGGCCCTCGGGTCGAAGGTGGAGGTCGTGGCCTTGGCGTCGCCCGCCATCATCTTCTGGGCTTCCTCCGCGGGGTTCACCGAGGGGTCTTTCCCTTTCTTGGATCCATCTTTGCCTCCGTTTGCCATGGCGGTGAGCGAGTCCATCATCTCCTTCTCCTTGTTGAGGAGTATGTCGTTCTGCTGGCTCGCGATGTCTTTGGTCGGGTCGATCTCTCCGTCGATGGACCCCTTGGCGTTCTGGTCGTGGAGTAAGTCGAGTATGTCGCCCGATCCCTTCTTCTTGTGGTGCTTGGCAGACTTGGTGACGGAATCGCCCGTCACCACCGAGAGCTTGCCGTCCGCGCCGTGGAGGATCTTGGTTCCGTCGTCGAGGGTCTCGATCCATGACCTGTCCTTGTTGGAGAGGTCGCTATCCGCGGAGTGGTTCGAGCCCATGAGGTGCACGCCCAGCATGGCGCAGAGGCCGAGCAGCAGCAGCGCGGCGAGCACGGTGACGCCCCAGCTCATGAGCTTGTCGACTCCTCCGTCGGATGATTTCTTGGCATTGCCGCCGCGGCCGCGGGAGTCGCCCGCGAGCAGCGGGGCATCCTCGCCGCCGTGGGGGAATCGCGTTGGCATCGGGGCGCGATCGGTAAATCGACACGCGTGTCCGAACGCCGCGCGACACGGTCTACGCGAGCCAGCGGCCTCGCCTCGATGTGAGCCGCGTGTTCGGCCCCGGCGGTTTTCTGTAACCACCGATTGGAGAAAAAAATCATCCGCGCCCCGCGCTGATGTTTTCACGCGCGTGTTTCAGTCACGATCGACCGATTCCGACACAAATAGATTTCGAGATTCATTTGACGTATGCAATTTATGTGATGACTGATGTCGGTTTAGGGTTAGTTAATTAATCAATCCACGAGCCGCCTAGCTGGAGCTCGACGAGCTGCTCGACGAGCCGCTAGAGCTGGAGCTGGAGCTGGAACTGGAGCTGCTCGAGCTGCTGGACGAGGACCTGCTCTTCTTCTTCTTCTTCTTCTTATCTCCACCCCCCTTGGACGACGGCCTCTTCCCGCCCGCCGCGCCCTCCCCGGACTTTGGCGCCGTCTTCATCCGCTTGTCGCCGGCGCCGTCGTCGTCGGAATCGTGACGCGTCCGCTTAGTTCCCCCCGCGCCGGGACTCCTTCCACTCCCGCTCCGTCCCCGGCGCGGCGGGCTGCGGCTCCTGCTGCGGCTCCTGCTTCGGCTCCTGCCCCCGCGAGCCAAACGCCGGGGCGGAGATCGCGATCTTGACCTCGATCTTGACCTCGATCGGCGGTAGCCGCGGCCGCCCCGGGGCTCCCGGCTTCTGCTCCTGCTCCGGCTGAAGCTCCTGCCGCGGCCGTTCCTGCCCCGCGGAGACCGCGACCGCGACCGGCTGTAGCTCCCGCGACCGCGACGCGGCGACCGGGACCTGGACCTAGATCGCGACCGCGATCTGGACTTGGAGGATGGCGACCGGCCACCGCGGCTCTGAACCTTCCTCGCGACGGCCATGTACCCGTCCATCTCCGCGTCGAGATCCTCCGTGGTCCGCGGCCGGCCTCCCCCACGCCGTCCATCCGGGCTCACGCTCCTGCGTCTACCCCGGCCCCTGTCGTCGGTTCGGTCGTCGCGCTTCGGCTCCGGCTCCCACTTGATGCCCGCCTTTTCCATTCGCGCCCGCTCCTTGAGCGCCCTCTTCTCCTCCTTCTTACGCGTCTTCTCCGCCTCCTTGCGCTCCTTCTCCGCGCGCTTACGGTCCTTCTCCCGTTTGCGCTGGTCCTTGACTCGGCGCTCCTCGCGCGCGCGCATCTCCTCCTCGCGGTCCTCCCGCTTCCGGTCTCGAATCTTCGCCTGGAGATCCTGGTCGAAGGCGTCGCCCTCGCGTTCCTCGGCGTGCTCCCTGCTGATGCCGAAAGCCTTGCGCAGGGACTCCATCTTCTCAGCCTTGCGCCTGGCGATGGCGTGCGTGTCGTCGGCACTGTTTCATCGGGGGAGCGATCGGCGGTCAGGTCTCATGGGTTTTAGGGTTGGCGCGAAATGTGAGGGACTTCGCGAAGCGGCGTTGAAGGGGGGGGGTGACTCACGGTCCGGGGCCGCTCTTGCGTTGAGCGTCGCGCTCGAACTTGGCTCGCGCCTCTTTCAGGCGCTCGGCGATCTCCTCGGCGCCCGCGCCCTTCTCCTCCAGGTCATCCTCGAGCGTCGCGAGCTTCACCTCGATCTCGCGCTTGCGCTGGTGCGCCAAAATCTCCTCGTTGGGTTTGTTGGACTTTGGCCCACCGCCGTGGATGTCCTTGAGGTCGCGCCACTCGGTGCGCTGCAGGCGGGAGGCGCTGCGGTGGAACTTGTTCGTCTGGACGTAGCCGTTCGTCCCCGAACCGCGGGTGGTCTGCAGACCGATGCCATTGTACGACATCGCGCGTGCTCACACACCGCCTCGAACAATGATTGAAATCGGCTGGTGCCGGCGAGCAGGTGTGGAGCTGCGGGCGAGGCTCGAATCGTATGGGGCCAGTCAGGCTGGGTCTGTTTTCGTCGCTTCACCTCGGGCGATGATCGGGTCCTGACGAAGCTGGCCAGGGCTCGGGTTCGACCCGGTTATTGCCCCGTACGCACGGGCGAGACACATCGAATAGTCTACTACAGTTCAAGTAAGAATTACAACGCCGGGAGACGCGGCCACGCGGTCGCGACCCCTCTGCTAAACGTTCAGATGCGAAGCGATATTTTGCTCTAATCGGAGCCCTAATCGTTCGTGGCGCCCCTCCTCCCCCCCCCTTCCGCCGAGTTTACACGCGCGATCGCACCGGATCAGTGGTGCCCGTTCTTGGCGGCCATCATGTGGCGGTACTCGGTGGGCCACACGGTGATGTAGGCGGTCACGAACACCCCGGCCATGACGTGATAGATGGGCATCGGCGATCCCGCGTCGATGTACTTGACCTTGTACTCGGCGAGGAACTTCGTGGTGTGGTTGGTGACGTTGGCGACGGTGACCTTGTCCTGGAGGAACTTGGGCACCTCCTTCACCTTGAGGGAGCCGAGCTGGCGCAGAAACTGGGACATGGCCGGCGACCGTGCGCGCGTGCGAGTGACCACAGAGCGAGCGCGGGCGATCAACCAAAAACCAAAAAACCAAACAGTCGAGGCGGATCAACACTTCACATTTCACAGTTTTGGCAGTCGACTCGGAAGATGGGGAGGGCGGGTGTAGCCGGACTCCGGGTGAACGTCACACGAAAACAAATCGAAACAACATCACTAGCTGACCTTGCGCTGACTCTGTCCACGCTCACGAACGGAGGCTCACGCGTCCTTGACGTCCGCGTCGACGTCGAACACGTCGCCAGATCCGTAACTCTTCCGCCCGGCGCCTCCGGATGTTCCATTCGCCCCGGCACCCGGCGCGCCTCCCATGCCCGCGCCGCCGCCCATACCCCCGTACGGGTTACCCCCCATGCCGCCCATACCCCCCATGCCGCTGTACGGGTTACCCCCCATGCCGCCCGGCATGCCCCCGCCGGCACCCTGCTGCTGAGCGAACCGAGCCTGAGCGGCTTCTTGCATCTTCCGCGCCTTCTCCGCGAAAAAGTTGGGAAAGAGCAGGTTGGTCAGGAACACGCCGGTGATGCCAATGGTGAGCAAGGTCCAGAAGAACCCGGAGAAGAAGAGCCAGATGTAGAAGAGCGAGTTGGCGATGCGGCCGAATGGGGTGGCGCGGAACTCTTGCACCTTGGCCCACGCGGGGGGGACGACTTTTTTGACAAAGGACGTCGCTCCGAGCTTCTCGTCTAGGTTGACGATGGTGTCCCTGAACCCCTTGGTCTGTTCCCGTAGCTTGGCGCCGACGCCCCACTTGACCTCGACTCTGTTCGCGGTCTCGCGGATGGTGTTGAGCACGGACTGGAACACTTTGCTCGGGTCAAAGCCGGAGAAGGGATCCTTCTTCTCCTCCTTCTTAGTCTCCTCCTTCTGAGTCTCCGAGGAGGAGGACGATGAAGAG
>ENA-OWPI01004749-OWPI01004749.1-marine-metagenome-genome-assembly--contig:-NODE-4749-length-10694-cov-5.863050_pt1 | contig 10694 bp, 8 predicted proteins | sample MGYA00238138_ERZ651775 | MGnify/ENA primary metagenome ERZ651775 (study PRJEB26906, sample SAMN06265043) | marine metagenome | isolation source: Helgoland LTER site | place: Germany:Helgoland, sampling...
CGATTATCAATAAATTAAAAGTGTTTGTCCCAAAATCAATAATGGCTATGCGCTTCACAAATTAATTTTTGCAAGCTAATTGGAATAGCGCATCCATTTAAAAATTTCTTTCCAAGAAGCTTTCTTTCCATACATTAAGATACCCGTTCTGTAAACTTTGGCTGCGCCTTTTAAAGATACAAAAATCATAAGAGATAGCAAAACAAAAGAAAGAATCAACTCTGTATAATGAACCGCACCTGCTGCCACACGTTGCAACATCATAAACGGAGATGTAAACGGAATTTGTGATAACCACATAGCTGTTGTGCCGCCAGGATTAAATACCACAAAACAACCAATCACATAAATAAAGATGACCGTCAGTTGAACTGGCAGCATGGCTTGATGTGAATCGGTTTCAGAATCAACCGCAGCCCCAACAATGGCAAACACTGCTCCAAATAATAAATAGCCCCCCATAAAATAAATGAGGAATAAGAACAATAATGTACTCCAAGGAACGCCGTTATAAATAACATCAATAAGCGCACTATCCTTCATGATATGACTTCCTCCGCCTGTCAATAAATCACCTGATAAGTCGCCAGAAGCCGACATAGCCTCAGCCAAAACCTGTGGATCTAAAATGTCCTGAAAAACAAACTCACGCATTAAAAATAACGACAACCCAATCAGCACAATCCATATGGCGAATTGGGTCAGGCCGACAAGACCAATTCCAATAATTTTACCAATCATTAATTGAAATGGCTTCACTGAGGAAACCAGAATCTCAACAATTCTGCTCGTTTTTTCTTCCAACACGCCGTGCGTCACTTGAGAAGCATAGATATAAATAAACAAAAAGATGAGCGTTGAAAAGACGATTCCCACCCAACGGGCGTAGGTCATGTCTTGTGCGTCAGGATCGATACTGGCTAAATGAAAATTAAACTCTTGTCGAATACGCCGATATTCATTCAAACTAATGCCACGATCCATGGCAAAATATTCTTCTAGCCTTAATTCAATTTTATCTTTTATATAATATTCGGCTTTGGGCGTAATTGATTCACGGAAAAACCCTTTTATTCCCTTATTTGTGATGACTTGAGAGTGAATACCGAGCAACAAATCAAATCCTTTATAGGCTTCATTATGTTGAAAATCATCTAGCGATATATCCTCCTGCACAAAAGAAAAAACGGCTGGTGGATTGGTTTCGTCACCCGTAAAAACTTTGCCATGGCAAAGGTCTCCTGGATCAACTACCAACACATTAATCTGCTTTATTTCTTGAATACTGAACCACATGGCCAAAAAGACTAAACCAGCAACTAACAGCGGAACCAATGCAGTAATTAACAAGAACGACCGTTTTTTAACTCGGGCGCTATATTCGCGTTTAATAATTAAACCAACTTTGTAACTTAAGCTTAATCGGAATAATTTAACTTCATTGTTTTCAATTTTTGAGATTTTTGTTGTTTGATAATAAGAGTTAAAAGCTTTTACAAGTTCATATGTGTAATTAGCTATTAATGCAGGATTCAAATTATCAGCAGAGGATTTTATTAAGTCTGGATATTGAGTTAATAATTTTAATATTAGTTTCTCTTTTGTATTAATTTCTAAATTATCATTTACCGAACTATTTTCATAAGCTTCCTTTCTCAAAAGTGATTGAATTCTTGCATATGTATACTGGATAAAAGGTCCTGTATTTCCATTAAAGTCAATTGAATCATTAGGATCAAACAAAATTCTTTTTTTTGGATCGACTTTAAGTATATAATATTTTAGGGCTCCAAGACCAATCGTGTGATTCAAAGTGTTTTTTTCATCATTACTCAGTCCATCAAGCTTTCCAAGGTCACTAGATAATTTAGAAGCATTATTTACCATTTCAGAAATTAATTCATCTGCATCCACAACTGTTCCCTCTCTGCTTTTCATCTTTCCAGAGGGTAAATCAACCATACCATAACTTAAATGAAACAAATGATTTGACCATTTAAAACCTAGTTTTTTTAAAACCTTAAACAAAACATTAAAATGGTAATCCTGTTCATTTCCCACAGTATATATTAATCCACTCATCTCAGGATTGTCCTTGTATCTTTTGTAAGCTGTACCTAAATCTTGAGTCATATAAACAGAAGTGCCATCTGATCTCAACAATAACTTTTCATCAAGACCTTCATCTGATAAATCAATCCAGACAGAACCGTCATCTTTTTTATAAAAAATCTGTTTATCTAAACCTTGTTTAATTATTTCCTTTCCAATAAGATAAGTATCACTTTCATAATACAATGAGTCAAAATCAACTCCAAGATCATTATAAGTTTTGTTAAAACCTTTGTACACCCATCCGTTCATTAATTTCCAAACATTAATAATTTCTTTATCACCCGCTTCCCATTTTTTTAATAAATCCTTGGCCTCAATAAAGATTGGAGATTTTTGTTCAGCTTCAGTTTTTGACAAACCACTGTTAATTAATTCCTTAATTTCTCTTTTGTAAATTTTATCAAAAAGAACATAATATTTTCCAACAAAAAAGTCTCCTTTTTCATTCATATTTTCAGGGGTTATATTTTCTCCAAACTTTAACCAAGCAATAATTGATTTACATATATGTATTCCTCTATCATTTATAATTTGAGTTTTATTAACTCTTTTACCAGATGCCTCTAAAATATTTGACATTGAATATCCAAGTAAAATATTTCTAATATGCCCTAAATGAAGAGGTTTATTAGTATTTGGGGATGAGTACTCTACTAAATATAGTGGACTATTTTTTTTTGGAATTATAAATCCGAAATTATCATCACTTAAAGAGTTATTTAAAAATTCTAAATAATAAAATGATGAAATAGAAAGGTTTAAAAATCCTTGAATAATATTAAATCCGGTAACGTATTTAGAATTATTTACTATAAATAAACCTAATTCGTTACCTAAATTTGCAGGACTTTGCTTTAAAACTTTGACAAGGGGAAAAATAACAATTGTTAAGTCTCCTTCAAAATCTTTTTTTGTAAGTTGAATTTCAAAATCTTTAAAGTCAATATTATACTTTAATTTAAGATATTCTGAAAATTTAGACTGTAAAATTGTATTAATATTCATTAATTTAATTTGAAGTAAATATAATTATAAAATGAATAAATTATTTTTTTGATTCGTTTATATTTGAAATTAATAATTTGATTAAATGTTAAGAAACGTTTCCTATAATAATTCTATAATAAAATCTGAAATCAATGACCTGTTAGGCAAACCTTTTACAATTTTTGAAAGAATTAAACTAGGTGGAGTTGGTTCTCCAAAATACTTCATATTACAAACAGATATTAAAATTACTAATTTATTAAACTTAGACAATAATACTAACCAATGTAATATTGAGTTAAGACCAAAGGGAATAATAATAAGTTTTAGATCATTACTAGAGACTTATGGTCTAGTTATTCCTTATTATAAATTAAAGTTATTTAAGGGGCAATCTAATGTGTATTCAATATATATTGACGAATATTTCATTAAAATCTTGGCAAATAAGAAAAATGAACATGAATTCATTAAAAAGTTAAATAAATTTAAATCAACTAATTAAACACTTCTGCAATCATACACCTAACACTTCCACCACCACAATTTTCTATTGTTTCAACGCTAGAGTGTACAATTTTTGAGAATTTTTCTATTTTTTTAATTTGATTTTTAGTGAGTGATTTGTAAGCCTTACTACTCATAATAAGAAAACTATGATTTTGATAAACTAACTCTATCATATTACCAGCAAAAGAATTTAATTGATTTTCGTTAATTTCAATTATTTCTTTATTATCATCTTCTAAGCTTTTTAAAACAATTTGCTTATCAATTAGTGAATCAATAGAATCTAAACAGATTATCGAGTAGTTATTAGCTATACACATCATTACATTAGTATGATATATTAGTTTTCTTTCTTTATCAATACTTTGATAAGACTTAAAAATAATAGGCATATAATTAAATTCATCACAAAATTCTTCAACTAAACTCTCTGATGTTCTTTCAGATAAAGAGCAATAGGATTTTTTATTTAATCTATCCAAAACCATGCTCCCCGTTCCTTCAAGAAATAAATTGTGATTTTCCGCCTCGCTGTAATCATTAATAAAATCAATTTCAATTCCCTTGCTTTCAATGAATTTTATGATTTTATCATTTCGTTCAAGTCGTCTATTTTTAGCATACATTGGATATATTGCTATTCTTTTTTTTGAATGGAAACTTATCCAATTATTGGGGAAAATGGAATCAGGTGTGTCTTGAACTAAATCATCTTGAAAAACATTTACTGGAATTCCATTTGAAATCAAAAGACTAACTAAATTATCAAATTCTATACATGCTTTTTCTAAAACTTGCGCATCATTTAAGTTGGTGTTTTTTTGAAAATAATTATTTGAAGCTGTTTGAGAATTCATTCTAAAACTAGAAGGTCTTACCATTAAAATTGAATGGATATTATTCATCATATCGAATCAAGGGTAATGATGAACATCTAAAAAGTCCTTCTTGTTTAGAAACTTCTGATAAGTCAATTTCTTCAACGTTTAAGTTTTGATATTTCAACCAATTATTTAATCTCTTGAATTTAGGTTGAGAAATTACTGTTTCGTGATTTATTGACAAAACATTACTAGTCATATCATACATTTCATTGTCGGAAATTTCAAAAATATTTTGTTTACCAAAAAAATCTATTAACCACAAATAATCATCTTTAAAAGTAAAAGCCTCAGGATGAATAATAGCTTTATTTTTACCAATAATTTGTAAACAACAATCTAAGTGAAGAATATTCTTCTTAGGATTAGTTAATGATTTGTTTAAATGAAAACCTTTTACGTTTTTTTCTGGAAAAAATTCAATAAAATAATTTAATGCAGCTTTATTTGTTCTAGCTGTGAATAAATCACTGTAATCATCGTTATCATAATAACCAACAAAAATAGTATTGGAATGATATAGTACATCTCCACCTTCAATATGAATGTTTTGAGGCATTTTTATAATCTGGTTATGAAAATTAGATAAAATTGAGCTTAAACCATGAAACTCTTTTGCTCTTTTAGGAAGGATATTAGATTTAAAAAAATAGTTATCAATAACAAATCCTATATCTCTTGTAAAAATCTGATTGTAATCCTTTATTAGATTTGGCCTGTAAACCTTTACATTATATTTCTCAAGTAAAACAACAAAACTCTCTAACTCTTTAACCATATCAGATTCCTTGGGATATGTACCTTTTTTTAAATTTTCAATAGATTTCGGATCGTAAAGTTCTTTTAAAGATGGAATATCTCCTAAACTGTCAGCAATACCTATAACTACTGATCTTAGTTTAGAAGTTTCACCACTAACTAAAAATTCCATAATTAATTAATTACCTTGAATTTATATCGCTAAAAGATCTTAAATTTTCGCCGATATAAACTTGTCTAGGTCTTCCAATAGGTTCTTTTCTAAGTCTCATTTCTCTCCAATGAGCAACCCATCCTGGCAACCTTCCTAGAGCAAACATAACGGTAAACATTTCAGCTGGAATATCTAAGGCTTTGTAAATAATTCCTGAATAAAAATCAACGTTTGGATAAAGTTTTCTATCAACAAAATATTGATCTTCTAATGCCTCTTTCTCTAATCCTTTCGCTATATCAAGAATTGGGTCATCAATTCCTAGATTTTTAAGAACTTCATCAGCAGCAACTTTAATTATTTTAGCTCTTGGATCAAAATTTTTGTAAACTCTATGCCCAAATCCCATGAGTCTAAATGGATCAGATTTATCTTTAGCTTTAGACATATATTTTTTTGTATCTCCACCATCTTCGTTTATTGCTTCAAGCATTTCTATTACAGCTTGATTAGCTCCTCCATGTAACCTTCCCCATAAAGCAGATATTCCAGCAGAGACAGATGCAAATAATCCTGCATAAGATGAACCAACTATTCTAACTGTAGAAGTAGAACAATTTTGTTCGTGATCTGCATGTAAAATCAATAATTTATTTAAAGCACTAACTACAGTTTGATTTTGAATATATTCTTTATTGGGTCTTTGAAACATCATTTTAGCAATATTTTCAACGTAACCTAAAGAAGTGTCACCATATTCAAGTGGCAATCCTTTTCTTCTTCTGTACACCCAGGCTACTAAAACAGGAATTTTAGCTAATAAATTAAGTATAGCATCATACATATCTTCATCATCATCTATATCAACAGCAGAGGGATCAAAAGCTACTAGCCCACTTGTTAGAGAAGAAAGAATACCCATTGGGTGAGCAGATTTAGGATAACTATTTAATATAATTCGTAAATCTTCATCTATTATTGATCTTTCTTTGATATCATCAGAAAGTTTTTCTAATTGTTGTTTAGTGGGTAATTCACCAAAAATTAACAAATAAGCAACTTCTAAAAAATCTGCTTTATTAGCTAATTCTTCGATTGAATAGCCTCTATATCTTAAAATGCCTTTTTCACCATCTAAGAATGTTATGGCACTTTGACAAGATCCAGTATTTTTAAAACCTGCATCTATTGTAATTAAATTAGCATCAAGTCTTAATTTACTTATATCCAAAGCAACCTCATTTTCAGATCCAGTAATTAAATCTAAGTCATGAACTTTATTATTTATATTAAGTGTTGCTTTATTATTCATATTTATTACTATTTAAATTTAGTGAAATATTTAAAAATCAACATTAAAAGCTTCTTTTTTTGGGTAAAATGCTTTATTACCTAACTCTTCCTCAATTCTTAACAATTGATTGTATTTTGCGATTCTGTCACTTCTTGATGCTGAGCCAGTTTTAATTTGACCTGTTGACAGCCCAACTGCTAAATCAGCAATAGTATTATCTTCTGTTTCGCCAGACCTGTGTGACATCACACTCGTGAATCCAGCAGCATGAGCCATATTTACGGCGTTAATAGTTTCTGTAAGAGTTCCAATCTGATTAACCTTTATTAAAATTGAATTAGCTATATTATTTTCTATTCCTTTATTTAATCTTTCAACGTTTGTGACAAATAGATCATCTCCGACGATCTGAACTCTATCCCCACATATTTTAGTTAAGTGAGCCCAACCGTCCCAGTCGTTTTCATCCATTCCATCTTCAATTGATACAATAGGAAATTTAGATGATAAGTCAGCCAAATATTTAGCTTGTTGATTAGAATTTAGTACTTTTCCATCTTTTCCTTCAAAAATTGAATAATCATACATTCCATTTTTATAAAACTCAGATGAAGCACAGTCCAAAGCAATCATAACTTGCTTTCCAGCTTGGTATCCAGATTTTTCAATGGCTTTTATAATTGTGTTTAAAGCATCTTCCGTACCATCAAGTTTTGGTGCAAAACCACCTTCATCTCCAACTGAAGTTGTCAACCCTCTGTCTGAAAGAATTTTCTTTAAGTTGTGAAAAATTTCTGAGCCAATCTTCATTGCTTGAGTAAAACTTTCGGCTTCAACAGGCATAATCATAAACTCTTGAAAAGCTATAGGAGCATCTGAATGTGAACCTCCGTTAATAATATTCATCATTGGAACAGGAAGCTTAGTGCTTTTATCATTTGAAATATATGTATGCAAGGAAATCCCTTTAGAGTTACTAGCAGCTTTAGCTAGCGCAAGTGAAACACCTAGAATTGCATTAGCTCCTAATTTTGCTTTATTAGGAGTTCCATCAATTTTAATCATCAAATTATCAATGTTTTCCTGATCAAATACTGAAAGACCTATTAATTCTTTTGCTAATACGTTATTTACATTAGAAACAGCATTTAAAACACCTTTTCCCATATAATCTTTACCACCATCTCTTAATTCAACTGCTTCATGTTCTCCGGTTGAGGCACCTGAGGGTACTGCAGCTCTACCCAAAATACCATCATCAGTAAATATATCTACCTCAACAGTAGGGTTTCCTCTAGAATCAAAAATTTGTCTAGCTTTAATTTTACTTATTTTACTCATTAATATTAGATTTTATTAGTTCAATAAATTGATCAAAAAGATAATTAGAATCATGAGGGCCTGGACTGGCCTCAGGATGATACTGAACTGAAAAACAGTTTTTATTTTTTATACTTATACCTGCTATAGTATTATCATTTAAATGTAAATGCGTTATTTCTATATCTGCATTTTTTTCAGCTTCATTTTTATTAATAGCAAACCCATGGTTTTGTGAAGTAATTTCACCTTTTCCAGTAATTAAATTAATAACTGGATGATTGATTCCTCTATGTCCATTATGCATTTTATAAGTAGAAATACCATTTGCTAAAGCAATTACTTGGTGACCTAAACATATTCCAAACAAAGGCTTATTAAGGTTTAAAATTTCTTTAGCAAGATTAATTGCAGAAGATAATGGTTCTGGATCTCCTGGACCGTTCGAAATAAAATATCCATCAGGATTCCAACTAGATAAATCATTAATTGAAGAATTATAAGGGAAAACTTTAATGTAAGCACCCCTATTTGCTAAGTTTCTTAGTATATTTAATTTAATACCAAGATCTAAAGCTGCAATTTTAATAGTGGAATTAGGATCTCCAAAAAAATATGGTTTCTTAGTTGAAACTTTTGAAGCCAACTCAAGACCCTCCATTGAAGGAGTTTTAGATAAATCTAACTTTAATGTTTCAATAGAGTTAATATCTGTAGAAATAACTGCGTTCATAGCTCCATTATCACGTATGTGCGAAACTAATGCCCTTGTATCAACGTCAGAGATAGCTACAATATTATGTTCAATAAATAAGTTTTGTAAAGAATTGTTGGCAGCAGGTCTTGAATAGGAAGTGTTAAAATTTTTACATATTAAACCAGCTATTTTAGGTGAATTAGATTCAATATCAATTTCACTAACTCCATAATTTCCAATATGAGCATTAGTAGTCACCATAAGCTGACCATAATACGAGGGATCTGTAAAAATTTCTTGATAACCTGTCATTCCAGTGTTAAAACATAATTCACCAAAGGCTGAACCTTTAACTCCAAGTGCTTTACCAAAAAAAATAGTGCCATCATCTAAAAGTATAAATGCTTTTTCTAATTTTTTGTTGTTTTTCATGGGTTCCAAAAATAATACAAAAAAAGGGATAAACAGAATGTTTATCCCTTATAATTGATAAAAATTATAAATAATATAATTATTTTATGAATCAGTTTCTTTTTTATCAGAATCTGATTGATTTGTTTCATTATTTTTATTTTCTGGAGCTGCTTCATCAACAACTGGAGCTACTTCATCAACAACTGGAGCTACTTCATCAACAACTGGAGCTACTTCATCAACAACTGGAGCTGCTTCATCATTAACAGCATCAGATTTTTTAGAAGATTTTTTTCTTCTTCTAGTTTTTTTAGCAACATCCGATCCAGAATTATAAATTGTATTGTAATCAACTAATTCAATCATTGCCATACTAGCGTTATCACCAAGTCTATTTCCAAGTTTAATAATTCTAGTGTAACCACCTGGTCTATCACCGATTTTTACAGAAACATCTCTGAACAACTCTGTTACTGCGTATTTATTTTTCAAGTAACTAAAAACAATTCTTCTGTTGTGAGTTGAATCAGATTTTGATTTAGTAATCAAAGGTTCAATATATTTTTTTAAAGCTTTAGCTTTAGCAACAGTTGTATTGATAGATTTATGTTCAATTAAAGAACAAGCCATGTTAGCTAACATGTATTTTCTGTGAGGAGTTTTCCTTCCTAAATGTGCTATCTTTTTTCCGTGTCTCATAATATTTAATTATTCTTTATCTAATTTATATTTAGATAAATCCATTCCGAAATTTAGGCCTTTAACTATAACCAGTTCTTCTAATTCTGTGAGTGATTTCTTTCCAAAGTTTCTAAATTTCATTAAGTCACTTTTATTGAACGATACTAAATCTCCCAAAGTATCAACTTCAGCAGCTTTTAAACAGTTTAAAGCTCTTACAGAAAGATCCATGTCAATTAATCTGGTCTTTAAAAGCTGTCTCATATGTAAAGATTCCTCATCATAAGTTTCAGTTTGAGCTATCTCATCAGCCTCAAGCGTTATTCTTTCATCAGAAAATAACATAAAGTGATGAATCAAAGTTTTTGCTCCTTCAGTCAAAGCATCTTTTGGATGAATTGAACCATCAGTTATAATTTCAAAAATTAATTTTTCGTAATCAGTTTTTTGCTCAACCCTAAAATTTTCAATTGTGTACTTAACATTTTTTATTGGTGTGAAAATAGAATCCATAAAAATAGTTCCTATTGGAGCACCAACCTTTTTATTTTCTTCAGCTGGTACATATCCTCTACCTTTTTCGATAGTAAGCTCTAAATTGAAACTTACGTTTTTTTCTAAGTTACAAATAACTAAATCTGGATTTAAAACCTGAAAGCCCGATATATATTTTTGCAAATCACCAGCTAAGATTTGCTCTTGACCTAATATAGAAACAGTTACGTTTTCATTCTCAACAGTATCAATTTGTCTCTTTAAACAAACTTGTTTTAGGTTTAGAATTATTTCTGTAACATCCTCAACTATTCCTGGAAGAGATGAAAATTCATGATCAATATTTTCTATTTTTACAGATGTAAAAGCAAAGCCTTCAAGAGAAGA
>ENA-OWPI01004750-OWPI01004750.1-marine-metagenome-genome-assembly--contig:-NODE-4750-length-10691-cov-3.173639_pt1 | contig 10691 bp, 9 predicted proteins | sample MGYA00238138_ERZ651775 | MGnify/ENA primary metagenome ERZ651775 (study PRJEB26906, sample SAMN06265043) | marine metagenome | isolation source: Helgoland LTER site | place: Germany:Helgoland, sampling...
CGCATCGTAAACTGCATGATAATCACACCCGTCAGCCTCGATAGTCTTTAATCCAAAACCTTCAGTTCGTTTTGCAATATCAACACCGCCAACGGAATAACTAGCCCCCGTATGCTCAGAGTAACCATTTATTTCGATTATAAAAATTGCAGGTGCATATATAACCTTTGCCATATTCATTGCCTCAAAAACTGCGCCTTGGTTAATGGAGCCTTCACCAGAAAAACAGATACCAACTTTACCATTGCCATCTAATTTAGCTGAAAGAGCAGCGCCAACTGCCAAAGGACCACCTGCACCAACAATTCCATTCGCCCCTAACATTCCCTTATCGAAATCCGCGATGTGCATAGAGCCGCCTTTACCTTTGCCAAGTCCTGAGGATCGACCATAAATTTCAGCCATCATTCCTTTCACATTACAACCTTTAGCAATACAATGACCATGTCCGCGGTGAGTAGAAACTATCAAGTCTTCAGTGTCTAGATGCTGACAAACCCCGACAGCTACTGCCTCTTGACCGGAGTATAAATGAGTGAATCCAGCTATTTCCCCCGTCATTATCTCTTTATGTAGGCGCTCCTCAAATTCACGTATAGTCTTCATCTGACGATAAGCACCCAACAACTGGTCTCTGCTTTGTTGCAAGCTCATAAATATCCTTGTACTTAAAATTTTGTTTTACAGTTTAATTTTATTAGATGTACCTATGTTTCAAGATAGTCTTTTAATACTTTATAGAGATGATTTTTCTAAAATTCGAATTTTAAAAATCAACCACAACAACCTTGTTGTTTCTCCTCCAGCTCAGGATCATGAAGTCTTAAGCATTTTTTCTGCTGATCTTGCATACTTTTCATTATCATCTTCCGAGTCGTCATCTAAATCATCTTCTATAGATGACCACCAATCATTCAATGCTATGTACATACCCTTTGGAGTCATTTTGTCGATCGGAAGTCTGCGAAATGCCATTAATTTTCCAAGATTGCCACCCAATGGTCGCACTTTTTGCATTAAGTCATCTATCAATCTTAATTTTCTATCTATTTCTGTAGATAATTTAACTTGTTCTGAATTTTTAGATTTTTTAGATTTTTTCTTATCAACATTACCCTTTTTCATATTTCTACCCAAGAATGTATCCATGAAACCTTCTTCTAATGACATTTGTTCTTTCCTCATTTCTATTGCGATAGGCAAAAGTTTTTCGATATCTTCATCATCCAAATCATCTAAATGTGTCGCATTGAGTTTAGACATTTCTGCCAACTTAGACTTCCATTTTTCTGCAACTGCATTACAGGCATCATTGATACTACTGCATCTACGAATATCATGATGCAAGTCTTGCATTTTTGATCTAGAAGTTTCTGGATCATATCCATAAAAACCGGTCGTATATCCGGGCAGATAATGAGAATCTTCTTCACGAATACCGCCTTTTGGTTCGTTTCTCATTTTGCTTTGACTTGCAATCCATGCCTTGGCCTTTGGAGAACTGGGTGATTTTCTTACCCACTTTTCAATTTTTTTATGGGCCTTTTGAGACTCTCCAAACCAATTCGATCCATCTGAATTGTCAATAATATACATGTTCGAACCAAAAATACTTTTGTATTTTTTTACATTTTTTTGAACTGCGTCCCACATTTTAGTAACTGCCTTAGCACCAAGAGTTCGATCTCTTTTTGCATCCCTTGCAATCGCAGTTTCAAGATTTGTATTAACATAAATCATTGCAGTTTCATAACCGGCATCGTCCAAAAGTTTTTTCTGGCCTATAATTTTATTGACATCTTTACCTGTGCCGTCAATGATTATTCCAAGTCTTTCATTGACATAATGCGCCTTTTGTTTTGCAGTCATTGCACTAGCCTTGACTCTAATATCTTGTCCCTCATCAGACCAAATATCGTCAGAACTTTTTGGGTCTAAACCAGCAGCTTTCAAAAGTTTTTCATATGCAGGATCGGGATTGACAACTCGAAGTCCGAGGTTGATAAGACCTAGTTGTCCGCCGCCCATAAATTGTTTTGGATCAGCACCAACAGTCGGCGACTTGCCCTTCTTTTCAGTACCGATAAAAGATTTACCAGATCCTGGCCCACCAGCAAGAAACACTGCTTTGAAAATAGCCGTATCATTGATACCTTCATCTAATTGATTATTTTCAATCATACTTGAATAAATTTTATTAATATCGATCATTTTACTTGTCCCATGCCTTTGCTGCGTTAAAGTTATTGAAACTGAATTCCATTCTGTCCACCAATTTTACGGCGGTTGTGCCATTGCGGTCAATAGCAACATATCCCTCTGGATTTGAAACCTTAAATCCGTTATCAACTTTCACAAAAATATCAGTTAATTGTTTTACACTATTTAGTTTATTTACAATTAGAGATTTTGCATCTATCATACTTTCCATAAAATCCACAACTGCATACGCCACGCCGTCAAGTTTGATCAATTTTGCAACGATTTCGTCTCTCAAATCTTCTTTAATTTTTCTTGACTTTTCGGTTTTCAGTTTGATAATAATTTTTTCATCAAAGAATTTTTTGACAAACATCGAATATCCAAGATTGCCCATATTTTTAGTTGATATGTTTTTACCTTCGCGGATATAACCATTCAGATATGTTTTAAAACTACCACCAGCAAGTCCCTTGATAAATACTTTTTTCTGAATATCTAAAAATGCCCTAAAATCATTTGCCTTGATTTTCTTGAATTTGCGTCCTATAGTTGACAATGCGCCATCAACAGAAGTTTTTTCCGACTTAGTAAATTTAGCAGTTCCAGATACATCTTTGAAAGTTGCATCATCCATCCAGACACTACTAGATTTTTTTAGTTTTGATATATCTGCGCCGAATGAGGCTGACATTGATTGCAAGTCCCGTCCACTATAACTGGTGTGCCATACGACACCAATTTTTGCAGATGATATTTGTTTGCCGAAATCCGACTTTTTATCTACAGCATACATCAATGTGTTGGGTTGAAAAGTAACATAATCAATACCGTCTAAGGTTTTATCTGATTTGTCATTGGTGAACATTAAATCCCCTTGAATGACATTCTTGATACCAAGCTTGGAAAATTCTGTAAAAGAAGTTTTGAATTTTTCTACTAATCCACCACTTAGTTTTGGATCTGCGTCTATTTCTGCTAGTGATTTGTATAGCAAAGGAACTGCATTAAATACAGACTTTTTCGCAACGAAAAATTTACCATCTGAAGGATCGATCCCTGCGAATACCGCTGGGGCCCCGTCCCATTTGACTGTCATATTCATTTTTCCTTGAGCATTGCCATCTAGCATATCTCTCAAAGACTTTAAAAAATTGATTGCAGATCTCCCGCCGTCAATTCCACCATTGATTATTTCATCTTCTAGGTGTTCAAGATGTAGGTTTTTACCGCCCTTAGACTCCTTTAAAAACCCCCCAAAACTACGCATACTTTACTTCTCCTATGTTTGTATTCTTTATTTATGATAATTTTCCAAAGGGCCCGAATAAATCACCCTTCTTTTGAGACATAAAAAACAAGTCTCTAATAAATTCTTTTCTTCTTTTTTCGGACATATTGGCGATAATGTAGGCAAATGTTACAATTTGTGAAATCGTTGTATTATCTTTCGTTCTACCCTTAGTCCAAGATTGTTCGAGTTGAGAGACAAAAAGTTTCAAATCACCTTTAACGGTGAATAGTGATTTTTTTGCCATTATAACCTTTAATTTTTTTTCAAAATCTTTCTTATCGAATTTCATAAAGTGAGTATGCTCTGGCATACGTTCTTTGTCTTCTTTTAATTCAATTTTAAGCATGTCTTTTGGAACTTTTCCTAAAAACGCAGCCGCTCCGGTAGCAACAAATTCATAGGTAATATTCCCAATAGGACCTGTATTACTTTTTACACCCATTCTATAAAGTTTGTTATCATATTTTACTTCGAGTTGACTCGTAACAGAGGTAAAACTTTTTGTTTTGGGATTATATGGAATATTTAAATTAAATGTCGCATAAGACACATCTAAATCTTTTGTGGTATTGGTTAGATTTACCAAATCATAACTTAATTTTTTTCCGTTATTCTTTTTCAATGAAATTCCAACAATATCCATTTTATTAAATGCCTCAATCAATATGGAATTGCATTCCAATACACTGACTGCATCATCTAAAGCTTTTGTATAATTTGGGAGTTTTGAAGATCGGATCAACCAAATATCTGCTGGGTTCCAACTGTCTTTTTTTGTAATTTTAAATTTGGTGTTTACCAGTTCTGTTATATAATCCATGAAACCACCATCACGATTATATACATTAAAATTGTTATTGGGTAGCTTGGTTTCTTTTTCTATTTGATAAAATTGTAACTCAAAAGATTTATACCAACTTTTTTCTGCCATAATGTTTGGATATATTTCTAAAATTTCTGGTAGTAGTTGCTCAAATTTTTTATAATTTTTAGTCTTACTGGACAATAATTCTTCAAATATTTTGAGAGTAACCAACTCTTGCTGTTGAGTTGTGGGCGCAGTACTATTAGGATTCGAACCATTGCCGAATTGTAACGCTAAAAAAGGATAGAGTTTTTTATATGCCGATATGTCAACCGTCATTCTAAAATCAGTCAGAATTTTTGCCTGACCGAATTTTGCGCCTTGGCCAGTTTCTAATGTTATAAATTCGTCAAAGTCATCGCCGTAAGTTGCCTGCATTGTTTCAAACAAAGCAACTGCCGATTTTTCTCTTTTTGCAATCAATCCAAGATCTTTGATTTCTTGGATTGATTTTGGTCGATAGTTATATGGCACAAAAAAACCTTTTTTATAGTGTTAATGACTATTTATAAAAGTTTACATGTAATGTAGATAGGTTCCTACAATGTACTTATCATTAGAAATCGCCGGTTGGCCAGAATGTGGGTGTGTCCAGAATGGCGGGAAAATAGCAAGTCTGCCTTTCTTTGCTTCAATACTGGTATTATAATCGGGGAAGGCTGTTTGGCCACCTTCTTCTACCGTATTCAGATAAAAGAAACACACTAAAAATCTGCGGGCTGAAGCATAGTCTCCAACATCTGCATGATATTTAAAATCATCTTCACTACCAGCCACATACTTTTTCATACGAACTTCTTCGTTATGACACTGACTTGGAAAGAATACAATATTATTATGTCTACGATAACTTTCCACATATTCAGAAACTTTACCCAATAGATACATAGAAGCTTCCTCAAACTCAGATCCAAGTTGAGGATCGAAAAAATTCAATTCTGTAAAACTTCTAAACTCCGGATGCACTGTTTTTTGTTGCAAGGACTCTTGATCCTCAAACATACCAATTAGTTTATCGCACCATTCATCCTCTAGTGCATTATCCCACACAGAAATAAATGCGTGATTGCCATCAGGCGGCTTGACCGTAAAATCTTCGCCCACCTCAAAGTGATGAGCTTCTGCGCCTTCTGGAAGATTTTCTTCTGTTTTATTTTCTACTTTATCTGTCATATTTTAATCTCCACACTTCCTATTTTTTTAGAGTTATTTGAAAAATTATTTGAGTAGTCCTGACTCGCACCACTATTGTCGATTATCTCATCTTGAGCAGAATTTTCTACATCATACAATCGCATTTTAGGCCTGTCGATTCCTATCACAAATCTCTTGTAACTGTTTAAATCGTTGTAACGATTTTTAAGTTGTTTTACTAATACCTGATTTAGTTCTTCCAATTCTTCTGTAGCAATCAATGCAAACATTAAATCAGCAGTCGCGGGCAATCCAAATGATTCAGATGTGTCCGTAAGTTCTACATCACTACTATTATATCCGCTTCGGGTGGTCTGCGTAGCACTCATAATCGGTACGTTGTTTTCTACTGCAAGTCCACGCAATTCTTCTGCGATAGACTTAATAAGTGTATATGAGTTTGCGCCAGAACCGGCTTTAATCCTAGAGGATGAACATATATTTAGGTAATCAATATAGATGACATCCGGACGAAAATTCTTTTTGAGTGTCAATTCGTTCAATAAATGTCTAAAGTGATTTGCATTGGCAACAGCAGTCGGATATTCTTTTACGATTAGTTTACCACTTGCGACCTTTCTTGTTAGATTATCGATCTTGCGACAAAAGGTATCATATGGCATTTGTGCAACATCTTGAATATTGGTATTCAACAAATTTGCGTCAATACGTTCTGCGATCTTTTCTTCGGACATTTCGCATGTAATGTATAGGACATTCTTACCCATCAACAAATGATTTGCCGCAAGGTCACACATAAACAAAGATTTACCAACGCCAGTACCAGCGAGACAAATGTTAAGAGTTTTCTTTGACAATCCACCCTTAGTAATTTTGTTGAATAAATCAAGATGAAACTCGATTTTTTCTTCTACACGTTGATAAAATTCATATCTGGCCTCAAAATCATCTATAAAATCGTGTCCGATATTACTATCAAATGACACGCCTAATGCGTCCTGTAGCATTTTCGGCAACTGTCCCTTGTTCGCAGGCTCGTCATTTAAAATACCAATCGACTTCATAACAGCATTATATAATGCACGATCTTGACACCACTTTTCGGTGACATCAATTTGCCATGCACTATTCCTATGGTCGTCTTTATTCTCTTCCATACTCTTGATAGTTGATACCGATTCCGTATATACGTTTTCGCCAACATTCAATTCATCCAAAGAGATCAGTAATGAATCCCTAGTTGGGTTTGTATTATACTTTTCAATGTGATGTTGTACCATATCAAATATTACTTTATTCGATTCGGTTACAAAATATTCCCTTTCAATAAAGGGCAGTGTTTTTCTCACATATTCTTCGTCCGAAAAAAGACAATTCAATACTGTTTGTTCAGTCAATTCCATTAAGTTTATTCGCTTCCTTTATCAATCTTTCAGATTCTTGTCTTAAATGTTCAGCCTGTCGTTTCAAACTTTCAGACTTTTCTTCGTCAGTCAAAGTATTAAATAAAGACATTGTAGTTGGTTCTTTATCTTCAGTTCCATATACCGCACCCCACTTATCTTCTGGACATGCAATGTTGGCGATTTTTGCCTTTGCAGGCATAAAACACCCACAAGATTTACACATCTTTATAGTCGGTTGAAATTGGGCACATGATTTACATATGGCCAATCTCTCCTGATACATATATTTTGAGGCAAATAACTTGCTCATCCACCAACTCTGTACTTATTAACAATCCAATCATTGAATTTTTCGTCGGCAAGAATAGGTTCCCAAAATTCTGCACTATGGGTTTCCTTTTCGCGGAATTTCTTTTCAATGACTTCTCCGGTCTCCATATCGACATGTTGCAACCATGCTCCAGATCTTAATAATACACCATAACCTAGTGCCATGTCAAGGAGTCCAGAGAATTTATCTACACCCTTTTCCCATGAAACTGAGATAGGAATTTTAGATTTCTCTTTGACAAACCGCGACTTTTCAACATTAATTACAAAGTGATATCCAGCAATCTCTGTACCCACTTTATCCTGTTGACGGCCGATGATCCAAATGGTATCTGCACTATAATACATACCAGTACCACCAGATACAACCTTAGTAGGGAACATACCCTGAGAGTCGTATGTGTGGTTGATAGCAACCATAGGAATATCTTTCATGGTGAGATGTGGTGTAATCATGCGAAAAAGAGACTTAAACTGTTTGGCGCGGGTCATATCCGCTGCGCTACTACCTTTCTCTGCATCTTCGACTTCTTTCTTAGACGCAAGATTTCCTACCGAATCCACCATAATGAATACTTTATCTTCGGTATCTAGTTCTTTTAATTGTGATACCATATCAAATTTAAGTTCTTCTAAATCTGTAACAGGCACATGTACAATTCGACTCGTATCAATTTCAAAAATATCAAAGTATGCTTGCGGCGTACCAAATTCTGAATCATAGAACAACACAATCGACTCTGGATTGGCGTCCATATATGATTTCATCATAATCAGACCAAATGCAGTCTTAAAATGTTTTGAAGGCCCTGCGAGCATCGTAAGTCCAGATGTAAATCCACCATTTAGTGTACCAGAAAATGCAATATTCATTGCTGGAATATGTGTTGGTGTACTGGTTTTGTCGTTTAAGTATTTTGATTCTGATAGGACATTTACCCTACCATCTTTGAAAGAAGAATTCTTTCGTAGTTTACTCATTAGTCCTGTAGCCATTTATTTCTCCTATTCGATTCTTTCATTATAACACAAATTCATTGCGTATGTCAAGGAAGTCTGCCATAAAATCTTACTGGTGTTCCTACTGATTTTTTGGCATTGAAAAGATACCAACAACAATTATCTTTGCCGACACTTTTGCTACCTTCAATCCACTTTACTCTACCGACACTCACCACCTTTTCCAACCATTTTTGATATTGGGCAGATTGTTTTGTGTGCATCCAATCAGCATCAAACAATAACCATGTCGGCATTTGGGTTGCCAAATTCTCAATCATTGGATGTAATATTTTTCTATTCCAAGGCGGATTCGTGATGCATATATCACAACCCACAATTTGATCTGTTAATGCATTTCCGACACCAACAGAAGGACATAATGGTTCTATATCAGTCATCCAATACCCCTTTAAATCGGTCAACTGCTCTATGTGTCTAACCAATCTACCATCTCCCGCGCATGGTTCTGCGAACAGTCCGAAGTAAGGCAAATGAAATACAAGAGGTAATACGGCCTCAATTGGTGTTGGATAGAAATCTCTTTCTACTCTTTCAAAATCGCTACGCTTTCCCATCATGTTCTCCTAGAAAAAGTCATCTATTGTAAATCGTTTTTCGACATCCCAACCAATCGCATCTGTCACCGATTTGACAGGTTCTAAAAATGATTTGTCAAATTGTTTTGTTTTGTCTATAAATCTGTCCAGATCAAACTCTTTTGGCAACACATTTTGAATTGCAATAGTATTGTTTCCAATAGGATTGGGCTCTTTGAGATATACAAATTTAATCTTTTCCCCCTCCTTGACAAGCGGGTGCGTCATCTCTAATCCGTGTTTTTTTACCAATCTATTAAAATGAATGACGCCTTTTACATGAATGGGGGTGCCCTTTTTGAATAATTCTACTGGGCATTCATACTTTTTCAGACCGTTTACACCTCTTGGAAAACATATATCTTCGACCGGAAGTGTATTAAATTCTTCTCTGAATTGATTGATAAATGCAATCAACTGTTCGTTGTTACCATTCATAATAACTTTAAATATTTCTCGCAATTTTTCACGACATGCAGCTGGAGTAGAAGATCTTACCGCCTCAATACCCATGATTTTAAGTTCTGGTGTTTTATACCGCACACCTTCATTATCATGTACGTTAAGAATATATCGTTTCTTTGCAGTCCACAAACCTTTAGATGCAATGACTTCGCGTTTCATTTGCATCTTTTGTTCGTATGCATTCATATAGTCAGCAAGATCTTGATAACTCTTATCAATAAACGGTTCCAACTTTTCCGAAGCGATAGTATCAAGGAAGTTAATGATCTTGGCCTCACCACCTTCTGTCGCAAGTACCTTTTTCGTATCAAACACCTTGTCAACCAAGTCGCCAAGCCGGATGTAAATCGCATCCGTATCGGAAGCAATAACGTAGTTAATTTTTTCATCATTTTTGAGAACCTTGTGCAAATAGTCGTTTACTTTGTTTTCAATCCATCTAATACTTAGTTGTCCAGAAAGAGTGATAGATTCTGCCTGTCGAATATCATAATATCTAAAATACTGATTACCTAACGCACCATAAGCAGAGTTCAACAAAATCTTTGCAGCCATCTGTTTGTTGTGTAGTTGAGAAATTCGTTTCTTGAGATAGACAGGATCGCCACCGTCCACTAGTTCTTGCTTGCATTTCAACATTTCTTTTTTCGATATGACACGTTCATCGTACATATTTTTCATAAGTTTGGGTAAAAACCCTTTTCGGTCATTATTGTACAACACGCCAGATGGAGTTAGAGATACATTTGCAGCCTTACATTGCGATGTATCGGTTTTCATTTCCAATAGTTCATTTACATTTGTATCGAGTCTATCTGTATTAATCAATGTTTCTGGACTAATATTATACTGCATAATCAAATGTGGATACAAACTATTTAAATCGAATGATAGTACCCAATCGTGTACGCCTAGTTGTGGTTCTTTAACATAAGCACCAACATAAGCGTCAGACTTATGTTGTCTAGCCTTGGGTGGTACTACAATATTATCTTTTTTGAGAATATGAAATGCAATCGAGTCCCATGTTCTGATTGGAGACATAACTTCTTCGAAATTAATTTTTGCAGAATAAGCAACCGTTATCAAAAGATCTAACAGTTTCATCTTTTCATCTAGTTTATCTACCAATTCTACATCGATAATATTGTAGTCGATATATTTTTGATAATCCTGTTTATAGAAAAGATGCATTGCGGAAAACTCAGAATGGTCTAGTTTTTTCTTACCCAATTCTACAAAGGCGATATGATCGAGTCTATAACTTTCTTGCGTGACATATGTGAACTTCTTATACAAATCAAGATAATCAATAATACTAACATTACATCTACAAACGGAGTAACGTTAATCTCACTCATAGGCTCTTTTGATGAACG
>ENA-OWPI01004751-OWPI01004751.1-marine-metagenome-genome-assembly--contig:-NODE-4751-length-10686-cov-7.834669_pt1 | contig 10686 bp, 6 predicted proteins | sample MGYA00238138_ERZ651775 | MGnify/ENA primary metagenome ERZ651775 (study PRJEB26906, sample SAMN06265043) | marine metagenome | isolation source: Helgoland LTER site | place: Germany:Helgoland, sampling...
TTGATAATTTAATAAAATTAGCCAGTAGACATTTGATGCTACCGGCTCTTTTTTTTAATATTAATAAAAAAAACATATCGTACTTATTTCCAAAGGATTTTGTAGAATATATAAAAAACATCTATTCTATTAATAAAGCTAGAAATACAGTTTTGTTGAAAGAGGCAAAAGAGCTGTCAGAACTCTTATATAAAAATAATATCAATCATATTTTTCTCAAAGGAACTGCACTATTACTTTCTAATGTTTTTGAGGATATCGGAGAGAGAATGATGTGCGACATCGACTTTATTATTCAACACAAAGATGAAGAAAAAGTTGAAAAGATATTAGAAAAAAACAACTATTTTACAAACAATATTATTGATTTATTTAGGGTTTTTAAACCTAAACACCTTACAACACGGGTTAATAAAAATAAAACAATTCGTATAGAGCCTCACTTAGAATTATTATCTCCAAAATATAGAGTTGTGTTTAATTCAAAAAAGCTAATTAATGATTTTAAGGACGAGACTAAAACTATCAAAACACCAAGCAAACCTTTTTTATTTGATCATTGTATATATGCTTTACAAATTGAGGATAAACGATTTTTCAATTCATATCATAGTCATCGAAGTATATATGACATTTATAAGCTTGATTGTAAAAATAGTTTGACTGTAAAAAAGATTAAAAAAGATATATTCATCACACACTTTTTTATAAACATTGATAAATTTAAAATATTTGACATACATATAAAAACCACTTTATTGAGTTCTTATTTTGATAAATTATTTAGATTTTTATTTATTTCATTCCTTAAAATTTTTACTGTTATTGATATATATATATTCAAACTTTCATTGATAATTCAACTATTTTTTAATAACGAACTCAGAGAACGTGCTTTAAATAAAATTAGTATTCACTATAATAATAAAACACTTTTAAACTATTTATACACATGGTTAAAATTGTGAAAGAGCTACCTTTTTCAATAACCCAAAAAATCTCTGAAGAGGATTCTATTGTTTGGTTAAAAGCATCCAATAGGTATATTATTTTAAATTCTAATATATTGGAGTTAATAAGAAATAAATCAAGTCTGTCTTTAAAAGACTTTTTAAGTCACATAACGGAATCTTTAAATGTTAGCTCTAAAAAAGCCGAAAGAATCAATGAAGATATTTCAGAATTATTGTTAGAAGCTAAAGAGGAAGAGTTAAAACTTGATATAAAACATCCAGAATCAATAAAATCTTGTAAACTAACTGAATATTATTTGTTTAATAATATCATCATCAAAGTATGCTTTGATTCTAAAGAAACAAAATCACTTATTCATCCAAAATATAGTCATCTAGTTATAAATAATGTAAAGGTCTATGATTTTGAATACTCGATTTTCAATAGCAACCATAAACTATTTATTTTGAAGAATAATCAGGTTATAGGTGCTTGGGAGAGTTCCCATCTACATGAATTTCAAGGAAAATTTTCTATGGAATTAATGTGTTCATTTTACAATAAAACAGAACACGATTGGATGGGAGTGTTTCACGCATCTACAATTTCCAAAAACAATCGTTCAATTATGTTTACTGGCAACTCTGGAAACGGTAAAAGCACACTAGTATCCATATTAATGGCCAATGGATTTAATGTGATTGCAGATGATTTTTCTCCGATATTAAGAGAAGATTTTAAAACATACTGCTTTCCATCGGCAATTTCTATAAAAGAAAAATCATTTGATCTAATTGAGCAGTTATATCCAGAACTAAAAAATTCTAATGAATATTACATAAATAGAATAAAAGGTAATATTAAATATCTTCCGCCAATATCAACAGAAACTAGTTCAAATTGTAGCATTGTAGTCTGGGTAAAGTACTCTGAGAAGGCAGAAAACTCAATGAAAAAAATTAGTACACAAGAGGCTTTAAAAAAGTTCTTGCCAGATGCTTGGGTTTCAAATAAAGAAGTAAATGCAAAAGCTTTTTTAAGATGGATAAATAAAATAACGTTTTATGATTTAAATTATTCTGACAACGACAAATTAATCTCTATGATTAACAGTTGTTTATAGATTTTAAAAAAAATAGATAATTATTAAGTCTGAGCAAATGCACTAGCATTTAATTGGAGAATGAACATCTACAGACGAAATCAATTTTTAAAAGATAAAAATTATATAAAAAAGATATTTTATAAAAATTTTAATTTTTGTCGGACATTATAAAAACACTATCATTGTAATCATTTAAATTTTATGTTTATAATTAAATACATATTATTTTCTTTAATATTTTTTAATAACAATACATATACTATTGATAAAGTATACGAAGGTAAAATATTTTACAATTTTGTACTATATGAAGATGAACTGTATGTAAGTTCTAATAAAGGTGTTTTTAAAATTGAATCTTCTGATAATAACTCTTTATTAATTTTTAAAAAAGATGTTATTGGTCCTATAAAAACTAATTTCTCAAAAGATCAAAATTATAAAGTAAAATTCCAATCCCCTGTTGTAGAAATAAAACCTCCGACTTTCTTAAACGCTATAACTGATTACGCTTTTTTTAACAATAGTCTTTTCATTATTAGAAGAGGCAAACTAGTATCTTTTAAAAAATTATCATATGAATACTCACCTTATGAAAGTGTACGCTCAATAACAAAGAACACAGTTGGATCATATAATGGGATTTTTATAAATGGAAAGAAATTAAAGAAATTAAATTATACAGACGGGCAAATTAAAGAATTTGACAGTATAACTTTTGTATGTTACAAGGGGCTTTTGTCATATGAAAATAATAAAGAGACTATCATTTATAGAGGAAATGATAAAAGAAATGAAAAAAAATATGGGAATATATATGATATATTCTTAATTAATCATCCTAATTATTTAGTTGTTTCATCTAATGGATTATACAATTTTAATTCAGAAATGAGCACTTTTGATTTAATTTATTCGTCTCAAAATGAAGTTACACCTGCTAGAGTTAATAAGAACGATACTAAAATAGGAAATAATGGTATTTTTAGTTTTGTTGATAACAATGAATTAATTTCAATTAATATTAATACTCTTGAAACTAAATCTTTAGGCAATTGGTTAGAAAATAATGTTAACGATATTTTGTTATGTGATGTAGAACCCAAAAATATATATACAATTTCTGAAAACAAGTATTTACATTATTATAAAATGAATTCAGATGGGCTAGAGTTAATTGAAAAAACGCCAATTAATTTAACAGCACATACAATTTCAGATTTTGGAAATTTAATATTTTTATCTGGGAACAATGGATTAAGCATATATGATAAAAACAAAAGAAAAATGTTTGATGGTTATATCCTGGATGAATTTAATAAAAATGCAGTTTATAAGTCTGGAAATGAAATTAGTTTTGGTAGTATTCATGGAGTTTATTCTTTTAAAAATTTAAAAGAGTTTTCCAAAAATTTAATCTTTACTGATTTTAAAATTGAAAAATCATATAAATCTGAATTTTTCTTTTTTTTAATAGCACTATTTATATTAATTACAGTAGTAGTAAAAAAGTACACTTCTTCAAATAAAATAAATGTATCAAGAGAAAAATTAGTTTTAAATATTAAAAACTTTATTCAAAATAACTTAAACTCAGTAACCTTGAAAATGCTTGAAGATGAATTTGATTTAGCTTATTATGAAATTAATAGTTTAGATAAAGATTTTAAGCCAGCTGTATTCATTAAGAATTCAAGAAAAATAAAAGCACAAAAGATGTTTTTTGATAAAAAATCTATGTCTGAGATTGCTCAAAAAACCGGATATTCTGAAACTTACCTTTTGAAGAATAAAACAAAGTTTATTAATAAAAAATATAATCTGTAATTTATTTTTTAAAAAATAATAAAAAGCTTATTTCTAAATAGGGACATCAAGGATTGAGTATTTCAATTAAGATGTTTTTTTAACAAAATTGACAAAATTTAAAAAAAATAATATTTATCAAGACAATATAATTTTTATAATTATGTACTTAATTATTATTTAAAAATATATTGAATTTGAATTTAAAATATTATTTTTTTGTAATACTTGCATTTTTTTTAATTGTAAGCTGTTCTAACAGTAAGGTACTATTTAAAAATATTCCTGAGAATTTGGAAATAAAAGTTCCGGAAGCTGTCATAACTTACGGGGATCTAATAGATGTCAAAATTTCATCCTTAAATAATCTAAGTACATCAATTTTTTCACCAATAGCAATGGATAAAATTGGAACAATTAGAAATGCAGAAGCCAGAAAATTAGACGGTTATCTAGTTGATAGCTCTGGGGATATTGATATTCCATTTCTTGGTAAAGTAAAGGCTTTAGGATTGACTTGTGCTTCACTTTCTGAATCAATAAAAATAAAATTGGAGGAATATGTAAAAAACCCAAGCGTTAGAACAAAAATTTTAAATTTCAGAGTTTCAGTTCTTGGAGAAGTAGGTAAACCAGGTACATTTAATGTTATAGATCAAAACATTTCATTTACGGAACTAATTAGTAGAGCTGGAGATTTTAATAAAAATGCAGATCCTACTAGGGTTATGATAATTAGAAATTCCAACAATAAAATTAAAACTCAGTATTTAGATTTGACCTCTTATGAGTTTTTAAATTCAGAATATTATTTTCTAAAACAAAACGATAAAATCTATGTGAGACCCGATAATTCCTCCCTAGCATTTGATTTTGGAATTTTAAGAAATGCTGGAGCGTTTTCTTTATTAACCTCTATTATTATATTAATATCTAGATGATACAGGAAAACAAAAAAAGAAATAATGAAGACGAAATAGATATTCTTGAAATTCTATTTGTTGTGTTATCACATAGATGGATAATTTTTATATCTATAATAATATTCGCAGTTATAGGATCATTATACAATTATTATAAACAGGATGTTTTTAAAACAAGTGCAACATTATTAATAAGTGAAGATCAATCAGACCCCTCCTCATTTATTAATAATAATGAATATCAATTTTTATACAATAACAATCTTGAAAATGAAGACCAAGTTTCAGTTTTCAAATCAACATTGATTTTAAATGAAGTAGTAGAGAAATTAGGGCTTAATTATAGATTTTTTAAAAAAAATACCTGGAGAGCTAATGAGGTATTAACAAAAGAATCGTTACCATTTGATTTTGTTTTAAAGACCACCATTTCTAACAATAAATGTAGTGTAAGTTTTAACAAAGAGAGTGTTATTGTTAAAATAGATGAAAAAACTTTCTCGTTTTCAAAAAATAAAAGTGAATTTGAAAACTCAATATTTAGATACAGAACAAAATTCTTAAATTACGAAGATCATAATACTTACATTATTAATCAATTTACTAAGAGTGAGGCTATTAATGGATTAAAATCAAGTTACAGTGTTAGTAAATCAAAATCAAACACATATGAAATCTCCTACAGTGGATCTAATAAACGCTTAAATAATATTATTTTAAACGGAATTATTGATGCAATCATGGAAAATAATGTGAGTGAGAAGAAAACTGTATATGAATTATCGACAAAATTTATTGACAACAGAATCTATAAATTAAAAGAAAAAATCGATTCACTAAACTCTGTAATTTCAGATTATAAAATTTCAAACGGAGTATATATGCCGGAAAATCAAACAAATTCAGCATTGAATAACTTAAACGAAATTGAACAAAAAATGTTTAATAACTCATTGCAGAGTGAACTTTCTTTAAAATTATTAAATGAAGTAAAAAAACAAAATTCTTTCGAACTTTTACCAACTGATATTGGAATTGAAAATGAAAATATAAATCAAATGGTATTTCAGTTTAACAAGATTATTTTAGAAAAAAATAATCTACTTGTAGAGGCTACTGAAAAAAACCCTCTTGTTATTCAATCACAAAATCAATTAATTGATTTAAGATCTAATATTCTCAATAGTCTAAACATTTATATCAATAAATTAAAAATGAAATTTAATAGATATGATGATTATAAACAAAAAAGCAATTCATTGGTTGGTGTCATTCCGCTTCAAGAATCCAAACTAAGCAACCTAGAAAGAGATCTCTCACTTTTAAATAATTTGCATTCATATTTGTCTCAAAAGAAAGAAGAGGCTTTGATAAGTATATCATCTTTAGAATCAAACATTAAACTGATAAATGAAGTTGATTATGTTTTATTATCCGAATCAGGTAAATCAAAAAAATTGGCAATATTTTTATTTTCTGGATTTATTCTTCCAGTCGGGTTTAGTTTAAGTTTATTTTTTTGGAGATCATTTTACATCGATATAGAATATTTAAAAGAAAATCTTGATGGAATAAATTTTTTAGGAATAATAAAATTTACTAAAAATAAATTGTCAACTGAAAATAGAATAATTAAAGACGAACTTTTAAGTAGAGTATATCATAACATGAACATGGTATTTCCAAAATCAAAAGTGGGTAAATCGATAATGATTACATCTTGTATAAAAAACGAAGGAAAAACACATACTGCATTTAATTTATCTACATTTTTAGCTAATAGAAATAAAAAAGTTATTTTGATTGGTAGTGATATAAGGAATCCTGACTTATCAAAGTTATTTGATAAAAAATCAAATTTAAAAGGACTATCAAATATTGTAAGTGATAATAAAAATGATTTCAAAGAACTATTTGAGAAATATAAAACAAAACACAACAAGTTAGACACTCTTTTTATAGGAACAGAAACGAAAAACAATATTTTTAATCGAAAAAAATTTGATAATTTAATTTCATTTCTCAAGAAAAAATACGATTATGTAATTTTTGATACTGCTCCGGTTTTATTCATGGTTGATTCTTTGGATTTATTAAAAAAATCAGATTTTGTTTTTCATGTGTTTAGGAAAAATTTTTCTCCTAAAAAATTAGTAAATTATGTTTTAGACTATAAAGAAAAATATAAAATAAAAAACATGAGCTATATAATTACTGATGACTCTAAGCCAGACAAATTTTTAGATAAGTATGGTTATAAGTATGGATATGGATATGGATATGGATATGGATATGGATATAAATAAACTCAATTAAAAAGCATAATATTTTTAATCAAAACTTGTACGGTAGTTGTACGGTCAATTGAAAATTAATGCAATTTTATGAAATACAATACAATGATATGATTAACATATTTACTCTGTTAATATTGCATTTTACTGATATAATATAAGATTTTAGAAGATATTTAAAATAAGTAATATTGCAGTATTTGTGTTCCCCGTCTCTCCGCAAAAACCCTTGTAAGTCAGTGATTTACAGGGGTTTATTATTTTGGTTCACTAATCTATAAGTCCAATTACTCATTTTTTGTTTATTAAATAATATCCTAAACAAATAGATAGTATTGATAAACCAAAAAACAGTATGTCTAATGGGCTTGTGAAATTTTCAGTTAATTTTAAAATCTTCTCAAAAAATTTAACTATTAAAACAATTATTATAACTTTTATAATCTTATTTTTTAGTTGATCTAAACTTTTAATTTTTAAAGTAGATTCCGAAAATTTTGAGTCAGCAAAATCAATTTCACTAACAAAAAGTTCATAGACTCCAAAACCAAAAATCAGCAATACTATTCCAATTAAAAATAAATCAATTGAAGATATTATTTTGAATAATAGTTCATTGTTATTTTCTATTGAAACGTCAAACAAAGGATTATAAAAAATTATTGCTTGAATAATATCCCAACTTCCAATAACAATAAGGGATATTGAAGATATTATTGACAATAAAACAGTTAGAATTACAACATACCCGTCTCTCCGCAAAAACCCTTGTTAATTTGTTATTAATGAGGATATTTTATTAATTTTAATATTGAATTAAAATTTACAGATGTTAAATAGAAAAAAAATATTATATATTTTAATTATTTTTTTTTCAACTTATCAATTAGCTTATTCACAAGAAATTAAAGTTGAAGAGTTTAGCAACTTCTTGAAAAATAATAATTCGAAATTATTTGTTTTTCTCTCTGGAAATTATTTAACTAAAATTAATCCCAAAGCAGAACTTATTGATTCAATTTATTTTGATGTAGAAAATAAATTTGACACTTATCAATTACTTTATAATAAAGATTATTATTTAATTAATTCACTTGGTGGACAAGTTTACAAATCACATAATAAAAAATTTAAACGAATCGACAATTCTTTTACTCACAAAAATCAAATACTATCATCTATTTTTATTTATGACAATATAATTTACAGGTTTGGAGGATATGGATATTTTGACTCAAAAAATTTTATTACTTATTTTTCAAACGAAACACTGGAATGGGAAGTTTTAAAGACAAATAGCATAATTTTTCCATCAGGGTTGTTTAATAATAAATTTTTCATCCACAAGGATGCATTGTATGTTTTAGGCGGATACACTATAGATAAAAATAATCGTGAAACACAAATTGAAAATAAAGAATATTGGAAATTTTCTTTTTTAGATAAAAACTGGACTAAAATTGGAGAAAGTAGTATGTTTTCAGGAAGTAAACAAAATATTTTTGATTTTTATGATGATGGAAAATTTTATTTTCAAAATAACGGTTTTTTAAATATGCTCGATATTGAAAAAAATGATATCACACAATATGAAACATTTAAACTATTAGATAAAATAAATTTTAATTATCCAGCCTTTAAATTAAATGATACAATTTATTTTATAGGAAATTCTCCTAATTCAGAAAATTCTAAGCGTTTTATTTATAAAATTCCTATAAATAATTTAGCAATAAATAAAGTGACAAACATTAAAATGAATAGCTCAAACTTTTTTACTGCAATTTTTTTGATAGTGTTATTAATGTTTTTATATAGTAAAAGAAATATTTTTGAAAGAAAATTAAAGATTCTAAATAGTACAATAAACTATGGATTTAAAAATATAAATCTTAATGATATGGAAATTAAATTCTTTAAAAAGTTAATTGATTTTAAAAAAATCAACAACAATGAATTGTTAAATTGTATAAATTCAAATATTGATATTTCTCAAAAAACAAGAATAAAAAATAAAACTATTATTTCACTAAACATTAAGTTAGAAATATTATCCAATGGTAAATTTATTATTAAAAAAAACCCGTCGGATCATGATAAAAGATATTACTCTTACCAACTCAGAAAAAATATGTAAATATAACACTCAGTATTTTTTTACTTAATATTTATATTATTAAGGTTTTTATATTTTTAAATGCTTTTGTTTTAATGAATAAAACATTTAAAGTGTTCTTTTTTTCATCAAATGTTCTTTATACTAATAATTGTAATGTATCTCAACTAGTTTTTATCAATAATCTTTCTTTTGTTCTTTAAGTTTATAGATTAAAATTATTTGATATGAGTAATATTTTAAAAAAATTTAAAAGAGTTTTTATAGGTTGTATATATTTTTTTTCAACTTTTATTTTTTCACAATCATTAACATTCAATGATGGATACATTGGTACTGTAGGTAATAATGTTCAAGATGCTGAAAATATACTAACATTTACAACTTTAGGTATTAACTACATGTCTTTTTCTCAGTCTGATACAGATGGTGACGGAATTTTTGATACTGGTGCTCAGGGAAACGATGTACCCGGCACATTAACTATAGTTTTAAGTTCTGGTAGTATTATTACAATAGATAATGCGTATGTTGTTTACACTACAAATGGAAAAACAAAAGAATTTTTTGGAATATTAATCAATCCGGATGATAGTAATAATACTTTCACCAATATTATTCAATACGGAAATAATGCATTACAGTTACTTGCTGGGAACGATTCAGAAATAAGTTCAAGCATTGGAGTATTAACATCAAATTCAACTTTAACTTTAAGTGACGGAGGATCATTACCACAAACTAATGCATCTTCCCCTCTGGATGATTTAAATACATATTTACAAAGTGTTACAAATAGTGATACTCAAACCCCTACAATTAGTGATCAAACTTTTGAAATAATGGAAGGATCATATATTTCAGAAGGAGATGAAATAGCATATGTGCAAGCTTCTGACGATTCAGGGATAAATAGTTATAGTATTGATAATGGCGACTTATATAGTTATTTTCAAATTAATGATTCTGGGTGGATCTCCATAACAGCTGATGCTGCAAATTCAACTTCTTTTTTTAATGATTATGAATCTGATCCAAATACTTTCATATTAACAATTACTGTGGAGGATAATTCTGGAAAAACATCATCTGCTACAATAACAATAGACGTGTTAGATGATACAACTGATAATAGCAGCGGTGGCTCTAGTTCAGAAACAATAGACAATAGTGTTTGTGATGCAAATAATCAGACAGGAAACTTTACTTTATATTACACAGACTCTGACTCAAGCTTGTCTGTTAGTGATGGAGAATCTGTTGATACTGCATCAATGGATCCAACATTTGATTACACAGCTACTTACTACATAAACCAAACTTCACTAGTATATGAATTAACATTTACTGATGATGGAAACGGAGGATATACAATTGCTCTAAGCATTACACCTGAAGACACATCATCATGTAGCAGCGGTGGCTCTAGTTCAGAAACAATAGACAATAGTGTTTGTGATGCAAATAATCAGACAGGAAACTTTACTT